>Ga0213863_10000329_pt1 | contig 37585 bp, 39 predicted proteins | sample PICome_8_FD_160128 | JGI IMG/M metagenome (GOLD analysis project Ga0213863, IMG submission 160128) | Coastal seawater microbial communities near Pivers Island, North Carolina, United States - PICO497 | ecosystem: Environmental > Aquatic > Marine > Coastal | place: USA: North Carolina... | reverse complement strand
TACTGTCGATTTTCCAGTTTGCCCAGTTTGCCCAGTTTGCCCCGTATACCCCAGTTTTACCCCCAGACTTGAGCTTCACCCCGCCCCCTACAGAAGGGGATTACGGGGATTCTGGGGATTCTGGGGATTCTTGGGATACCGCTATGTGAGCCTTTAGTTAGATAGTAGTGCAGATGTGTTCCCTTGGTTACTAACTAACCCACTAAGCCGGAACTGGGAGAGGTTATGGTGGCTATAAAGGCCACAAAACCCGTTCCCTGGTCTTATTTACTTAAGGAGGGAATGAATTACATCGCGGATTTTTAGTTAATCAGAACTGTGTCAATGGGTAGTAAGTGCGAGTTCGACCATCGGGTTTTTTGACGTATACCCGTCCATCTTGCTCGAGCTGTATTAAAGCCGCGTTTTTTCGCTCACCCTTACCCGATACCTTGCTCTTGACCACTGTGGTCGGTAGACCAGGGTTTTCTGTAATAGCGTCGAGCAAATCCTCCATCAGCTTGTAATCGCTATCCAACCTTTTCTGCTTCGCCTTTTTTTCCTTGAGCGCCATCTTTCGCTCGTGGCTCATTGCCTCAGGGAGGCTGTACCAGCATCGTAGTTTGGTTGGGTAGCCGAGCTTATTGATACCTTCCATATCAGTACAGTGGCTATGTAACGCGTATTCAATGACCTCTGGGCTAAAGCGGTTCTTACCTATCACGAGACACCTCATATCGTCTTCCATAATCAAGTAGAGATTCTGCTGAGTATCACCTTCCCAAGACCCAGCCCCTACAAACGACTTTTGCCGAACATCTCCAAGACTCGTTTTTGGCATATGCCCGACGAGAACTAGTGGGATTTCTCCCAACCCGTTACGCAGTTCGGATATAGCTTTAGAGACTTGGGAGTTGTCCGAGATGTTCTCTATATCAATCGTTGCATTGGTGGTGTCTAGAACGATAACTGGTGGTGCGGAATAGTTGCCTCCACTCGCTGTCTCGTTATCCAACCAGTGGTCTTCCAGGTGAAGTTTCAGTTCAACTATTTCGCTGGGGGCTAATCTGCTCGCTTGAACCAGTTTGAAGACTTCATTGATTTCAGCTGGAGTACGCTTGATGTGACCACCCTTTCGCATGGCATGCAGGATTCTATGTACCTGCGCCGTATCTTCGGATACGTAGATGACTTTCCTACGTACAGATGCACCTAGAGGCACCGCAGAGCATAGGCCAGTAACGATCGCCATCAAGGGCACCAGCGCAGAGGTCTTGCCGATGCCCCTCTGACCTGCGATTACGATAGTCCCGGCGGCCAATACATTGTCGAGGACAAACTCAGGTACTTCCAAAACGTCCGGACAAGAAGGCGTAAATACGCTCCAGGGGTGCGGTCTGACAATGCTATTCATCTGGACTCTCCAAGCCACCAGCTAGTAAACCTCGGAACCACTATTGATAACCGTCTACCACTTCGACTCTCAATTACTGCTCCGTAACTCTCAAGCCCGTTGATGCGTCGATTTCTCAGTATGTATTCCAGTTCGTTTTTGGAGCAAAAAAAGTGCGGGTAACGCTCTTTGAAAGCTTGCGGTGAATAGACGTCATCCAACGAAACTTCATGAGATTGCGGCTGATGGGACTGAGTCTGTTCTTGGGGTGTCATATATCAACTCCTAGTGTTTTAAGAAGGTGACTAGTATTGGGCGGGGCTTGGTGTCGAAGTTCGGGAAACGGGTGCTACTTTCCCGTTGACTTACCGATTCTCGAAGTGATGTCAGCTATGGAGGCTTTAAGGTCTTCGATCATTGCTGAAGATAATCTGCCGGAGACTTTCTCGACGGCAACCGCTCTCCCTTCCGTCCAGACCCTGCCGACCTCAGCGATATCTGTATTCATTAGTATTGTTAGTTCATCTTTAATCACGCTTACGGGTCGGTCACCTAAAATGGATTCACTCGCTATTAGAGTGCAGGCAAATTGATTCCGTTGTGTCTTGAGAGTGTCTTTGGCCGTAGACAAGTCTAGGAGTCGAAGAACCTCCGCTCCTTTTTCTGTCAGACTGCCTTTGTTACTCGCAATACTTTTGACCTCTTGAAGGAGAACCAGCATATCGGCGATAGCCTCATAGGCTTGACTCCCGTCAGTTTGATCCGCGAGCACTCTGTAAAGTCGATTTTCTATATCCTCTCTCTTGACCTTTTTATCAGCGTGCCGAAGTACAACATCAATCGATACCTCGACATCTCTGTCGCTCATTGATTGCGCTCCAGCATCATCTCCAACTTATCCGCCAGATCATCAGTCATCTCGTGTGAGTAACGAGCGACCATTGCCAGTGACTTCCAGCCGCCAGCATCTCGCAATTGCGTGATTGTGATTCCAGGTACTCGCGCAAGTCGAGTAGCCCATGTGTGTCTACAGTCATGTAGTGTGGCTTTGTCACCGATCTTATCGGCCGCCTTTCTGAACTGCTTTGTTGCATCGTAACGTGAGCCTGCGGAGGTTATGAAAACGGAGGCGTTCTTATGTATCGGAATGACCTTCGCATACTCATGGAGGCGATCTAACGCTCTACCGCGCACTACTAATGTACGAGGCTCATAGTTTTTCGTGGCTCCTTCACCTAACCGCAAGGTTCCTCTGTTGAGATCTACGTCGCGCCAGATCAGATCTGTGATTTCTGAAACTCTGGCGCCTGTAGCCATGCAAAGAGCAAAGATGAGTGCAAGCTGGTCATCGTGCGCATCACAGGCCGCTTGTAGAGCCTTTTCTTCGCCGGGGGTGATTACTCTGTCTCTGCGGTTACCTCGCTCAGAGCGCCGTTTAATGCCTGTCACAGGGTTGTCCTGCCTCCAGTCGACCTCAATTGCGTAAGCCATTACCCGATGTAAGGCCGCACGCCATCGATTAAACGTAGCAGGAGCTTTCCCTTTGGTCTTTAGGTCGAGGAATTCCAGACATTCTGCGCGAGAGAGATCTTCAACAAATAGCGCTCCAAGGTCTTTCCGAATGGTCAGGAGGTGGTTCTCTTTGACGCGGCATTCGCCACTGTCTATGAGCCGTTGTATGAGCGCATCTAGTGTGTGGTTGAGATTTACTCTCTCTTTCTTTTCAGCCTCTGCTCTTGAGACCAATTCCCCTTCTAGGATCAGTAAATCCCCGCTGTCTAGACCGTTTATGGTTTGGAGCTTCCAGCGTTCGGCAGAGGCTAGTGAGGAAAAGGTACGGGATAAAGAGACGCCGCTCTTGCGATGCCGTGCGATATAGCCGCCCGACTTATGTTTGTAGACACCACGAACTCTTGTTTTCGTCATACATTTCACCCGAAGCCTTAAGGCTATAAATGATATGAAAAGACGCTTATCGCGTTTGAGTTCAGCGTATTACAAATCGAGCTGGGTGTCACCTATGTGTCACCTGGATACAAAACTACCGGTAAAGCCTCTGGATTTTAATTCGACTATCTATCTATAAATTATTGTTTTTATTAATAAATATTTGGTCCCCGGGGCCGGACTTGAACCGGCACGCTCGCAATGAGCGGGGGATTTTAAGTCCCCTGTGTCTACCAATTTCACCACCCGGGGGCGAATTCGAGCGCGCGATAATAGCACGTCAACGGGGAGACGCACGCCAAACCAACAGTGTTAAGGTAGACTTTTGTAAAAATAACCAATGAGGTGCAGAGTCAGTGTCATCGCAACGCGGCGAGTTTGGTTCACGGTTCGGATTTATCATGGCTGCAGCAGGGTCTGCGGTAGGTCTAGGAAATATTTGGGGGTTTCCTACGCAGGCTGCCAGTAATGGCGGTGCAGCGTTTGTAGTGGTCTATTTGTTGTTGGCATTCTTACTCGCCTACCCTGTCCTCATGGCGGAACTTACTTTAGGCCGCCACGCCCACGGGAACATGATTACCGCGCTCGCAAAAGTGTCGAGAAATGGGACTCAGCGAGGGCTGGGAACGCTGGTCGGTATTTTGGGTATTTTCACGGCGAGCCTCATACTTAGTTTTTATGCCATCGTCTCTGGATGGATGATTGGTTTCGGACTGGCGTACCCACTTAGCGCCTTGGGTGCAACAGACTCATCAACGTGGCTTTCTGAGTTTAGTTTTAATCGCAACTTACTGTTAATGCTGGCCTTTATGGCTCTCACCATGACCGTTGTGGCCAGGGGTGTCGAAAAGGGGATTGAACGCTGGTCAAAGCGGCTGATGCCCGCCCTGATCGTCACATTGATCTCCTTATCGTTGTACGTGCTGACACTCGACGGTGCGGCGGAGGGATTAGCGGTCTATCTCGTCCCTGACCTATCGAAAATTTGGTCAACAGACTTAATATTTAATGCCATGGGAGCCGCCTTCTTTTCTCTGTCGCTAGGCGTCGGAACAATGCTTATTTATGGGTCTTATATTTCTGACGAAGAGCACCTACCGACCCTTGGCGCGCAGGTTGCCTTGGTGGATGTGGGTATCGCTGTTTTGGCTGGATTCTTGATCCTGCCTGCAATGTACGTTGCGTCTGACCGCGGCGTGATGATTTTTAATGAAGCAGGCGGACTACTCTCCGAAGACACCTTAATCTTTGTTGTGTTACCTGCACTCTTTGATTCAATGAACCAGACGGGCACAGTGCTTGCCCTCGCCTTCTTCGGATTGATGAGCATCGCAGCACTGACCTCCTCCATCTCTATGCTGGAGGTTCCAGTGTCCTTTTTAGTTGAGCGTTTCCAATGGGGGCGTCTTCAGGCTGCTTTGGTCGCAACGGTTATCATCAGCGCCATGAGCACGGCGATTGTGGCTAATTTCGACCTCTTATTCGGGCTCGTCATCACGGTCAGTACGCGCTACTCGCAGCCGTTACTCGGTCTTGCGCTGTGCCTCTACGCAGGATGGGTATGGCGTCGCGATTTGTTGCTCAAAGAGCTGGCAAAGAACGAGCCTGTGATTGAGCCCACGCTCTTTATGAAATGGTGGCCTTGGTACGTACGTTTCGTCTGCCCTACGATCGTTGTGGTCATACTGGTCCGCACCATAGCCTGAGCCATGGTTAATGCGGAGTCCGCATAATCTTAGAGAGCTCTTCTCCACGCCCCTCTAAGGCCGCTTGCAGCGCCTTTTCCATAAGGTAACGCGCCTGCGCCGTGTACGCGTAAATGCAGGAGTGCACCGCCGCCTCGTGCCAGTTCTCAACGCTACAAGCTGTGGAGTAGTTTTCGAACTCACTGAGTGTTTTGATCAGGTCCGTAATATGCTTCGGACATTCACAGTCGAGAAGACTCTTGAGCTTGCTGGCAGCCATAAGCGTGCTGTTGTCGTAAATTCGTGGCTTCGTCTGCATGAGTTCACCGAGGTTAATTTCACCTTGCTTGGCCTCGTTGTCAATCGCGACGCGACCCAATTCAAACGCAAGGCGGGCAGACTCGGGTGGGTACTCCAACGCCGTCATACCTCGCCCTTCGATCTCCTCGATCCAGCGTTGATTGCACAGTTGGTAAAGCACCAGGGTACGCTTGGCGCCTAACCGTGTGGCAAGCGTGTCCATTGCGTTGATGTTTGTCATGGAGACTGACGGACAGTGAACAACGAGCATGTCTGCCTGTTCATCCACATCGAGCGCATCAACCGCGTTGGCGAGTGGCATTCGGGACAAAAACGCACTGATGCCCGACAAACAACCTTGGTGGCCGTCCAGCCACTGGCAGAGTTCGGCACCAACAAATACGACGCGCGACTTTGGCGTGGGAATCGCTTTCGCCATCCGGCTGCCTCTGTTGCTGACGAGCAGTTCCAGTGTCTTACGATCAGACGACGCGATTTCGCCAATGCGGACGCCGTCGCCCACTAGCGCTGTAATGAGCTGGAGATGTTCAAGGTCCGATTGCGTAAAGAGTCGGCGACCCGAGGCAGACTTGTAGCTCGCACCCAGTCCATACCGACGCTCCCACACCCTCAGGGTGTCCGGCTTCAATCCGGTAAGTCTCGCTACCGTGCCGATGCCGTATAAGGGCCTGGGCTCTAAAGAGTGTGGTGCCTGAGCAATTGCGTTCATGATTTACCTCATTTTTTTGTTCGGTAATTGTCGTGATTTACGGGATATTTTTGGCTTTAGATCAATCGATTTATTTTTTGTCCATTAATTGTTCAGGTAACAACTGGACATTGTCCAGTTTTCGCTGTCCAGCTTCTCTAATGCCCCGTATAGATGTCATCTTGGTGTAGCGGGTGAGTCATTATGAGCGACAATACAGACGATAAAGACATCGAACTCATGTTCGCAGAAGCGCGTCGATACGACTTATTGACCGCAGAACAAGAGCAGTCGATAGATGCCGCGAAGTGGCGGTCGGTTCGGGCGATCTTCGAGCTTATCGCAGCCGACACGGAGCTCAGTGCCTACGTGGCGCAGTTCTGTGACCAGTGCCTGTGCAATCCGCCACAAATACAGCGATTCCCAAACCGAGACCTGCATTTTGTGTTGCGAAGAGAGCTGGCCGCTTTGTTCAAGGACGGTTCACACGCAGCCGCCTCCAAAGCAGCAGCACAAAAGCTTACAACACTTAAAACAGCGAAGGCGCGCCAAGCCTGCATCGAAGCCCTTGAGCTACCTGCGAGTTTGTCGATTGGTATTGCCGTTGCCGTTCTGCGTCGCTCTGGTGGACAATTTGCAGACACTGTCGCCGATTCGATCGGGCACTGGCAGCGGCATTGGACCGCCCCTCCGCCCTCGTTTGCACTCGAGCACGAAACGCTTGCTGCGTTAAAAAAACAGCTCAGACACTACACCGAAGCCCGAGATCGCTTAGTAATGCACAATCTGAGATTGGTTTACTCGATCGCAGCCCGGTATAAAGGACGCGGCGTTGGTTATCTCGATTTGGTGCAAGAAGGGACTCTGGGTCTGATCCGAGCCGCCGAAAAGTTTGAGTATGAAAAGGGATTCCGCTTCAGCACTTACTGCTTTAACTGGATTACGCAAGCAGTTCGGCGCTACGTGGGCGATGCCGGTAACCTGATCCGCTTTCCGACTCACGTCCAGGAGCAAATCGGGCGGCTCTACAAAGAGCGGTTCGCCGAGCAAGCCCGCACAGGTATGGATGGTGATACTGAAACGCTTGCGGCAGCGGCGGGCATGGACACTGAAAAGGCGCGCGAGTTATTACAACTGCGTAATCTCGCGGTGTCGCTTGACGCACCCAAGTACGATGACGATGAAGAATCCATGATGGACTCTCTCATTGGGGACACCTTCGGGGGCGCCGCTGATGGGGCTGAACAGCGGTCTCTGGGCAACTTCTTAGACCATGCTATTGGGCGTCTTGAAGCCAACGAGCGTCAAGTCATCACGGCGCGTTGGGGACTTAAAGAAGCGTCGCCACTGACGCGTGCCGAAATCGCAGACAAACTTGGTGTCAGTCGCGAGTGGGTCAGACAGCTCGAGCGCTCTGCACTCAAAAAGCTGAAGGGCCAAAGTGACGTGCAACACGCATTCGAAGACTACCGGCAGAGCAGTAACTGGTAGACTACGTTTCCAGTGCGGTAATCGCCGCGTCGACCGTTGGATAGGTAAACGCAAAGCCTGTGTTAGTAAGCACCGTAGGTACAACGTGCTGACCGGTGAGCAAGAGCTCATCGGCCATTTCTCCTAACAGAAGCCGCATTAAACCTGCTGGGATCCCCATTTCAACAAAGCACCGCTTCTGAGTCGAAACGGCGTCTGAGAAGGATTTATGTGAGATTGCTTGTGGTGAGGTCATGTTGACGGGGCCTGAAATACTGTCGGTGTCCATGCAATGCAATATACCGTTGACCATGTCCTCTAAATGGATCCAGCTCAGCCAGTGATTGCCACGCCCCATCCAGCTCGCCACACCAAACTTAAATGACTGTGTCATCTGTGGGTACGCACCAACGTGCTTATCCAGCACAACACCCGTTCGTAGCAGTACGCAGCGCGTTCCCTGCTGGTCTAACAGGCGAGCACTTTGCTCCCAGTCAACACAGAGATTCGCTCCAAAACCTACCCCCGATGGCGCCTGCTCGCTAAACTGCTCTGACTCGCTAGCCCCGTAGTAACCAATGGCACTGCCGCTGAGGAAAACCTTGGGGGCGCCCATTTTTGTTAGATGAGACACCAAGGTCTCTGTTAGTCCGACACGACTGGCTCTTATTTTTTGTTTGTAACGCTCAGTCCAACGCTTTTCAGCAAGGCCCTCGCCTGCCAAATTGACCACCACGTCAGCGACCCTCTCCAGCTGATCAATGTCCGTTATGTAGGTCACTGAGTGTTCATTGGTCAGTGACTGACGCGTCAATACTGTGACCTCATCACCTCGCATTACGAGACGTTTGACCAAAGAGCGTCCAATTAAGCCGGTACCACCGGTAACAAATACATGCATCACAGAACTATCCTAACGGCTTCTCGCCAACCGATCACCCAGAGTAAGCGTATACGTCCCATGAGGAAAACGGTTGAATCTTTATCGACATGGCTTCGGCGTATTGAGCGCTGGACCGTACTGACCGGTGCCGGGATTAGTGCCGACTCGGGCATTCCTACTTACCGCGATCAAGACGGCAAGTGGCTTCGCGTCGATCCAATACAGCACAAGGAATTCATTGAGTCGGATCAGAAGCGCAAACGCTACTGGGCCCGTTCAATGGTGGGATGGCCAGGTGTCGAGAGGGCTATGCCAAACGCGCACCATACGGCACTTGCAACGCTTGAGCGTATCGGAAAGGTCAGTACCTTGATCACACAAAATGTTGACCGACTTCATCAAAAGGCAGGGTCACAGCGGGTCATCGATCTGCACGGTCGCTTAGACCGCGTGGTTTGCCTTCGCTGTGGACAACATGAAACACGTACTGCACTGCAAGCGCGTCTACTTGCCACAAATCCCTTCGTCGCTAATTACAGTCAGATTGCTAAACCTGATGGCGACGCTGACGTCCCAGACCATTTCGTCGCGCAAACACAGGAACCCGTCTGCACGTCCTGTGGCGGGGTCCTCATGCCAGATGTGGTCTTCTTTGGCGGGACCGTACCCAAACCCCGAGTCGACGCCTGTGTCGACGCCCTTAACAATTCAACAGGTTTACTGGTCGTTGGAAGCTCACTACAGGTGTACTCCGGCTTCCGCTTTTGCCGTATGGCCGAGAAGCTACGTATGCCCATTATCATCGTCAATGAGGGCGATACGCGGGCTGACGACATAGCCACACTTAAAGTCAGTGACGCAGGTCTGAGTCGTTTGGTCTCTGCCGTCGATCAGATCACCCCCAATCAGGAGCGAAAATCCGCGTGAGCACAACGCTTGTATTGTTCAGACAAGACCTCAGACTTCATGACCACCCCGCATTGATTGCCGCGGCAAGTCGCGGGCGCGTCGTGCCCGTGTTTATCTACGATGAAGAACAAGCGGGAGACTGGCACTTGGGAGGAGCCAGTCAGTGGTGGTTACACGAGAGTTTGAAGTCGCTTGAGTCCTCGATTAGCGCGCTCTCGGGAAGGCTTATTCTGCGACGCGGCGACACAATCTCGGTGCTTCGGTCGCTTCAGCAAGAGTCGGGCGCTGACGCAATCTACTTTTCGCGGCAATACCAACCGTGGTCGGCACCACTCGAGACGTTAATCAACAACGAATTTCATGACCTGAATGTTTCGATTAAGCGTTTTCCTGGCACCTTGCTTCACGAGCCAGGCTCGGTACTGACCGGATCAGGCACTGCCTTCAAGGTCTTCACACCGTTTTGGCGCGCGGCAAACAAACAGTCAGTTGCGTTGCCTTTGGGCCGACCCGACGTCGATTGGCATAGTCATCCACTCGCCAGTGATGATCTTGCTGACTGGCAATTACAGCCCGACACCCAGCGCGGTGTACCCAACTGGGCGGACGGCTGGCAAGATCTATGGAAACCCGGTGAAGAAGGTGCCCACCTCGCGCTGACAGACTTTTTAGAAGCACCTGTTGCGCATTACGCCGAAGGCCGAGACGTACCGGCCAAGCGCTACACCTCGCGACTCTCACCGCACCTCAAGTTTGGTGAAATATCACCGCGTCAAATCTGGTCTGCAGCACAGCAACGTAAGCTGTCGGCCCCCCAATGGAGCGCGCCCATTGACAAGTTTCTCGCCGAAGTGGGTTGGCGAGAATTTTGCTATCAACTCCTCGACTTATTCAATGACATGCCCGCGAAGCCCTTTAAACAACAGTTTGCTGGGTTTCCTTGGGGCAATAACCGAGAGCACCTGTCTGCATGGCAGCGCGGGCAAACGGGCTATCCAATCGTTGACGCGGGAATGCGCGAACTCCAGCACACAGGCTTTATGCACAATCGCGTTCGTATGATCGTCGCGTCCTTCCTCACCAAGCATTTGTTAGTGCATTGGATCCAAGGTGAGCGCTGGTTCTGGGACTGCCTGCTGGATGCAGACATTGCATCAAATGCCTGCAGTTGGCAGTGGGTCGCAGGGTCCGGAGCAGACGCATCGCCCTACTTCCGTATTTTCAATCCGATAGCACAGGGGCAAAAATTTGATTCAGAAGGCGAGTACGTCAAGCAGTGGTGTCCTGAACTTTCGAAACTGCCCAAAAAGTACATCCACGAGCCGTGGGAAGCACCTCAGATGACATTGGCAAGCGCCGACCTAGAACTGGGAACCGACTACCCTTTCCCCGTTGTCGATCACAAAACGGCGCGACTCGGGGCGCTGGATGCCTACGCCGTCATTAAACAGGCCAGTTAATCGTCGTCGATAATGGCGACGGCGCGCGTCCAACCTGCGGAACCGCCACGGACTTTGTGTGGGAAGCAACTGACTGTGAATCCCGCGTCCGGAAGTGCTTCTAGGTTGTGCATTTTCTCCAAGTGACAGTAGCCGATATCGCGACCAGCTTTGTGTCCTTCCCAAATGATACTAGCGTCGTTGTCCTGCGCATAACGCTCCGCGGTATAGGAGAAAGGGGCATCCCAACTCCACGCGTCTGTTCCGGTCACGCGAACACCGCGCTCAAGTAGATATATGGTGGCTTCGTAGCCCATTCCTGCACCAGCTTGGACGTAGTCCTCGCTGCCATAACGTTTTCCGGCGGACGTATTGACCAGTACAATGGTGAGTGGCTCCAGTGTTACCCCAATGCGGGCCAACTCGGCTTCAACGTCGCTCGCGGTCACGACATATCCATCGGGGCGGTCCCGAAAATCAAGTTTTACGCCCGGCTGAAAACACCACTCCAGAGGCACTTCGTCAATGGTGATTGCACGTTCTGCGCCACCGAGCTTGTCATTCATTGTGCTGTGGTAGTGATACGGCGCGTCTAAATGCGTGCCGTTGTGCGTGCACAGTTGAACCATTTCCACAGCCCATCCCTCGCCATCAGGCAACTCGCTTTTATCGAGCCCAGGGAAGAATTCCGCCATTTGTTCTGCGCCCGTGTCATGCCGAATGTAGTCAATATTGGGACGCATCGGCGGTGGGTCGCTGACCACGTCATTTTCCAAATAAATCGATAGATCAATAAACCGTCTCATCGCTACTAACCCCTAATCTGCGTACATCTTTTGTAACACCTGTGCCCCCGCAACACTCAACACCTGCGCACGACAGCTGAATGTCGCCGGCAGTCCGTCAACCAGCAGCACCAGTTGACACGCATCTTCCGGGCCAGACCAGAACGGATTGGCACTAACCGAACCCATCGTTACTCGTCGTTGGTGGTCATCCGCGCAATCGTTGCGGTAGTCGAGTGTCCTTCGACAAAGTCCAGAATGACAACCTTGCCACCCTGGGCGATAACGTGTTCGTGTCCTGCAATTTGACTCACTTGGTAGTCCCCCCCTTTGACCAAAGCGTCGGGGGTAACCGCCTCTATGAGTCGAGCTGGCGTGTCCTCTGAGAACGGTACAACGTAGTTCACTGAACGCAACCCTGCGAGTACTGACATGCGCGCGTCTAAATTGTTCACTGGGCGACCGTCGCCCTTGAGTCGAGACACCGACGCATCACTATTGACCGCAACAATGAGGACATCACCGATCGTTGCAGCCTCGGAAAGGTAGGACACGTGCCCCGGGTGAAGAATGTCAAAACAACCGTTAGTCAGCACAATGCGGTTACCCGCAGCCCTTAACTGTGCAACCGCGGATAGCAGCTCCACTTCGGTAACCACGCCCTCGTCAACGAGAAGTGAACTGTCAAAAAGTGACTCCTCCTGAAGCGCATCTGCAAGCTCAGAACGCGTCACAGCGGCAGTACCCACCTTTCCCACCACCAGTCCTGCAGCCACGTTAGCGAGGCGCGTCGCAGTTTCAAGCGGCTCATGACTGGCCATTCCCGCAGCGATCGCCGCAATTACAGTATCGCCAGCACCTGTTACATCAAACACCTCTCGTGCCAATGCGGGTAAGTGAAGGGGTTCACCCTCTTTGGTTTGAAGTGTCATTCCGCGCTCGCTTCGAGTCACTAAGACTGCGTCGAAGTCATGTGTTGCGCACAAACTTCTTGCTCTTGAGCTAATCAGGTCGTCGTCCTGAAAACACGCGCCGACAACGGCCTCAAACTCAGACAGGTTAGGCGTAATAACGCTTGCCCCCCGATAGCGTTCAAAGTCAGAGCCCTTGGGGTCCAACAGCACCGGAACGCCCTGACGCTTGCACGCGTCAATGAGCGAACCCACTTGATTCAATGTTCCTTTGGCATAGTCGCTGAGTAGCACCACGTCGTGCTCAGCAATAAGATTCGTCGAGTATTGAAGAAAGGAACTGTCCACGTAGTCCGAAAATGACCCCTCAAAATCCATCCGGATCAACTGCTGGCTGCGACTCATCACACGCAGTTTGACGATGGTCTCTGCCGCGCAGGGCATTACCGACCAACGGACACCTTTGGCTTCCACAGCCGCTCTTAACAGAACAGCATGCGCGTCGTCCCCCACCAGACCTGACAAAGTCGTTGCAACACCAAGGGCGGCCAAGTTGACCGCAACGTTGCCTGCACCTCCAGGTCTATCGTCAACGTCAGAGACCTTAACGACCGGCACGGGGGCTTCGGGGCTGATACGCGTCGCTTTACCGTGCCAAAAGCGGTCGAGCATGACATCGCCGATGACCAACACCTTGGCATCGCTAAAACTCGGAACGTTAGTCATCAAGCGCTTCCTCACTGTTAGCTGCCGAATCCATGCGACTGGATTGCGATGGCATAACCTCGCGCAGCGCATCTAAGACCTCTACGGGACGAATTCCCACCATGCAGTCGAAACGCCCACCACATGTGGGGCGGCGCTTACAGGGCGAACAGGGCAACGCATGATAAATCACACGCACGTTATCGCGTCCTGTCTGAGTGTAGGGGCAGGTTGAACCAAACAAGGCAACCGTCGGTACGTCAGCGGCTATGCCCATATGTGTCAGGCCCGTATCGACTCCAATCACCGCATCAGCCCCCTGAATTAATGCTGCACTAACGCCAAGTGGGTGAACGCCCACCCAGTTTTCAACCCTTAAATCACCCAGCATCGCTCGAGCCTCCTCTCGGTCCGCAGGCCCCCCAAGGCAGGCTACTTTCTGCCCTTGGGCCACTAACGCTGCAATCAGTTCCTGCCAGTGCTCGTGTGTCCAGTGCTTCTGTGGCCTTGTGGTGAATGGAGCCAAAACAAGGTAGTTCTCAGTGCCCATTATTACGCCCGCTCGCTCAACATCCGAGGAGAGCAGGCACAGGGAAAGATCAAAGTCGCGAGTGTCCCATGCGAGATCTTCGGCCAATCCAAGATACTCCGAGCTAATTCGGTTAGTAATACTCTTTTGCAGCCGCCGCGTTAGAAACAGTCGATTGGGTTCTTTTGACTTGAAACCGACACGCTCGTCGCCACCGGATAGCCAAGCCAAAAACGCACTTTTAAGCAGTCCCTGAGCATCGATCACCAAATCGTATTTTTTCGCTCTGAGTTGTGCTCTAAATAAGAGCACGGCTTTGACCAGAGCAATGAGACGCTTATCTCGCCACAGATCACCCCATTCTTGGCGTGGCCACAAAATAACAGTATTGATATCAGGCATACCCGCTAAGAGTGGTCGTGTAACACCTTCTGCCAACCAATCAATCTCAGCATTTGGATATGTTCGCTTACAGGCTGCCACCAACGGCGATGCGAAGACAACATCGCCAATCGCACTTAAGCGGATGATCAATACTCGTCGTGGGGATTTAACGTTCATTAATCTATGGGCGACTTACGTGGACGGGATATCAATGGGCTTAGGGCAATCTCTGTCGAACGCAATCAACAATGTAAACGTTAGAAAAATAAGGTTGCCACCAATGTAGGAATAGAAGCCGACCGCTGTACCCACTGGGAATACGGCTAAGAGCGCCACTAAGCCAGCCACCGCAACCGGCATGCGATCATCCTGCACATACCCCCAGAGCCAACGCAGTAATAACAGATAGCCCGCCAGTCCCACCAGCCCAGTTTCTGAAAGTACTTCGAGAATCGTGAGATGCGGATGCCACGTCTCGGCAAGACCCGAAATCGTAATCGCCTCTTGCTGCAAGGCGTAAGTCCCAAACCCACGCATACCGACACCAGTAAACCACTGGTCTTTGAAAGCGTCCCAGGCAACGGACCACAGTTGCGACTGGAACAAGAACGACTGATAACGCGCAGGCGCCTCTGCCATGGTGCCCACTTGCCCTGTGACGACCGACAAATAAGAACCCAGTAACAAACCGATAATGGCGGATAGAACAAAACCTGTGACCTGCCGCTTCGCGCCGACTGCTTGACTGCGCAAAGCCAACATCCCCCAGCCAGCAAGTCCTACAAGCGCCAGTATTGCCGAGGACTGATGTCCACTCATCACGACCGCCGCATACACCGGAATTGAGAGAATACCGATACCCATGCCCCCCGCACGACGCAGCGCCTCCAAAAAAAATGGGGATAAAATCGCCAGTGTCGCCCCATAGCCGAGTTGGAACGATCCGGTCACAATTGCGCCCTCTTCGCCCAACTCAACGAGTGGGTCACCCAACAGGCTCACACCGGTCAGTAACTGTACAAAGCCATCCACAGCCCAGGCCACAAGTAACATTCCGAGCCACGACATGATGCGCTTGGCGTCGTTGTCCTCAATTTTGGGACTCAATACCACCCAGGCCGCGAGCCCATAAGCAGTAAAACGAAACACCGCAGACACACCGCGGTCCAAATTGAACGAAAAGATCAGACTAATGAGGCCTGGGAGCGCAATGCAGGCGAATAAAGCGCCGGCTTGCTTCATGCCTGGTAGCTCTTTCATCGCCTCGCGATTGGTTACGAGCGTCCACAATCCCACAACGACCATTAACCAAATGAGCTGCCGTGTGGCGACGCTTACTGCAAGCGAAAAAAATAAGAACACCCACATCAGAGGTGCCGAAACAACATTTTGCTGTGACATTTTATGACTCTTATAGCAGTCTTAACGCGACCCTCGGCGTCACCGAAGTGGTCTGAGATTAACGAAATCGCTCGGTGAACTCCAGCTGAGTAAATTAATAAGCCAACAATCAACAATTTAACTTGCGCACGGCCTTTGGAGTGTGTTTCATCGCTTTCATGCTGTTGTCTCACCAGAAAAAGTTTCTTTTTGTTCACATAGCGAAAACGGGTGGGACCAGCGTGCGCGCGGCTCTTCAAAATCACCGATGGCGCGACCCGTATTACGCGCCTATCTGGCTCGCAAGCAAACTCAGTGGTTTTGTGAATCACGAGGTCGGTATAAAACTCCCACGACATGCAAAAGCAATCGCGGCAAAGGAGATGCTCCCGCATGAGTTTTATCAAACGCTCTTTAAGTTCGCGTTTGTTCGGAATCCTTGGGATTTACAGGTCAGCTCCTACCACCACATTCGTCGCGAACGTCCACATTTGCTAAAAGATGACGAAAGTTTTGAGGCATTCCTTCGCCGCAAACTGGACCCAAACCGCGAATGGCAATACCACATCGATACCTCAATCACTCCTCAGACCGACTACCTTGTTGATCTCAACGGCGATCTGATTGTTGATTTCATTGGGCATTACGAGACACTGCAACAGGACTTTGACAACTGTTGCAAACGTATCGGCGTTCCTGGGATTGAACTTCCACACCGCCGTAAAGCGGAGGACCGGCTCGTTTATCGCGAGTACTACACGCCTGACACGCAAGCGTTAGTCAGCCGCGCCTTTGCACGCGACATCGAGATGCTGGGCTACACCTTCTGATCGACACCCAGTAACAGATCCGCAGCTTGAAGCAGACTACTCACGCCAACAGCCCCAGATTCTACAGACCCCGCGGTCAAGTGAAATCGTCGCGCAATACCGGCGCTAGCCCCCGCCTTCATGTCAGAGGCTTTATCCCCGACGAGGGCGGAGCGGTCAGGATCAATATTGTGATCATCTATTGCACGCAGTAACAAACCCGGTGCGGGCTTTCGGCAGGAACAGGCTTTTCGGTACTCAGCAGATACGCCGTCGATATGATGAGGGCAATAATAGACGCCCGCTATTGAAACACCCTGGCGACTCAGCTCATGGCGCATGTGCTGAGTAAGCGTCGCGAAATCGTGTTCTGAATAGTAGCCTCGTGCAATCCCAGACTGATTTGTCACAACAATCAACGCGTAACCTGCACGCGACAGTCGCTGCATAGCCTCGATGGCCCCGGGTAAAAATACGAACTCTGACCATTGACTGACGTACCCGGTATCACTGTTGATGACCCCATCACGGTCTAGAAAAACGGCGGCTTGACTCGACACCTACGCTGCGTCCAATCCTAGCTCGTCTTCGATCAGTGCACAGAGCAAGTGCCCCATTACTATGTGCATTTCCTGAATACGTGCTGTGACGTCAGAAGGCACCACGAGGGAAAGATCACACGCGCCGTGCAACCGCCCGCCTGTCTTGCCTGTGAATCCAATAACTTTGGTTTTTAGCGCTTGGGCCGCGTCCACCGCGTTCAAAATATTCGTCGAATTTCCAGATGTCGAAATAGCAATGAGTACATCGCCCTCGCGACATAAGCCCTCCACCTGACGACTAAACACTTGGTCATAGCCGTAGTCATTACCAATGGCCGTCAGCGCCGACGTATCGGTCGTTAATGCAATCGCGGGGAGCGACCTCCGATCTGCGACAAATCGTCCGATCAACTCTGCCGCAATGTGCTGCGCGTCGGCTGCTGAACCACCATTACCGCAGAGGTAAATCCGATTTCCGCCCGCCAGCGCAGTAGCGCAGAGCTGCCCCGCATGGACAATCGTGTCCTCAAGGGCTGCCATTGCAGTCACAACCTGCTGGTGTTCATCGAGTGTCTTTCTTACCAGTTCCTGCATTTGATCCCTTAACGCTTCCTGTGCTGAGCACGCCGAGGCAATGGCTGCTCACAATATGAGCAAAGTTTAGCATGCGACGAAACGACAGAAACCGTGTGTCGCTGAGGTCACCAGACCCGGTCATTAAACGCCAGCCTTTAGCACCATGGCTGTCTCGCTATAGCGGATGCCTTATGGGCGGCTTAACTAGTTGTCACGATCCTCGAAACGTTCAGTGCGCTTCTCCCCAAATCGTTTGTAAGCCACAGGGATACACAAAAGAACGACAATAAGAAATAACCACACCGATCTAACTCTCCTCACTCGGAGCGACAGCCGTGCCCCAGGCAACCATCTCCGACACGCCTTGAGTAATTTGTGACGATGCAAAACGAACACCGACCACCATTGTGCCGCCGAGGCCTAGGGCATCGGTTTGCATGCGATAAATCGCTTCCTCACGCGCGTCGGCCATCAGTTTGGTGTAAGAGGTCACTTCGCCCCCCACCAGGTTTTTCAAGGCGGCGGTAATGTCACGACCAATGTTTCGGGAACGCGCTGTACTGCCGCGCACCAAACCGAGCGCCGTCATGCCCTCAGGTACAGCCTCTATGCTCAGTAAATCAATGTCAGATGGATCTCGCTCCATGTCAGTCTCCTGCTTCGCTCTCTGGGTACGCTGCAATACACTCTAGCTCTAAACGAGCGCCCAGCGCTAAACCGTTCGCGCCCAGCGCAGAACGCGCAGGATAGGGCTTTTCAAAATAACCGGCGTAAATCGCATTAAACTCCCCCCACTCTGAGACGTCGGCAAGAAAAACCGTGCACTTAACAACGTCTTCGAAGCCCAGTCCTCTGCGCTTCAACGCACCGCCCATATTGTTCAGTGTTTGATGCGCTTCTGCTTGAATCCCGCCCAAGACAAGCTGGTTTTTGTTATCGACACCGAGTTGCCCTGAGATCAGCAATAGGTCTCCGACCCGCACCGACTCGGAAAATGGGAGCCCTTGCCCAGCCATAGGGCCTTCGTCATAAAACACGGGGGCAGCCCCAACAGAAGCGCCGCAACACAACATCAATACTGTTAAAACAAGTCTCATCGTCTCTGCCTCTCATCGTCGAGCGGTACTGTTTCTTCGACGCGCGTCCGCCAAAAAGCTGTTAAGATCGCGCGCTTGCCGAGGTTCCTATGTCCGCCGATTTAATCTTACTGTTCATACCCACCATTGCCGCAATTTCATTCACGCCAGGCCTGTGTATGACCTTAGCATTCACGCTCGGACTGTCGATAGGCTACCGCCGCACTTTATGGATGATGGCCGGCGAACTGACCGGCGTCACCACCGTTTTCGGTGCCACCTTTTGGAGCTTGGGTTGGCTCCTTTCGAGAGACATTATCTACTTTCAGATCATCTCGTTAATCGGCGGGACTTACCTCCTTTACCTCGCGGCTCGTCTGTTTAATGAAACACCAGAGCAACTAGAGGCTCGTAATCTGGAAAACACCCGGGCGTCAGCTCTGGCGCTTCTGGGTTTTGTCACCGCCGTGAGCAACCCTAAAGGATGGGCCTTCTTGCTTGCACTGCTGCCGGGCTTCGTGGCCGCCGACACCGCATTGCTGCCGCAGTTCGCAATCATGCTGGCCATCATGCTCACAACCGAGTTTTTTTCCATGACCGCCTATGCGACGGGTGGACAGTGGCTGGCCACGCGATTGAGCAACAGTCAGGGCCTTCTCAATGCCAATCGTGTGGCGGCGAGCATGCTGGGATTAGCGGCACTTTGGGTCTTAAGTGGCGCGCTAAACTGAGCGGGTATTAAGGGTGTTTTGCGATGAACGACTCGAGGTATTGAACCAGTTCATCAGGAATATCTTCCTGACAAAAATGACCTACTCCTGCGACTTGTATAATCTCACCAGTGGGAAACAGTCCTTGAAAATCACTGACTGCGTGATCAGGCGCTATACCGTAATCCTTATCACCTGAGATGAGCATAGCCGACTTTGATTTGAGCGCTGCTAGGTCGCATTTCTCCATGGTTTCAAACACAAACGGCAAAAAGCGTCCGTAGTGCACATCGAGCGGAAAGTTAATAGCGCCAATACAACTCGCTCGGTCCGGGAATGGCGCCGAGTAAGCCCTAATCCAGGTGTCGTCGACGGCAGATGAATTCTGAAAGCCAATGATCTTCATGACGGACAACACAGTGCTCCCCATCTCACCCAAGATGCCAGTGAGCGTACCGGCCTCCTCGTGCTTCGCAATCCATTCAAACCAGGGCGTCTTGCCGCCTGCCGCCTGGCCACCACCGTAGCCCAGTACCGTATTCATCATGAACAGTCGCTTAACGCGCTCTGGATTTCTAAGCGTGTAGGCGCCTGCGATCGGTCCGCCCCAATCCTGGCAGACAATCGTAACGTCTTGTAAGTCGAGCTCTTCGACAAAGCGCTCTAAATTTTCAACATGGGTCTGAAGTGTGTAAACGCGATCTTGTGGCGTCTCTGACTTACCAAAACCCATATGATCGGGGACGATGACTCTGAAAGTCTCTGACAGCGGCGAAATCATTTTTCGGTAGAGATAGCCCCACGTGGGCTCACCATGGAGGCATAGGATGGTTTCAGCGCCCCTTGGCCCTTCATCAACATAGTGCTGCTTGAATCCTGCTGCACCAGTGAAATAGGGCTTGAAGGGCCATGTACCGTTAAATGTCTCTTCTGCTGTAATCACAATAATACTTCCTCGCACTCTCACTAGTTTGCTGCTGCAGGAAATCAGCGTCCATGCGGCGAGCCCAAAGCTATAATTACGAAATACGATAGCTCTAAGCTCACGGGCATTCCACCGAACACCAGGACAGGTAACTGATAGGATCCCTCTCCGGGGGCTCTACTCAGTATGGCAACATCTTCAAAACCTAAAACACGCTAACGCGCAACCTCCCCCGATCTGCGTTATCTACGCTTATCTCACCACCTTTTGCCAGTCTGTGTCCCTAATCACAATAGACATGACCGCTCTGACTAACATGGGCCGCCATACAAATTGATTCTAGCCGTTTTAAGGTTCGGCCACCTGCATTACTCTATGTCCTTATCAGAGTAACTAGGAGTTACGAATGGACAATAAATGGCGGCATTGGATTGCAAAGTGTCTGACCACCGGACGTTCCGATGACTACATCTTGACGCATTTAGAGAGCAAGAGCCTCGCACGAGCCGAGATCGAGCGTGAGTTACGGGCGGCAAAACAGCACCCTTACATTAAGGGTGCTATGGAGGTCTATTCCCGTGATGCTAGGCCCTCCACTCAAAGGGCGAACTCCGGCGATGAAGAGTTTTATGTAGAAAAGACAATGAACAATCAGCAATGGTTGCTGCAAAATTTCGAAAAAATGGCGCGTCTTGAAAAAGACTTCGGCACCATTGAGAGAATAAAAGCGCCGAGCTTTGACGAGTTTGTCCGGCTATACATCAGCCGTAACCGACCTGTGATCATTACCGACGTGATGGATGACTGGATTCCAAAACAAAAGTGGAGTTTTGACTACTTTCGGGTGGCTCATAGCGACGCCATGGTTGGTATTCAAGATGGGCGAGAATCCGATCCTGATTACGAACGAAATCAGCGGTTTCTGCGCACCGAGGTTCGCTTCGGAGACTTTCTGGATAGAATTGAGGCAACCGAGTCGTCAAACGATTTCTATATGACGGCAGGTAACATGAGCAGTCACAAGCAAGCGTTACATCAACTCTTTGCGGACGCGGCAGAGATTGATATACGTGGAGAGTATTTTGAGTTTCCAGCGGAGGGCTCGCTGTGGATAGGACCCCGCGGCACCGTGACGCCACTTCATTTCGATATGATCAACAATTTCTTTTGCCAAATTATCGGTAGGAAGCGAGTACGTCTGGTGCCATCTTGGTCACTACCCTGGGTCTACAATGAGTATCACGTATACAGCGAGGTTGATGTAGCGAACGCGGACCTCGACCTTTATCCGGAATTCGAGAAAGCAACGGTATTCGACTTCATTGTTGAACCGGGAGAGGTGTTATTCATACCTTTAGGCTGGTGGCATCACCTCGTGTCACTGGAACCTACAGTTAGTATCACTCGAAAAAATCTCAAGGTTTTATGCAAAGAGTCCTACGGTGAGGGCTTCGTCAAGGGATCGCGGCTATTTACTCCACGCCAGCAGGCAAACCAATAACTAGGTCAGTACGTTATCGGTCCAAAACGCACGCCATCCAATGCCTGGGCCCTGCTCAGCATGGTCGGCGAACGATAGCTTACCGTTTTCCGACGGAGGATCGATGCGATTACAAAACTGATTAATCGCGCCCGCACCGGATAAAAATCGCTGATAGTTAATGTGTGCCGACACAGTACTGCCGTAGTTGGCGAAAAACATTGAGGCTTTTTCACAGATAAGTTTCTCGAGAAGAAAATCGATGACCGATTTATCCGAGCACTTTGTGAACGTCGGTTGGTAACTCTCGCTCACCGTTCTAGTCAAGTCGTCAGTGAATTGATAATCCAACTGATGTTTGTAGAGTTCTCTAAGAAACTCACCGTCCTTACGGTCAGCCATCACAAAGAGGGGCAAACCCATGCGACTGGGTGCTTCTATATCAAAATGGCGCTTGTATTCTTCAAAGGTTTTATCGATGTCTTCCTTGGGCCGTTTCGTATCACCGAAGCGAAAGTGAACCGCCGCGAACTGCTTTGGCAGTTCTATTGAGTTAATGAGCTCTGTCAATTCGGTGGGTAATAGAGATAAAGCACGCGCCACTCGATTCATTTCTTCGTAGCGACTCAGATTCGTGAGGAAATTTGTAAAAAGTCGCGACGCGTTAGAGTGAGAAATCTTGATTGCATAGTGGTGGTCAAAATCACTTAACACTAGCGGGGTGAGCGGACGTCCCCCTTGAACAGCAAGAGATGCCTCACCTAAATAGGTCTCATCTTGGAATAACATCCGGGAAAACCAATTCTCATTAGCCACTTCCACCACATTACTCATATTATTTTCCGCCACAAAATTGTGGCCAGTTTTCCCCTTAATCACAGTTATGCCTTGTGACACAGTGACATCAAGTTGCGGGAAAAAATCGGGGAAAAAGCCGTACTTCCAATCTACACGACCACAGTGGGAGAGAGGAAAACGAACGCATAAAACCAGGTGACGATTACTGATGTTTGCCAGATAAACAGCCGTCTCTAGTGAAAAAAGCTGATTACAAAACCCGACGCCTGAGAACAGATCAAAAATTAGTATGTTGTCTTCAGAGTTCATGCCTATTATCTTCCATTAATGCTGACAGTTCTCAATTATCAGCTTATGCGTGCGATAGCGATGCGGTCTTCGATTTCTTTGGCAATCAACTTCTGCGCGTCATCGGTAATGTGGAGGCGATCTACGAACAGCCAAGTACTCTCGTATCCTCTCAGCACCTCGTTGGTATCGATGAATTCGAAGCCCAAACGCTGAGCTAGCTTTGCTAGGAACTCGCGGTAAATGGGATAGAAAAGGCTGATGATGTGCGGAGAAACAGTTTTGGTGAATACCTGATTGGCTTGGTGATCAAAAATCCCAATCAGCTGACGCTCGACATCGATCTCAGTATTACCAACCCAAGCGGGTGTTGGTGCCAACGCGAGATAAACTTTGGTGGTTTGATCATACCCCGACAGCGCATAGTCGAGTTTCGATTCAATGCGGTTAGCCATAGCGTCCATCTTGACTGCGATTGCGGTATCCATTTTTTCAGGGTCCAACCCCTCCCGTCCGACATCCGAGATAAATTGGCCTATCGCTGTTCGCAGGGGATCTAACCAGTCCCACCACAGTAAGTAGTCAATAGTAGGTGGGACTAATCCGCGGACAATCTCCGCTTGCACGTTCAGAGTCGCTGAGCGCGCCGAAAAGTTGTACCACAAGACATCATTCGAGGCTGAAGCGACATTTAAGAGGTTATGGCATACATATTGATCTTGTGTAGAGCCAATCCCGAATGCCGTACTGTTACCAATAACAGCCCCTCGTTTGCCATGATACGACAGAAAATCACGATTGCTGACCGGTGAGCCCTCTTTGAAACACACACGAAAACCCGCATCATCAATGGTAATGGATTCGCTTTGAAAACCTGGCTCACTAAGCTGAAAGCTCCGATCTGCCATCTTCTTGTTTACCTTTTGCAAACGGTCGGCATCCCGCATGAAGGGAGCGAGTCGATAGCGCGAGGGCGCATCTCCCTTGATCATCGATTGAGAGACCACCTGATGCCACGACTTAAGGCTTGTTGTTCTCTCTGCTCCCTCCGGAGACTGAAGAATGAGTCCTGAGAGCGCGCGAAATATTTGTCGAGGAGAGTCAAAGTGCTCTGCCTCATTGATAAATTCGTGAGGAATTTCGATGTGAAAGGCGTCTTCCAATGCTACCAGCAGTCCTGCATATGACAGGGAGTCCACGACACCGCTCGATAGTAGTGGGTCATCTAATCCAACGTCTCCTGAGACGCGCTGACCGGTTGTCTGAACAAAACTGTTGATGAGCGACAGCACGGAGTCTTGGCTGACCGCGCCCACATCGCCCGTCTCCCCCGGTGCATCAGACGGTCGGTGCTCCAAGTATTTAAGTCGGTTAGCTTTCCGCGATAGCTTCCCAGAAGTCGATTTCTTCAACCAACCGGGCTCCACCAGAAAGATGTCCTTCGGCAAAATGTCACATCGGTCCCTGATCGCTCGAGACAAGGTGTTAATAACGGCACCGTCCTCGTCTGGACCCCGTAGTCTCTCAGCGACCAACACTAGCTGATCGGTACCGCTACTAACATCAGGCACTGCAAACGCAACACAACGACCCGTCACAGTAAGCCCGTAATCATTTACACAGGCTTCCACGTCTTGAGGATATAAGTTGTGGCCCGCTATAACGAGCGTGTCGTCGAGACGACCCAACACAAATAGCTCGTCATCGAGGACAAAACCCTCGTCACCAGTAAAATACCAATCATCGACGAAGGAATATTTGGTCGACTGTGGATTGTTGGTATATCCGGACACTAAGCAGGGACTCCTAATCGCAATCTCACCGACTGCTGCCGATGGCATCGAGGCTCGAGTTTCGGGATCGACAACGCGCAGTTCGACGCCCTCTAATACCTCTCCCGACGAAACGAGCTCCAACCCCTCTCCCTCTTCTTCCGACACCTCTTGGACGCGCCGTTCGCGAAGTTTTTGCTTGTTAAAGCCGCGAGTTGACATTTTTTTCCCTAAGCCGCCTGAGGTGACCGCAAATGTATGCTCAGCCATGGCGTAGCTTGCTCCGATTACACCCTCGGATAATCCCGCCGCACTGAATCGGTCTTGGAAGCGATGGTGGCTCTCGGCAATGAGGGGCTCTGAGCAGTTGATTAGCCCTCGCACTGATGTCAGATCGAGAGTCTCGAGATCAGAATCGCGAACAGTTGTTGCAAGTAGGTTGAAACAGAAATTAGGCGCCCAGCCCAACGTTCCTCGATAATGACTGAATGCCTTCAAAAACATTACGGGGTCTCTGACCCATTCGAAGGGCGACATGGCGACCAGTGGTGTTCCCGTCAATAGAGGCAACATAAAGCACGCTACAAGCCCCATGTCATGGTAGATCGGTAACCAAGAAATTATTCGATCGCGCTCACTGAGATTAATAGCGAGGGAATATCGTGACACCTGCCATTCGAGCACATCAAAGCTAATCGGAACGCATTTCTTCAGGCCGGTGGTGCCGCTCGAAAACTGATAGAAAGCGGGTTCATTGGTCACACAATCGATAATGGTAGGTGTCACTACCGATAAGGGTGGTAGGTCATGAACCGACTGAAATAGAGGGTTTACATCCAGTTCTGCGATTAATTCAGAAAAGGTTAACACCAAGGCGGGCTCTGCTGCGATCAGCAACTCGTTGATGGTAAGTTTGTATTGCTCTAAGGGCAGTTTTGGAGATGGATGCGCAAAGATACTCGGCCGAAGCCCGACTAGCATAGCGCCGGCAAAAGCGAGATAAAGGTTGAGCGAATGGGGGAGAATAATGACGACACTATCGCCGTCATTGAGCCCCTTGGTCTTTATGCGCTGGCCAAGTAACAGTGCCGCGTCAATGAATTCCGAGTAAGACAAACTCTCTGATGATTTGCCCGCATGAAGTATGGTCAGAAAAGCAGACTTTTCGCTGCGAGCACGTTGCTCCTCGATTCTTTGCAAACAACCATTTTGCAAGGTCAGAGATCTCCCGTCTCAAAGCGCTTTATCAGGGGAGACGGAATGGTAAGCGTTGGAGAGATTCGCTCCAGAGACTCTCGATAGATACCGTAATCGACCATCAGCTGACTATCGATGGCATAGGGGCGTATAAGGCGCTCCCCTGCTCGCTCTGGATCGAAATCACGAAGATGAGCCTTGCGCATCCGCTGAGCATTATCGTCGAACATAAAGCCAACTAGAATATAGCGGTCCCCAGATGTCACCGGATAAACGGCGTGTAACAGGTGCGATGGAAAGACAATCGCTCCCCCCCTGGGTACTTTGTAATAATTCGAGGAAAATTCAGGAAAATAAATGCCGCCACCCTCAAATTCCTGATTTAAATTAATCGTGTAGGAATATTGCCGGTATGCCTGCTCTTTAAGGTTAGGGCCTCGATATTTGTCTCGATGTGGCCGATAAAAGCCCCCCTCTCCGCCTCGGTAACATCCGACTTTATAGGTCTCTCTATGGGATCCAACAAAGCCAAAAGCTCTTTGCACTTCGGGAAGTAAGCTCCTAGTAACCACAGCGTCAATTGCTCCGCTTGCCTCTGCCGATAGAAAAACATCGTCGCGTATCTTGCTCGCAGTATTTACCGCGTCTCCAACCTTGCTCTGACTACTAGTTCGAGCGTTAAAGTGAGCGATGATGTCGTCGCATTGAGCGGGTGTGAAGACGTTATCTACCAGTAGCACCGGCGCCCGCATATCGGAAATTTCGTGACCGAACACCTTAGATCCAATTTGCTCTAGCAAGTCCGGCAAACCCTCTGAACTTAGCTGAGGCATTACCCAGCAGATCTTCCAAGATTCGTCTACAAAACATAGGTAATCAAGGTCGCAACTCAAGGGGAAGGATGCAGCCAGCTTCAAAAAGTGGTCGCCTGGCTCATTGACAGCAAGCACCCCCTGTAGGTCTAAGTCTGCTAGCTCACAATCGCCACTAACCACCACTTGGGTCTCCAAGGCTGACCCTTTGCAAAACTCGGTTATGCGGGCAATTTCTTGTCTAATCTCGGGTTTACACAACGCCTCAGCTCGAATATGTAGCAATAAAAACCGACAGCCTCGCAAATGACTGAGTGGCGTCTTCTCACCCGACAGGGAGCGATACTCAAGCCTCGGGAGGAATATATTGCAAGCAGAAGCCATTCGATTTAGAAAGAGTGATGTCATAGCTGGGTTCCCTAGCGGCTCAATCGACGCTCGGCGCAGAGTCGTCGACGCTGTACCCCGGCATAATGTCTGGTTGACCATCGATATAAATCCAATAGAGACGCTCAATGGCGTCAGGATCGAAATGGTCACTATCTGAAACACCCTGATGACTGCCGGCCGACGCGTCATCAAAAAATCGAAGCGTGATGAGCTCCCCTGTGCTTAATTGGGAGTCCATACTGCAGAGTAGATTACTCGGAAAAATCATAGCGTCACCGGGCTGCAGTTGATAATAGTGCTGTGAAAACTCTGGAAAACTTAATTGCAGTAGGGATTTATCGCCCGCGATGACACATGTGAAGCGACTGTATCGGTGTACTTGATTCACCGTAATCATAGCCTCGTCGTCTGCGGACTTGATTTGCAATTCGGAGCGACGCGTAACGTGAAAGTTATAGGATTTGTGGATAACCGCGGCAGCCGTTCGGTATAGCTGATGATCAAACTCTGCTAATTGCGGTTGTCCAGCGCGGGTTAAACGATCAGCGGCCAAGTCATCAATAGATATACATGACCCCAGGGAAATGACAGGCGCATGACGTTCACTGATCATCGTGGCATCGTCGAGAGGAGCAATTAAAGCCGCCCCCTGAGCGAATAATGCCTCTACTGACGGGGAATCGTCCACCGCAAAAATCCGACCTTGAGGATCTAGTAACATCGCGGTCAAAGGACGCTCGTTGAGTTGGAGTGAAAACGCCAAATCTAGATTGGCCAGCACCTCATTTTCAATAATTTTGACGTTTTGCGCGCGAAAAACATTAGCGTGTTGGCCATCCCTTTTAGGTAGCAACACATGAACAGACATAATCTCAGGGTCGTATTCAAGCGCGCGAAGCTCACTGGCGAGTGCTGACAGCAAAGCTAAAAACCCAGCGCCCGGTAAGAAGCACACAGAAGGCCCTCCATAGTAGTGCTCTATAGAGAGTTCTCTGCCATTTTTTGCCCAAAGGCGAACGTAAGGAAAGAAGGCCCCTACCGCACCGGACATTCCATGCTCCAACTTATTTGTTTGCAACACCAACGAGACGTTAGAATAGCATAGTTTATTCAGGACTCGGCGACTCCGAAATGACTCGTGATCATGATATCGAAGCATTAATACACAGCGGCGAATTTCGGCAAGCTGCTGATTTGATCATTGAAGTATTAGTATCCGAACCTCAAAATAGTCAATTGCATGAGCAACTCAGTATCGCTTCCGATCACCTAGGACGACACAAGACTGCGTATCACCACGCTCTTCAGGCATTGGCGCTATCTCCCACCACACGACGCCATATTTTCGCTGCCTATACAGCCTTCATGGCGGGTAACGAGGAAGACGGTTGGTCTCGATTTCATGCGCTAAATGAACAGGGAATAGATGCGTCGGCAGAGTTGGTAAGAATTGGCCGATTCCTATTTGCTCGATCATTAACTCATCAGGCTCAATTCTTATTTGAGCAAGCACTGGAGCACAACAAGGCATCTTGCGATGCCCTAACTTGGCTGGGCCATTGCGCTTATGTCATGGGGCAGTTTGAGGATGCCATCGTCAGCTATGATGGAGCGCGAGCACTCCTTACCCATGAGAACCCCACACTGGAGGGCAGTCGAAATTTCGCCTTTGTCGCCGCTTATCTGAGCGATAGACATAAGGGGCTTCCGACGATTTGTAGGTAGCTTGTACATTCAGCTGCTATCAACCCTTACCCTTGGAGCCATCAAACTTCACTGGGCGCAAAACCCGGCTAATGCGACTTATTCCAACGCTACACTTCCTCTAACTGACGCACTCCCTAGATCGCGAACAGCCGCGGAATGCTTTTGAGCGCCCTATTTCTCCGGGGCATAAACTTTCCGACTGATGTAGCGTCTCTTTTCGATCACATGCAGCACTGTATCGAGGGGGGGATCGGCGGTGGTGACCTTACATCCACGGACAGACTGCCTTACTGCTAGGCGCTTATCCAACTCCCTTATCAGGCGATGTAAATACAAGTTTATCCGGGTGACCCGCCCACTTTGCCTTGCATCCGCATATTGAATCAGATGCGTCTGTGACTCGGGTCATCGCTAGAAATGGAATCCACATACGTGGCTCGCCTTGTCCCACGCTGGACAACCCAGCGGCAATAAGCATCGCTTGGGTCAAGCCGCGACGGGAAGTGCTCACCAAACTAGCGGATGAAAAGCCAAGTTAGCTTTCACCCACACTGACCCACTAGAACCCTACTATATGGAGTGCCTTTTGCCTCTGAGCCAAGTAGTAAATTTTTTTACCATCAAAGAAAGCGCTCTGCTCGAGTTTCATCTGAGCGCGCTGACCGTCCCACTCTGGGATGCGAACCGTGACATTGCCCTCAATTGCATAACCCGTCATCGCGTGTAGCGGCCAATCACCCCTTCCGGGCGTCGGCCCCTGATTATCCCACATACCAATTGTTGGCCCCGGCGCATGGCCAAATAAACCCAGAGGATGAGTGTAAATGGCGTGCTCAATACCTTCATTCTCAATCGAGCGCTGTGCCGCCGCCAAGATCTCATTACCTGTTCTACCGACTCGAAATTCATGGGTAAGCAAATCTTGCCACTGGTTGCCTAGCGCCATAGCACTTGAGAGCCCTTTTGGCGGCTCTGCCTCTCCAAGATTCAACACATAACCCATTTCTTGGGTATCCGTGCACAAACTCAAATAACAAAGCCCAACGTCCGTGTGCAGTAAGTCTCCGCGTCTAATAATCGAATCCGGAGAGCCATCGCCCAAAAACGGCGCGTTCAGGCCAAAATCAGCACCTTGCCACTGACGATTGACGTCTGGGTGAAACCACGGCTCAAGGCCCTGTTCTTCAAAGCGGGTTCGGATAAACCACGCTACATCGCCGACTGTCGTCACACCGGGCGTGATGACTTCACTACTGAACGCTTTGGCAATGGTTTGGCGAGCAATGGCAACGCCGCGTTGCCACACCTCAACCTCCGCTGGGGTTCGTGTCTCCATCCAGCGAACAGTGAGCGCCTCGGCAGAGGCGATGCGCGCGCTCAACGTGGGTCCCAGTGCGCCAGTCAGCTTTTCATAAAGGCTGTGACTCAAACCATCGGCAACGGGCCATAAATCACTTGAGTTCACTGCGATGGTTTTTGGATCCCTCTCCGCAATGACCTCAGCCAGTCGTCGCCACTGCGCATTAAGATCACCGCCCTCCCACGCAGCCGCGTACATCGAGCCCAAGGGATAGCGACTCACCGTTAGCTTTTCCACGCCCGCATCGCCGCGATCGAAAAACACCAGCATGGTCGTTCGTCTTGCGGTAAAGCGTGGCTTGGGTACCAGTGATAGGAAAACGGGGTCATCGTTATACTCGCGGGCAATAACCACCCACATGTCGATCTGAGTCTCCCGCATAAGACGGGGAAGCAATGTGTCGAGTCGCTCGGCCAGCAACGCATTTTGAACCGCGGGGCGGTGCTCATAGCTCGCAACAGCCAGGTCAGCCGAGGCCGATTGAGCATAAAACAGCGCCATAAGTAGTGCTATCGTGGGGAAAATTGTATGCCTCATCGTCATTTCCTCTGTGATGCGGAGCGATTCGCTGTCAGGCCCGTTCAATGAACTGCTGCCAGACCTTTATTGGCTCCCAAATTTTATGCAGTTCAGTGCGGGCGCGCGCTTTACTCCAACCCAGTTGCTCTACCCGGTATTTGTAAAAAAAAGCGGACACTCTCATGTTTGCGGCACAGTGGACCCAAATACGCTCGTCGTCACAGCGCTCAAACAAGGCGACAAAGCCGTCAAAATCGTCTCGCTTAGGGTCAGTAAACACTACAGGATGGTGGAAGTATCGAATCCCAAGATCCGCGAGCACCTCGTCTTCGTTACCCAACGCATTTTCGTGGTTCTTGGGCGCCAGATTAATAACAGTCGTGTAGCCCTTTGCTTGGATAAGACGAAACTGTTCTTGTGTGGGCTGGCCCGATGTTGCGGTTCGCTCATCGAGCTGAAGGTAATTAAAAATATCCTCGAGCTTATCCGCAGGACCCGCAAGCCCCAGACGCTGGCGAACACGCGTTCCAAGGTAACCAAGCGTCGTACTGAACGTATTCGTCATTGATCTCCCCTGAACGATCAACCAAGACTTAGCGACCTGTCACCCTCAGACGGTGAACGCTACAAAGTAACGGGTAACGGCTTATTAATCGGTTGCGTCAAGGTTTTAGGGTCGACAGCAAATCCAATGATGGCACTGTAACCCTCGCTTTTCTCTCGATGAACCACACCCTTTCGACCTACTAACTTGGTTCCGGAGCTGCACGTTCGTGACTCACCACTGTCGACGTCAAATACTGTTAACTCACCACCAGTAATGAAGGTCATCGAATCAAAGTCATGCCAGTGAAACTCATTCTCCTCAGCTGGAAAATCAAATTTCATGGCGACATACCCCGCCGCCTCGCACTGCGTGTAAGCGTCCGCCTCGTCTATGAAAGTTCCAATTCGCTCATCCATGATTTGCCTCTATCTTCACGTGATTGATTCTTGAGTGTGGCACAAGTGTGGCGCCTCACTCCACACAAAAACGCAAGCGAACAGGTTTGTGAATGAGTCACTGATGCAGTGGTCTTTAACTACGACGTTGATCTGAGCCGGTAGCATTGAACGAGAACGCCGAGCACGTAAAGACCCAAAAAGCTAAGGTGGAAGCCCTGCAGTAGAGGTGACTCAAAGGAATCAATAAACGGGTCACCAACCGGCAAACGTCGCAGGAAGTCAGTAATGGCGGGAATCATGTGGAACAAAATGGTCGCGCTGTAAGCGATGGCTTGGAAATACGGCGACGCCTTACCGAATATTCTAAAGCGCTCAAGGATAAACCCGCCGAGCGCAGCCCCGAGGGTTAAGATCGCAAGAATATGTGCAACCCCGAATCCACCTTGGTTGTAAATCCCAAGGGCAGACCCGGCGACAATAACGGTAACCAGGAGGTAGGCGGCACCCTCTTTGTCAATAGAGCGGATGAATGAATATCGATAAATCGAAACGATCGCCAACAGCAGTGCTGCAATACCCATAATCGTGTGAAACCAACCCAGAAGTGTCATCGCTGGCACGTGTATTCCCCCAAAAGCGCACAAACTGCGCGGCTATAGTTTTTTAAATTTATAAAATAGCGCTAAAAAAAGACTGCTCAGCGCCGCGATTCCAATGTTGGAAAAAATACGCCCCCAGTCCATACCTGAATACTCAATCCACAGCATGACTAAGCACCCAAGGGGTACAAATGCGATCAAAAACTGTTTGGTACGGGGGGAACTGTTGCGCACTTCTCCAGCGGCCCAAAAGATTGGAATATAGACCGTGAGCAGGCAAATGACGGCGAGCGCAAAGTGGTAGTAAGGTGATAGATCCATGCCCCATAGTACCTCAAGCGGCATGCCTTGTGACGTTAATGCCTCATAGCTAACATCACATCCGCGAATGCGCTAAGCGAATCGGCCGTCAAATACCCCCTTGACCACTGTGCTTGCTAATCGCGTCAGAAAACGGCAACGTTATCGCGAGTCACTATGCTAGGGAGTGCACTTTGCACCTTGACTACCAGAACCAAGAGAGCGGGCAAACATTGCGCGAGGCGGTCGACGAGTATCATCGCTACCTTGCGGCGATTGACCGAAAGATTCTTGTGGACTCAAACGGTGCAAAAATCTGGCTTTATCATGACGTAACACACGCAGTTTTTGGCCACTCAACCAGCATCGAGCAGGAAGCCGCACTCGACTTTTGGGTTTTGTTTGGCACCAATTTTTCGTGGAAAATGCTCAGGGACTACAGAGAAATACCGGAGATTAAGGCGTTAAGTGGCGCGATCATCTCAGCGCTTGGCCTGTCCTTTGTCCCTAAACTGTATTGGCGAAACCGCAAAGTGCTGTGGCGCGTTTTTCAAAACACGCGGCGCATGTCAAAAAAATGGCCTTTTGAGGTGCCATCGGAGTTTCTAGATAGAACGCTTAGCGATCTAAGAGGCGAGTTCGGTATCACGCTACTATCGCCTCAACAAAGAGTTCCGAGCCAACTGACTGAGTTTGACTACTCGATCGTTAGTAATACGCACTGAAGTAGCCCGCTAGGGTGCTGTGTACCGGTCGTAATACTCCGCGTAGGTGTCAAAAGTAAACCGGCGCGCCTCGGCGCCAATGGCGCCATTGTTACCCAGGAATTCAAACGCGTGGTAACACCCCTCATAAACGCAATCTGTCACCTCAACCCCCTCCGCTCTTAACCGCGTAACGTAGGTCTGAGTCTCCCAGAAAAATGGGTCCTTACTACCGACATACGTAATGGTTGGAGGCAAGCCCCTATAACTGGCGGCACGAGCGGGTGCGGCATAAGCGTCCAGCTCAACATGACCTCGTCGAACATCCTTAAGGTAGGCCGCCCAACCCATTCGGTTGAGCGCCGTATCCCAAACCGGCGGATCGATGTTCCGAGCCGGGTCGTCTGGCTGCGTGTCGTCAATCATGGGGAAAAATGGCATTTGAAACGCGACGTCGACCTCCTGGGTATCCCTTGCCTTGAGGGCAACTGCCGCCGTCAAACCGCCTCCGGCGCTGTGTCCACCAAGAATGAATTTTTCAGGTCGAATTCCAAGATGCTCGGCATGGTCACTTGCCCACATCAATGTGTCATAGCAGTCTTGAAAGCCGGCCGGATAAGGTCGCGTCTTTGCTTTACGGTAATCAGGGGCCACAACAACACAGGGACGGGTCGCAATGAATTGCTTGATAATCTCAGCCGAACCCTCCGGTAGCCCCATGACGTAGCCACCGCCGTGAAAATAGACCAAGCACGGTAAGGGCTCGTCGACCGACTTGGGCTTGTAAATGCGGGTGCGAATTTGATAACCGTCGAGGGTACTGGCGACGAACGCTGTGTCACAAGACAGCTCAGGCACATCAGCCCCCTCCTCACGTCGCCGCAACCAGTCAATGAGGCGAAGGACGCCCGGCATCCGCATAAGCTTCGTCTTGCGACGCATTGGCTCTATTTGATGTTGGAGCTCAGGGTGGAAATCGGAGACTTTCAGGTGCATACAGTTTTCCCCTTTACACGTGAGTTTTAATATAAGGCTTTTGTCATCAGATTGCCTTGATTTCTGCCTCGCTCAGCGACATCGTTAAAGGCTCACTCCGAAGCTAATAAGAGAAATACGATGTCTGATTACCCTCTGCCCAATATTTCAACGGACCTGACCGGTCAGGTGGCGTTCGTCACAGGAACGACATCCGGACTCGGTCGTCGATTCGCCAAAGTGTTGGCCGCCTGCGGTGCGAAGGTGGCCATCACCGGACGCAGAGTCGAGCGTTTAAATACGCTTGCCGAAGAGATACGTGCATCGGGTGGAATCTGTGAGCCCATTGTTATCGACATGACCTCTCGAGCGAGTATTCGCGAAGCACTTGCGAAAGCACAAGAGGCACTCGGTACGGTGCAGATACTGGTCAACAATGCCGGTATACCTGATGCGGAACGCGCCGTAAAAATGTCAGATGAGCTGACTGACGCGGTCTTTGACACCAATCTCATCGGTCCGTGGGTCTTGTCCTGTGAAGTCGCCAAACCACTGATTGAGCAAGGGTTATCCGGACGAATTGTAAACATCGCCTCCGTCGCCGCATTTAATATCTCAGGTACTATTGCGAGCACGCTCTACTCGACAACCAAGAGTGCGGTGGTGCGAATGACAGAGTCACATGCCGTCGAATGGGCTCGAAATCACATTAACGTGAACTGCATTGCGCCGGGCGCTTTTTCGAGTGAAATGATGGATGGAATGCTATCTCGCGTAGGTGACATATCCCAGGGCTTTCCACGCCGCCGTATCTGCGATCCAGCACAAATGGATAGCACCCTACTGTTCCTAGTGTCGCCCGCCTCCGAGTGCGTAACGGGAACCGTCGTTAAAATCGACGATGGGCAGGGTCCACGCTAATGAGCTTAGTCAACGCGTTAGATTTTTCAGGGAAACGAGTTTTAGTTTGCGGAGGCTCTGACGGCATCGGCTACGGGGTAGCAACCGCATTCTATGAAGCTGGTGCCACGGTTTCAATTACTGGCACCCGTAACGCCAACAACTACGATAACGATTTCAGTAACTTTACCTATCATCAGCTCGATGTTCAGGATGAGGGCACAATAACCGAACTCGCCGGTCAATTTGATGCACTTGATGTGCTGGCGAACTGTATAGGCGCGGTCCTTTGGAAAAAAGCGGAGTTTGAACGATCGGGTTTTGAAAGAATTCTTAGCGTCAACTTGTCCGGAGCGATGCAGCTTTGTACTGAATTCTACCCCTTATTGGCGCAATCGAAGGGCTCAATTATTAATATCGACTCGGTCGCTTCTATCAATGCGGCAGCAAATAACCCCGCTTACAGCGCGAGCAAAGCTGGGGTAGTCCAACTGACGAAAGCACTTGCGAAAAAATGGGGACAGGCCGGCGTCAGGGTAAATACAGTGGCGCCGGGCCTGGTTCCGACCAAGATGACAGTCAATCAGTCAGGACCGGACCAGGCAGCACAGTTCAGCAAAACAAACCCTATTCCGCGGTTTGGCAGACCACAAGACATTGCTGGCGGTGTATTATTTTTGGCCTCGCCACTGGCGGCCTATGTCACAGGACAGCAACTTGTGGTGGACGGCGGGCTTACCCTATAACCCTCTACCCTAAAAAGTTACGGAGCGCGTAGGAGCCGAGTGTCTCCGCAACGGTGGTCCCGTTTTCATCGATCAGGACAGCCTTTTGTTGAAAGTCGTACTTACCCGTCTCCTCAAGCTTAGCGTTCATCTCCGCCGCTTGCTCAGCTGAAAAGTAAGCTGTCGCCGTGATGTCTGACATGGCCGGCGCCTTAAAGTCGATTTTCAGGTCCCTGACCACGGGTTGGAATTTACGCGGGTTGTCCAAATATCGTGCGGTTATCAGCCCACCCAAAAACTCTCCTAGGGAGAACAGTGCGCCCGCATGCATGATGCCAATGTGGTTCCCCGATGCTTTTGTATTCGGTATTGACGCTTTGAAGACACCGTTTTCAGCTTCCAGTACCTGTAAACCCAGAAATTCGTAAATTGGGCAGTTCTTCTTTGCGCCTACCTCAAATGCTGCTAAGTCCAAAACGTTCTCCTAATCCAGTAATTGCATTCTGCTATTTGATGGCCATTAGCGTCTCATGTGAATAGTCCACCTGACAACGAGTCAGGTGTATCGTGCTAAGCCGGGGAGAGTAAACTGCGTTATGGTGTGTCACTACCGAAAGCAACAATTAAAGGCTACGCGTTTATGAGGCGATACGGCACAACCCCGGGTAAGCCTGAGGAGTACCGACAGCAAGGAGCAACAGCAGTCAGACCTCGTGACGCCGCAACGCTCATTATTGTCCAGGCGGGTGAGAAACCAAGAATTCTCCTAGGTAAGCGGTCGATCAAGCATAAATTCATGCCTGGGAAATTTGTCTTCCCTGGTGGTCGCCTCGATTACGTCGACCAGCGCATTAATTTACCTGCCGCGTTAGCAGATTCGGTATTGACTCGCTTACGCCGTGAAACACGATCTAACGTCTCGGACGCAAAACTTCGTGGGTTGGCGTTGGCAGCGATCAGAGAGACTTATGAAGAGACTGGATTGGTCGTGGGCAAGAAGACGACGGCGGTTATTCGAACGACTCATAGTAGTTGGTCGAAATATTTCGACCATGGCGTGATACCACCGCTTGAGGATATGGATCTCGTTGCTAGAGCCATCACGCCGCCCTACCGAACGCGTCGCTATGACACCCGATTTTTCATGATTCACGACGATGCCATTCACTCGGATCCTGCTCACGTATCGAGTGCCTCTGGTGAGTTGCTCGATCTTCATTGGTTGACGCTCGACGAGGCTCGCCAAACAGACTTGCCCGCAATTACGCGAATGGTGATTGACCTGGTTCAGGAGCGGCTCAAAGTCCCTAAATCACGGCAACAAACCCAACCCACGGCCTTTGTGCGTAACGCAAAATCGACATGGCTTACATCAGATTCATGACAGCCTAGACGAGTTACGGCAGCCCTCACGGTCCGTCACATTTCACAACTCAACCGCCGTCAATCATCGCCACTAGTATCTGCTTGGGTCTCAGCTACGGCAATACCAACATTCGTAACGCTTACCCCAACACCCTTTGTGTCTAAATACATAAGGAATGAGGAGAAGGTATTCGCACCCTGAGAAGGAACCTCAGTCGTATAAACCTTGTCGGCAGTGCCCGAGACAGTCACCGATGATGTTTCATAAGAAGGCTCAGTTTCCGGGTACGCATCAAACTCGAACCGGAAACGCACATCCACAGCCTCACCAGAAGGCACCGACCCTAAGAATGAGATCGTCGCGTCGCTGGGTAGCGTTATCGGATATATAGTGGGATCCGTATTAGCAAAACCTCCCCAATCTTCAGCTAGCTCTGGATGCGTGAAGATACTTGGTCCCGAATTCCACGACACGTTGGCAAACCTGACGATCAAATCACCCTTATCAGTCATCTGAGGCCGATCTTGTAAGGTCCATCCCCAGTTACTAAAGATCAACCCGGCACTGATTTGACTAAAGTCCAAGGGATCATAACAACAATTTGGGCCTGTAAAGTCAGACAGCGGCAGAGTCACGGTGTGCCACCCCTGCTTAGAAATATCGAGCCGGACATGCGGCGAATGGCAAGTGTAATCTCCGTTT
>Ga0213863_10000328_pt1 | contig 37689 bp, 33 predicted proteins | sample PICome_8_FD_160128 | JGI IMG/M metagenome (GOLD analysis project Ga0213863, IMG submission 160128) | Coastal seawater microbial communities near Pivers Island, North Carolina, United States - PICO497 | ecosystem: Environmental > Aquatic > Marine > Coastal | place: USA: North Carolina... | reverse complement strand
GAATATTCGAGTCACGGTGGGCTCGAGCTCCGGATCGATTCCGAAGATTTGAGCGATGGAGGTTTTGTTGCCGCCATAGGCCAGCGCGGAGGAATAGACTCTCGGTGCCCACCCGGTGACGTCTTCATGATTTTTCAGCGTCGTCTCAACGGCTGCTGGGTTCTCGATGGTCTTATGGATCTTGGGCCGCTTCGCATAATCGTCTTTGTGCACTTGTATATGCCCGGTGTGATCAAGCGTAAAGATATCCACCACATTGGACCAACTGCCCTCAAGTAAGGACATTGAGAATACGAAAAGCATGTAGCCCCCTGCCATGCTGAGGGCCGTCAGTAAACTCCTACGCCTCTGCCGTAAAATATTTCTGTAGGCTAATTTTAGGGTGAGCATGGCTAAAATCTTGATTTAAGATTGCGCATCGAGAACGTCTCTTCTGTAATGCCGGGTGGGTCGAAGACGATTTCATCGTAGATGACCCGTGTTCTGTGTCCGGGTTTGTTCAGCGGCTCAATCTCAAGGATGGACGGCATGAGCCGACCTCCAATTTCTTTGGGCGCACTGAAAGTCATGACGCGGATTTTTTCGCCTTGATCGTCAAAAAAACTTTGCGAAAGGGGTAATAAGGGTGACTTTGAGACGACGTAGTCAATACTCCCCCAGACCGTCACGGTTTGCTCCTTGGGCGTCAAGGTAAAGTGGTACTGCTCGTCGGTCTCAGTCATTTGGATGTCGTAGGCATCGATGAGTTGGGTCTCTTTTACGAGGTCGTCATTGGTGAAGTCGCTGCCCATCCACGATCCCATCATCATCGACGGCGGTACTTTGATGACTTTGTTAATCTTTGGAAAGTAATTCCACATTTCCTCATCGCGTTTGAGCGTGGCAATACCGCGATCTTTTTTTGGTGAAAGAATGCGAAAAAATCCGAATTCCCGTCCCATCGATTGACCCGACATCTGCATCGAGCGTTGATAGCGCGGGGTTTCGATGACCATTGTAATTTTCGAGTCGCTCGATGAGCCGCGGTAGAGTTGCTCCATTTGGTCAATGATATCAAGGGGGTTTTTATCGTGACCGTCAGCCTGGGTCAGTTGGCTGATCGCGAGACCCGCCAGGATAAAAACTTTGGCCCAAGAGCACTGCTTTTGGATGGCGCTCAGCGGGCTAGGGGTGCGCATCGAATGTTTCTCCAAAAGAGGGCTGCTGGGATTCCAACGGTTCAATTTATGCATTTTTATCATGAGATCACGGTCCTTCTCTTTCGCTGCTGCAGACGGTCGAGCGTACGGTCTACCCTTGTGATTGAAGCTTTTGGTTATTGTCTCATCACGACCTTTTGACTGGCACCAGCCAAGATCGGATTTGAGCGATTGGCCTCATCATTCTTGGGCTCCAATAGCTCTCCAGGCTTTAGATGCTCAAGTCCGCTGATGATCAATTCAGTGGCTAGGTCGAATTGGCTGAGCGGTGTTTGGCGTAAGGTCTCTGGTACCAGCACCAAACCAGCGATGAGATCGTAGGTCATGCCGCTGATGATCTTGATTTCGGCTTCATCAAATGAGCTGCCCAGTAAGTCGGCGATGAGCGCGTCTAAAAGCCTCATCTCAGCGTGTCGAAGAGCCTCAAAGGTCTCCCTCTCTAGAGAATAATCAGCCATTACAACACTGAAGTCGCTTGTTTGAGACAGCATTTTTGTACTTAACGGCGACGTCTCGTGATGCGCAAAACTTTGTCCGATCATCCATTTAAGACGTTGACGAGGGGTCCACTGCAGATCCTTCATTGCGAGGTGATGTTGAAAATACTGTTCCCCTTCGTAGGCCAGGGCGCTAAACAACAGGTTCAACTTGCTAGGGAAGTATAGGTAGAGCGCGCCTTTGCTGACCCCTGCGTTGATCGCGATTTCATCCATACTGGCCTTTTGATAGCCAAAGCGTAAAAAATGATGGGTGGCAGCAACGATGACTCGTTGTCGCTTGGCGCGTTGCTTCTCTCGTTCTTGAGGCCAGAGAAACTCCTGGAGGACACCCAATAGTTGATCAATAACTTCAGTCATAATACTGACTAGTTTGACTAAATCAGTCATTTAGTCAAATATTTTTTTTGATTAGATTCTTGTCACTGGCTTAGGCCTAAAAACGTCGCCATCAGCCTTGCTGACAACGCTTCTAACAGCGCAGCAGCGCAAGCGTCTTCTAGCTGTAGCTCAAGTATCCTCTAACGGCATAAAGTCGCTTTCGATAGAGAGTCACCTGAAGGCGAGTGCACCCTAGTCGGCATTTCAACAATTGCTGGGCAAAGTGACTCATCAAGCAGCGAACGTGGCAATATTTTCTGCGTAAAGGTTCCAGATATCCTGGGCCCCCGCGCATCTATCGTGCTTCATTCCTCCTGCTGAATTCCCTGTGCTTAAGAGATGAGGCGGTTACTTATCTGGATGACTCAGCAGGCACGGAAATCGATTGCTACATGGATCAGACGGCAATGCACAGGATGATCCGCGCTTGATCATCCACAGGTTGTCATTGTTAAGCCCACTTTCTATAAATCCAACTTCTATAAGTTCAACTTCGAAATTAAGTGAAATTGTGATTTTAAGTCGAGCTTTGAAGAACAATGACTATTTTTGCCGCCAGACGGCCCAATGCAAAACGATCTTCCGGAGCTTCCGATCTAGAGCTTGCCGATGACGAGCATCACAAGGTATCCCGCAGTCACGACAATGGGAATCACGGTGCCTAAGGTGCCGATTAGCCGGCCTGCAGTAACGCCAGAGTTTGCCATCAGGGCGAGCGCGTGGGCGAGTCGAGCCGCCACAACCACGGCGCCTAAGATCGCGACCCAGAGTCCGCTGCCAATGATCAGCTCAAGCAGCAACAGGCCAACGAGAAAGGTCGGGACATTCTCTATGAAATTTCCATGGGCCCGAATTTTTCGCTCGAGGGCGTCGCTGTCTCCATGACCGATGAAAATCCCGAGGTCACCGCGTGTCTTGATGACGGAAAACATCAACGCGACTTGTATCAGCATTAAGCACGCTGCGCTGATTGCTGTGTAAAGCGGCAAGTGTGAGATGGTAGATTCCATAATGCGTCTCGTACTGTTGAGGGTGTCTGGCGAGGCTAACAGGTCAAGCGATGGGTGTGAAGGTCATGGTTGACTAGGCCTTTGGAATTAAAAGTGTTTAACGTCACAATTTTACTTCTAAAAAGTAGGTCGAGATCCGTGGGGGCACGCAGTGGTTTTGTGTGTCGTGGGGCAAGTGCTCGCCTTCGAGCATCAGGGGTTATAATCTGATCCAGGAACTTCGACGATTTGCCCGACTGAGTGACGGAGAAAGTGATTGATTCATCATCAGAGGCACGCTCACCGGTTCAGGTTGTCTACAATTGTCACGCCCCGGGGGAGTTTGAATTATGTTGGAGCCCACAGAAAACCCTAATTCAGCTTGGATGGTTGATCCTCCGAGAATTCTACGATTCGTTATGGCGCGCATTATGGGCCGGGTTGCTAATACGCGGCAGATACAACGCAAGCGTGAGGTTTTTGAGCGGCGGAGGCGGGCAGGTCAGCAGCCTCACGAGATCGAGTACTTTCACCAGTTGGATGATCCCTACTCACATTTGATGGCGCAAGTTCTAGCCAAGTTCAGCGAGCAATACGATGTTCGAATTGTCCCGCATCTCATTCGGGCGACGGGTGGTAAAAATCAGCCAGAGGCAAAAAAGTTAGCCCATTGGGCACGCCGAGATGCGGAGCTGATAGCGCCGCATTACGGGCTGACATTCCCGTCAAGTGCTGGCGTTGTTCCCGATCCGGCTGAGGTTAAATCAGCTGCTCAGGCCCTGGCTGGATTGGATGCGAAGGACTTCATTACAGCGGTGCAGGGTATCAGTGATGATCTATGGGCAGGGCTTCCCATTGAGCATGCTGAACCGATTGAGGCGGTCGAACAGGCACTGGAGAGTGGCTCAAACCGATTGAAGACCTTGGGTCATTATTCCGGTGCAACACTCTATTACGGCGGAGAGTGGTATTGGGGGGTGGATCGGCTGTTTCATCTGGAGCAAAGACTTCGAGATTTGGGGGCTTGTCACGTCCCCGAGACGCCTTATTTAGTGCCCCGGCCTTCCTTGAACGTTGAAGGCATTGATGCCTCTGGTTTGGCGTTGCACTTTTTTCCCTCGCTGAACAGTCCTTATACCGCGATCATTTTTGATCGGACCGTTAAACTCGCCAAAGCCTGCAATATTGCCTTTCACCATAAACCTGTTTTGCCGATGATTATGCGCGGAGTCGCAGCGACCAAAGCGAAGGGTAGTTACATATTTTTTGATACCAAGCGCGAGGCGGACGTTGCGGGCGTGCCTTTTGGAAATCACATGACGCCAATCGGATCTCCGACCCGCAGGGCCTATTCTTTGATGCCCTGGGCAAAGTCTTTAGACAAAGACGTGGATCTTTTGAGTCACTTGCTGAGGTTGGCTTTTGCCGAGGGTAAGGCGCTGCATCAAGACAAAAATCTGAGGCTGGCTGTCGAGGCGGCAGGCCTTGATTGGACAGAGGCACTCAAGCACATCGGCAGCGATGATTGGAAGTCGATGGTTGAGGGATACCAAGACGAAATGGTTGAGGGTATGGGGTTATGGGGCGTCCCTTCCTATCGATTGTCGGGTCCCGACGGAGAGCCTGATCTTGAAGTCTGGGGACAGGACCGGCTGTGGCTGGTTGCGGCAGAAATTCGTCGTCGAGCCAAGCGTCTGACGATTGAGTCGCAGTAGAGATCAAGGTTTAATTTTTGATTGCGCGTTGCACTACGGTAGCGACTGCAAATGAGCCGGTGAGCTATGGTTGCGTTCAGGCGAGAGTGCTAGCATCTTAAAATGAACAGGGCTCGCCTTACTGTAAGCTGCTTTCTGGCGTATTTTGCGTTGTCTGGTACGCTTGCGCCCATCGGGATTCTTGCTGAACCCGCCGCCCATGTGCTCGGGGCAACGCTCGCTGAAGTTGTCAGAGCATTGGGCTATTTCTCAATTGGTACATTGACGGGTGCGGTAGCAGCCTTGTGGGTCTTGCCTCGCTTTCGATTGAGACGGCTGATGATTTCGACCTATGTTTTGGCGACAGGCTGTCTTTTTGCCCTGGGTGCGCTGGCTTCCCATCTCGCTGTAATTTCTGGATTGCTCCTGGTCGTGGGAATTTGTCTTGGTATTGGCTTGGCCCAAGGCGCTCTAATGATCTCTCGCTTGTTTGATGATGATCAGCGCGCCTCAATGCTGGTTGCGACCGATGCAAGTTTTAGCTTGGCCGGATTTCTGATGGCCTCGTTGTCTGTTTATTTACTGGCAAGTAATGCCGATTGGTATTCAGTCTATCTCGTGATTGGTGGAGTGACTGTTGCGATCGTTTTTCTGGTGAGGGGAGGGGATTTCTCCCAGGTTGAGGCATTTGATGAGGCTGCTGCTGAGCCAATGCTTGAGCGCGTCCGGTGGGCGACTCCTGTCTGGCTTTTGATGACAGCACTTTTTTTCTATACCTTGGGGCAAACGACTTTGCTGACATGGCTGCCCGCCTTCGGCGCGAGCGATTTGGGATTAACCCCCAGTCTTGCTGGGGGTTTGGTGGGTAATTATTGGCTCGGAATGTTCATTGGCCAGTTGCTCACCGTGGGCATCGTGCTTCGCCTTGGGGTGTCGCGGATGGTTGTCGTTGGCGCTTTGGGTTGTTTCTCTTTGAGCGTAGCGTTGATTTATCTACCCGATGAGATGATCCAAAAACAGTTTGTAGCACTGCTTTGGGGCATTGCCAATTTTGGCTTACTCAAATGCATTATCTCCAAGGCGAGTGAAAGTTTTCGCATTGTCCCAGCAACCCTGGTCTCAATGATGTTACTAGCGGCCTCGGTCGGTACTGCTTTAAGTCCTGTTTTGAGCAGCCGGATCGTTGAGTCAGGCGGCTTAGGATTGGGTATTGGTTTGGCGCACTTCAGTCTGGGTCTAGTAGCGGTCTTCGTACTTGCTTCAGTTTTGATCAGAACCCGCAATTAAAGATTGGGAATCAGGGAAGCGCCCGATCTCCTCATTAATTTTCGCTTGCCAATTTTGTACTCAAGTGCCCCGATCTAACGACCAATATGTTGATGAGTTGATGCTGCTGATTTAGCGGGTGTTTACAGAGGGTGGTGCGACGCTAGGCCCTTTTCAAAAAGTACTCCACCCGTCACACACAGTAGTGCCAGGATCCCCGGGATGATGTGGATCGGGGGTAAAAGCGTTATCTTCTCGCTCCTAAGCTTGGCGTTGGATCTTTGGTAGCTTCTCAACGCGGATAGAGATGTTGCCATCAGTCGATCAACGCCAGCAAACGTTGATGGCGCCGATCTTAGCTTAAAATGCTTAGCTCAAAATTAGATGAAAGGCCTTTAATCAAGGTTTCAATCTAACCCAGTCGATGCAAGGCGCAGATCTTATTGCCTGATGGATCTCTCAAATAGGCGAGATAGAGTCCGCTTCCTGGGCGCTCTCCGGGAGGATCTTCAAGTGTCGTTCCACCATTGGCAAGCCCTGCCGCGTGCCAGGCATCGGCCTCTGCTGGGCTGGCCGCAGCAAATCCAATCGTGCCGCCGTTAGCCCCGGTCGCGGGTTCGCCGTTCACCGGTGGTGTGATCGAAAAGATGCCTGTGGGCGTGAACCAGAAGCATCGGCCTTTATCATCCATATTACCCTCGGGGTGGCCCAAGGTGCCGAGTACAGCGTCATAAAACGTTTTTGAAGCGGAAATATCGGTTGCACCGACCATTATGTGGCTATACATGCTTACTCCTTGGGCGTTGGTGAAAGCCGATGATGCCATCGTTCACGGATCCCTCACAAGTACTATCTTTGTAAGGTTTCGAGGCAGACTTTAATGAATGATCAAAGGATTGTTTGTTCACTCCATCGCGGGAACAGCAATGGGTCTCTTCCATCATTAGGGTTGAGTCTCAGGCTCAGCGTCAATCGTTTTTGCACTGATTTGTATGAATCAATCTGAAGTCGAAGATGGATACATCGAACCCTGGTTTATTTAATGGGCGCTAGTGATCCATGGATATTGGTCTTTGGGTCAGAGCGAAGCGTACGGTAGGTTATAATTTATTTTCGTCACATTGAGTGCTATGTGCTTCTGTTTTCTCCAAAACCTAGTGCTTGATTCTGATATGACGCAAAGCCAATAGAGATAAAAACCACGACATGAAATTTTCAAGAAATCTAAAGCTTCTAGGGATTGTTGCAATCAGTTTGTCCTCGTTCGTGCTGGTGTATGCCACGTCAATCGATGCGCCCTCGCAAGCATTCGCGGCTGAGTCTGGACAATCTGATGAACGAATCTTTGCGCCCGCCCGCATGAATGATCAGCGTCAGTTTTTGAATTTGGATCCCGAGCGCAGTTCGGGATCGGCGGCGGTACGCATTGCCTTTATGGTTCGGCGTTTTGGAACTTGGTTTCGCAGCGGCGCTGATGCGCCGAAGCGGGTCGATAATGATGGTCAATACTTAAAAGCCAATCGCTCAGAAGCGACGATCACATGGGTTGGACACGCGACATTGCTCGTTCAAATGGACGGTATGAATTTTTTAACTGACCCGATTTGGTCAAATACTCCGAGTCCCGTGCCACTCGTTGGACCGAGGCGGTGGGTCGCGCCGGGACTAGATATTACATCGCTCCCACCCATCGATTTTGTAGTGATCTCACATAACCACTATGATCACTTGGATCTCCCGACCCTTCGAGACCTTGCCGGTTTGAGAAAAGAAACCGTTTTTTTAGTGCCAACTGGAAACGGCCAATTGTTACGCGACGCTGGGATCGAATCCGTCAGAGAAATGAACTGGGGTGACGTCCTGAACTTAAGGCATGTCACGGTTCACTGTCTGCCAACCCAGCATTGGAGCAAGCGCAGTCTTACCGATACTCGAAAGTCACTCTGGGCCTCTTGGGCGGTTACCGGATCTGAAAAGAAGTTTTATTTTGCGGGGGACACGGGCTATTTTAGCGGGTTTGAAACAATTGGTGCGCGGTTGGGGCCCTTTGATCTGGCGGCGGTGCCGGTCGGCGCCTATGAGCCGACTGAGATGATGCAGGGATCCCATTTGAACCCAGAAGAAGCCGTCCAAGCAGCACTCGATGTTCGCGCGATCAGTGCGGTCGCGATACATTATGGGACCTTTGATCTTTCAGATGAACCTTTGGGCGATCCGCCACAAAGATTCAAAGTCGCGGCCAGTGCGACAGAGGGGCACCTTGACGGCTGGACCTTAAATGTCGGAGAAACACGTCGATTTTAAGGATCACCTGCAGCGAAAGATTGGCTAGAACACAGATAAGAAGCTGAGGCCGAAAAATCCAGACGCACTTTGAAAACTTCTCTTGAGCGCCGCAACTTCGAGATGCCTATGTCGCACCAAAAATCGTCGCACCAAAAATCGTCGCACCAGAAATCCAACCTCCCCAAAAAAATCTGTGTCACTTGTGGGCTGGAGTTCGCCTGGCGCAAAAAATGGCGCAAAGACTGGGCAGCCGTCAAGTACTGCTCAGAAAGGTGCCGGCGAAAAAAGCAGCCTTGAAGATATCAAGGGCATAGCCAATTATTGCTCCCAGTGCTTCTCTGGATGGGTTGTCTTGGCCCGCGAAGACAATTTGCCTCGAGGGCGTTATGCTCGAGCAATACAGCTCCTCATTGCGGGTGCTGATTGAGCTGAGGAGGCGCTATGCTATTTTTGTTCTCAAAAGTCATGGTAACGGCTTTGGTGGTGGTTGCGGTCAGCGAGATTGCCCAGCGGAGCGATAAATGGGGAGGTCTGATTGCGGCGTTGCCGCTCACCACTTTTCTGATCATATCTTGGATGTATTTTGAGGGCGCGTCGGCAGCGAAAATAGGGAATCACATGCGATTCACGCTTTTCTTTGTGCTGCCAACCTTGCCGATGTTTCTTGCTTTCCCCTATTTGATTGGTCGTTTTGGCTTCCCGTTTGCGCTGGTGGCGGCACTGCTGCTAACCGGTGTGCTGATGCTTGGGTTTAATGCCCTCTATGAGCAGTTTGGGTTCAAAATTTTTTAGCGCCTTCCGCTGGTTAGGTTGGTCAGGTGCCCGGCACCTCCAGTCGGGGCTCGGTTTTATTTTTTGATCTGAGGAGATCGTTTTATGAAGTACTCCGTCGCTTTCGCTTCGCAAACCGATTCATGGCGCTGGGTTCGTCGCGCCGAGGAATTGGGCTTTCATGCGGCTTGGTTTTACGACACGCAGCTGCTTAATCCAGATGTCTTTATCTGTATGGCGCTTGCAGCACATGAAACCTCGACCATTCGCTTAGGTACTGGAGTGCTGGTGCCGTCAAACCGGATTGAGCCGGTCACTGCGAATGCCTTTGCGAGTTTGAATAAAATTGCTCCGGGCAGAATTGATTTTGGGGTTGGCACGGGTTTTACAGCGCGCCGAACGATGGGCCTCGGTGCGATTACGCTTGAAAATACGCGTCGTTACATTGAGCGCGTCCAGCAATTGCTGGGCGGGGAAACCATTGACTGGTCCTTTGAATCGAAGCCTCGGAAAATTCGATTTTTAAATCCTGATCTTGAACTCATTAATCTTGAAGACGAGATTCCACTGTGGTTTTCAGGATTTGGGCCCAAAGCAAAAAAGCTAGTAGCAGACTTGGGGGCTGGTTGGCTTAATTTTGGTGCAACTGGGGCTGTTGACGCCCTCGTAGAGATGCAAAACCTCTGGGCTGAAGGTGGGCGTGATTTGGCAACATTAAAGTCGAACTTATTTTTCTTAGGAGCGGTGCTGACCGGCGATGAGGTGCGAGACACTGAAAAATTAATGGCTGAAGCTGCGCCTCTGACGGCCGTGATGTTCCATAATCTTGCTGATGAGGTGGGCGCCATGGGCGGCAAGAATTTACCAACAGGACCTTTGAGCAATCTGGTGGCTGAATATCTTAAAGTTCACGAAACATATACGCCCAGTGATGCAAAATATTTGACCAACCATCGCGGTCATTTGATGTTTGTCCGTCCTGATGAGACGCACCTGAACCCGGAACTGGTCAGAAACACGACAATGAGTGGCACGGCAGATGAGCTGGTAGAGAGGTTATCTGCACTAAAGCGCGCCGGTTACGATGAAGTCACGATCCAACTGGTGCATGGGCATGAGGCGGCACTTGAGGAATGGGCGGAGATCTTTAAGCGTATCCGCTAAAGGCAGTCAAAGATTGCTGCGCCTTGTGCCTTTAGGCGCTTTTGGGGACTCGATCAGTCCCTTCGAGAGTAATCTCTCAACCCTGATTGGAGAAGATGTCGTGGCCACCGTGAGAAATTTTTGGGAAGCGCGGGTCAGCGGTCCAAGGAATAACGTCGGCACTTGAGAACAACCAATCTAACACTTTGGATTTCATATCGTTGATCCTGCCTTTGTGTTCGGGGTGATCAATTAGATTTTCTGTCTCGTTGGGGTCGTCAGAGCGGTCATAAAGCTCATCAGATTCATAAAGTCGATAGATGTAGGTGTATCGCTCTGTGCGTATCGCGATGGCTCTGCCGACCAAGCTGGGTTGCTCGTGCTGTAGATTGGCTTTGTTGGCGTATTCCCCTTTTGCCACTTCAAGCAAATTAAGTTCATCGGTTACAAAGCCGCCCTCAGAGAAAGCAGCGTCTCGAATCTTTGCCGCTGGGTCAGATAAAACATCAACCAATGACCGACCGAAATGCGTGTGGGTCACTTTGATGTCTGCAAGATCCAGAAGGGTTGGCATGAGATCGACCATCTCGGTGAATGTAGCGGCAGTGGTATTGGGTTTGACGCCTGGCCCGGCGATGATCAGCGGATTCTGAAGCAGTGATCGGTCGAGTCCAGACGGCCATTTTTCGACCAGGCCGAAATCACCAGCATATTCACCATGGTCCGTGAAATAGAGGACGAAAGTATTGTCGGCCTCTCCGGTAAGTTCCAGAGCATCAAGGATTCGCCCGAGTTGATGGTCGACCCTTGAAATCATGGCGTAATAAACACGGCGAATTTCCTGCCAATGATCTTCCGTCAGGCGATCAGTGCCGAGCTTTTCCCGGATTGCTTGATGAAATTGTGGTTTGCCGCTTCCTGGCGAAGAAATTCGCTTGGGTAAATCTTCAGGGGAATAGAGATCATACCACTGCTGCTCTACCTCAAATGGAAGGTGCGGAAAGATCAGTGGTGCCCAGAGGCACCAAGGTCCCTTGGGCTTTTGCGCAAGCCAATCAATAGCGGTCCGAGTGCAGGCCTCATCAAAGTCGAGCCAGGTCTCCTCTCCCGGCCTAAGGCCGTGATAGAAGGCATCATAAAGGGGTGAGCCGATTGGATGTTGAGGCCCCATGCCCATCTTTTTCGGCGGCGTTGTAAAGCCGCTGAAATGTGTTGAGGCTTCGGTGACGCCCGGTGCAAAGACGTCTCCACGAGCCCCAGCCCAGGCTACGTGATAGCCCCCGTCTTTAAGGTAGCGCAGGAGGTTGGGTTCGTGGGGCTGAATGAGGTGCGTGAGCGTTCGGTGGCCGCGAGTATGGGGATACCAACCTGTCATGAAATTGACCCGGGAAGGGCTGCAAACCGGGTGATTGACGTAGGCGTTGGTGAATTTCATGCCCTTCAAAGCCAGCGCGTCTATGTTCGGCGTCAAAATACTTTGATTGCCAAATGCGCCGATACAATCAGCGCGCTGCTGGTCGGGCATGATCATTAGGATATTAGGTCTGGGCATCATCCCTCCGCTCGTTAGATCACGCAATGGCTCGGACTGTATCGCCACATCAATGATCGGACACTTTGGCTACCGAGAGGAATTATACCGCCAAGTCTCAGATCGATTTAAAGCGCTTCGTTAACCGCGGCGAACTGCAAAAAAAAGCCATATCCCTGTTATGGCGCTGATCAAAGCAAGCACAGAAAAGACTTTCATCAGCCAATTATTCATATTTTCCCGTGCCTGCCAGTCCATGATGTGTAGGCCCCACATGAGATCCCAGATGCGCCACTGCAGCGAGCGGATCGCAACCACTTCCGATGAATAAGGATTGATGTACACGTTGTACTCGGTTTCACTCTCATCGACCGCAATGACTCGATAAAGTGGTAATTCACGCCCGCGGAACTCATCTCCAGGCGCTTGTTCGGTCACGGTCTCAACATTAAGCGGGGTCAGCGTCGTAAAAAGATTGACGGCTTTCAGCGCCTGATCTGGTTCAAGCATCGCCACAGAGAGACCCGCTTTATCTAGGTAGTCGTTGCCGCCCTCTCGGGTCACAACGACGATGGGCTGGTCAAGACGCCTTGCCAGTCGAACCCGCTGCGCATCGGTGATCATTGAACTGAATGCGCTCAGGTCAGCAGAAATGGGCTGTCGTTCTACAACGTGCTCACCTCGGACATCCTGAATCTTGTTAAAGGCAAAAAAGAGACCGGATGCGGTCCACAAGAGAAGCTGTATCGAGACCAGTAAGCTGATATAGCGATGACTGGTTCTGAGCAGTTTTCTCATCGTTTTAGGATTTGCAGTAATTCATTGACCTTTTCATCAAAGGCATTTTCCCCGTCTAACGACTCTTTTAGACAGGTTTCGAGATGACGTTTGAGAATGTTGCCCTCAACTCGGGTCAGCGCGTTGCGTACTGCTTTGATTTGATTGAGGATATCGATGCAATATTGACCATCGTCAATCATACTTTGCACCCCTCGCACTTGGCCCTCGATACGTTTTAAATTGGTGACTTGATCTTGATGGCAGGGATGATTCATAGCTTAGAGTAACCTTGGAACGACATAGGTAAAAAAAGTTGCAAAGACGAAGAGCCCAGAGGACGCATAGTAGACGTTCAACGACCGACGCCGGGTGCGCAGGCAGGCTCTACCCAGCTCAGGGTCTGCAGGGCAGGGCATGCTTGCTGTTCGATAGTTAGTATAGCCTGCAACGATCAGCATGATCAGCGCGAAGCTCGTAATATGAAGTTTGTAAACGGACAACGTGATTAAAAAAGGCATCGTCGATACAAGGCTTGCAAATGACGCGCCGGCGCCAAGGGCAACGAATAAAGCGGGCAAAGCGCAACAGATCAGCGTCGATGATGACGCGAACAGGGAAAATAGACTCGTGGTCTTGTGAGCTTCACTCGTTTGAATGTCCATGAATCGCTCAGACCTTTAAAACAGAAAGATCTACGGCCGTTTGACCATTGTTTGTGACCTTGGTCTTGATGTCGTCGAAATTGATCTCTTGCTCTAGAACGTAAGCAATCAAGACTTTACCCCTAGCCAAGTCGACGTCAATTCTGAGAACCGCAGGGTCTTTTTTGAACGTTTTTTCTATGCCCCGTGCACAAAAATCGCAGACCATACCTTGGACACTGACCACGGCGATTTGTGCGTCGCTCAATCCGTCCATGAACGCATTGAACCTTTCCGGATCCGCATCGACGCTATCGGCCATTGGCATTTGGTGCTCGGCGTGTGAATGATCTGAATGGTCAGCGTGGCCTGCGTGCGCAGGCTCGGCGGCGCTTTGATCAGCTTGAGCAATTATTGAAAAACTGCTGCTCAATACAAAGAGCGCGGATAGGTAAAAAGAAAGTACTCGCATCATTTTTCTCCAGTTAGAATCGAAACATAACGTGTAAATCCCAATGGGTCTTTTGACTGTATCCCATTTCGATCAACAGGTCGCCTTGATACAGTTTGAGAACCGGGTAAGTCTGCCAATGCCCATTAAGCGGATCGCGCTTTATTTTGGCCATGATCCATGTGTGCAGGTCGCCGTAGTCACCAAGATAAGGCGCCACCCCAAGTTGTACGGATTGTTCGTTAAAGTGCGTTTCTCCCAGTGCGGTTCGGCGCAGATTAAAGCCCGAAAACCATCGACGGGACTCCCAGTCGCCATGAATGCTGTAGAAGTGGGTTTTGGGATCTTCGGGACTGACGCCGCCCGCCAGATAGAGATTCCTTTGGGACTGAGCCGTGTTCTTTCGATATAGCAGGTAGGTCATGCGGGCGAGCGAATAGGTCTCGTCAATCGTATAATCGTTAACGGCCTCAAGACCTACGGATAATTTATACGTTGGCGAGTAGTGATAGTAGAGAGAGTTTTGCCGCGCATCATGACGCGCCATGAAGGTTGAACCCCCTGGATAAGAAATGGGCCTAGCGTCGGAAAATCCGCTGAGCACCACTAAGATGGCGACAATTGAAAGTTTTATGATACCCATGGGGGGTATATTAGCGCCAATCAAATCGAGATCAAAGCGTTTGCTCTTGTCTAGATCAAAGCAATTGAACATTATCTCCGGCTTGATCGTGACTGCCGTCATGACAGTAACGCAACTGGCCTGCCATAGGTTTGGTAGAAGTATCATGATGCCTGAAAGAGGGTTAAGGAGATGTCCGTGAAAAATCAGACAGCACGATACGGAATCATTGGTGATGGCAGGCTGGCTCGGCACCTGAGATTTTGGTTGGGTCACAAAGGGCTTAGGGTCGAGCAGTGGTCGCGCGCTGATGACCTAGACATGAGAAATCCAGCGCTAGCGCTGGCTGAATGTGACCGGATTCTCCTTGCAATCAGTGATGATGCGATTGAACCCTTTATCCAGAGCTGGCCCGAGCTGAAGGATAAAGTATTGATCCACTGTTCAGGTTCGTTAGTGACGCCATCTGCGATCGGTGTGCATCCGCTTCAAACGTTTGGCGAAAGGTTATTTGAGCCTGCCCATTACGACGAAATTCCGATGACGCTGGATGAGGGTGCACCGCCTTTTGAACAGTTAATGCCAGGACTGGAAAATCCCCATTGCTGGATAAGACCCGAACATAAGGCGTATTATCACGCCTTGTGTGTGTTGGCGTGTAGCGGTACTCAAATGCTGTGGCGAGAGATGATGAGTGGATTGGAACAGCTCGGGATTGACTCAGACTTTGCCGCTCCATTGCTCCGAAAAACCGCTGAAGATGCACTGAGATCCCCGGGCGCGGACATAACCGGTCCTATATCGCGAAATGACATCGACACTCAAAGGCGGAATCTGGATGCCCTGGGCAGAGATGCTTTGGCTGATGTCTATAGAGCACTTCAGACAACTTATCGAGAAAGATCCAGAGCCTCAAATCTGAAAGGATGATGGGTGGTCTTTTGTGAGTCATTCGTGTTTATGCCCCCTGCTACTCCAAAACGGCTGCTCAGATTGGAGATTTATTTCTGTTTTGATACGTTTTGACAGCCACATCAGAGGGCCGTTTGGAAGCTTTTTGGGTCTCACTTATTCCAAACCCTTCGAGCCGAAGGGCTCCACAGCGGATTATTTGAGTTTGTCTGGCAGGGAAAATCTGGAAATGAAGCTCTGAAGGACTGTTGTTCATTGTTGCAGCAATCTGTATCTTCAAGGCTTAGGTCGTTTTGATATCACCTTTAAGGAGGGCGTATGAACGCCGAAACTAAAAGCCTCAATTTTGATCCTGATGCGCTGGCGAAAAAGTACAAGCTTGAGCGAGATAAAAGAGTCAGGCCCGATGGCAATGACCAGTACCGAGAAGTCGTTGGAGAGTTTGCCTACTTTGTAGAGGACCCTTATCTAAAAGAAGAAATTGAGAGAGATCCCCTTGAAGACGAGGTTGAGGTGGTGATCATAGGCGGCGGTTTTGGGGGCATGCTAGCGGCGGCGAGGTTGCGAGAGGCAGGGATAGATGATTTTCGGTTGATAGAGAAAGGGGGTGATTTCGGCGGCACTTGGTATTGGAATCGCTATCCAGGCGCCTCTTGTGATATCGAGTCCTACGTATATTTTCCTTTGCTGGAAAAAACTGGATTCGTGCCAAAGATGAAATACACCAACGCGCCAGAGACGCTCGAATACTGTCATCGAATTGCCGAAAAGTACCAACTCTATGAAAACGCATTACTGCAAACTGAAGTCGCCTCGACAGATTGGGATGAGGCTCTAGGCCGGTGGATTGTTTCTACCAACCGTCAAGACTCGATCAAAGCGCGGTTTGTCGTGCACTCAAATGGACCGCTGAACCGGCCGAAGCTTCCGGCGATCGAGGGGATTAATGATTTCAAAGGACATACTTTTCATACCAGCCGGTGGGACTACGGGTATACCGGAGGTGACTCAAACGGAGGCTTGACCCACTTAGCCGATAAGCGGGTTGCGGTGATCGGCACGGGGGCGACAGCGGTGCAATGTGTTCCGCATTTGGGAGCAGCAGCAAAGGCACTTTATGTTTTTCAAAGAACGCCCTCATCGATTGATGTCAGAAATAATCAGCCGACGGACCCGGATTGGATGAGTAATCAACCAACGGGATGGCAGGATAATCGCCGAAAGAACTTTGAGTCGATTATGACCGGAGCGGTGGTCAGTGAGGATCTGGTTGCTGATGGCTGGACCGAGGCGTTCAGGTTGCTCTTTGGTTCGGTGCGGGATAAGGCCCCCTCGAAAACCAAGATGGCGGGTTGGGCGCTGACAGGGCTATTTTCCCGTGATTTCTATCGATTGGGTATCAAGCAGTATTTGACGAACAAAGTAACCGAGCATATGGATTTGGCGAAGGCACTGGAGATCGCCGATTATCAGAAAATGGAAAAGGTACGCGCTCGGGCTGACGCATTGGTTGAAGATGCAACAACCGCAGAGGCTTTGAAGCCCTATTACCGACAGTTTTGTAAACGCCCGTGCTTTCATGATGAGTATTTACCGACCTTCAATCGCGACAACGTCACTTTGGTGAATACCGATGGTCGAGGTATAGACCAAATTACAGCTCGTGGCATTGTTTTTGATGGCACTGAATACGAGGTGGATTGCATCATCTTTGCGACAGGTTTTGAAGTTGGAACCGATTACGCACGGCGGGCCGGTTACCAGATTTATGGTCGTGGCGGTCAGTCGATTTCTGAAAAATGGTCAAATGGGCTTTCGACCTTCCATGGCATGCATTCTCGAGGATTCCCCAATGCCTTCTTTTTTGGGCCTGCCCAGTCTGCATTCACTGCGACTTATACCTATTCGTTGGATGAGCAGAGTATCCATCTGGCACACATATTGAGTCAGGCCAAAAAGCGCGGCGCGACGTTAATAGAAGCAAGTGAAGCAGCAGAGAAAAAGTGGGTCGAGACAATTATTGAAAAATCTAGGCTGACGGCTGATTTTCAATCTCAATGCACGCCGGGTTATTACAACAATGAGGGACACGTTAATGTGAAGCCCCAAAATAGCACCTATGGCGGTGGGCCGATTGAGTTTTTTGCTTTGATGAAAAAATGGCGGTCAAACAATAAGCTTGAAGGTTTGGAGCTTAGTCAGCCCCAGTAGTGTTTTGATCGTTTGGCCTTTCAGTCGTAGATTGCGTGGAAGGTATTAAAAGCACCTTCACAAAAGTCTCCCGGATCGTTGAATCGGCGATTCTCGTTCAGATCAGAAATGGCGTTGTGCTGATCTGAGCTCAGTGTAATCGCCAAGGACTCTAGGTTTTCTTTCATTCTGGAGGGCTGCGTGCTTTTTACAACAACAGACGTTTGTCTCTGGAGAGCCCATGCCAATATCACTTGAGCTGGGGAAGAACCCAGAGACCCTGCAATGTCTGTGATCACCGGGTTTTGAAGCAGCGAATCTTCCTGTTGTGCCATATCGAGCTCTAAGTAAGACAAGGCCCCCAAAGGCGAAAAAGCAGTAACGGCTAAGCCGTATTGTTTTGCAGTACGAATCAAGCGGGTTTGCGTTAATTTTGGGTGTGATTCGATCTGAAGGACCTCAGGTTGCAGCTCACAGCTATTCATTAAGTCGTGTAAAAGACCGCTCGAGTAGTTGCAGACACCGATGTGCCTGACCTGACGCTCGAGTTTGAGCTGCTCCATCGCTGTCCAGGTGTCGGAGAGTGGGACCCGTGCTGGCAACATCTTTGGGCTCGTTGCTTCGGGGTCATGAACCCATTCAGGTGGATATCGCGTTTCAAAAGGTACAAATGCCAGGGCGATTGGAAAGTGCACTAAATAAAGGTCAAGGTAATCGAGCTGAAGGTCGGCTAAAGTTCGAGAAAGAGCCAAAGGAACGTGCTCAGGGGCATGATAAGTGTTCCACAGTTTCGAGGTGATCCATAGGTCCTCTCGAATGCAAAGCCCCTCATCGATGGCACGCTTGATGCCGCGACCAACTTCCGCCTCATTGCCGTAGTCACAAGCGGAGTCGAAATGACGATACCCCGCTTTCACGGCTTCAAAGACCGTTTCCTCGCACTCATCAGGATTAATTTTCCAAAGTCCAAAACCGATTGGAGGCATGTGCTTAATTGAATTCGGCATCTCTTTAAGGTTCCTGGGGGTGATCTTTGTTTTTTTTGACTCTGATGTGTCGCCACGTACTCTGGCGGGTTCGGGTTTTTATTCGAAGAGAGGAGTCCTGACGCTTTTCAGCGAAAGCAATGATGCCCTCGAGGAGGTCGCGGAGTCTTTGGATCGTTTGCTCGTGAATGAACACTAAAATGGACTACTTTTTCAGCGCTGATTGAGTTGCCTTTGATACCGGTGCACTGAGTAGACCCTCAACTGAGTCGATCAGGCTATGAACAAAGAGCTCTGTCGATTTCCCTCGAAACGCCCCAGGCTTTTGGGCATGGGTCGACATCGCGATAGAGGTCAATTTTAACGCATGCTGGATCCTGATAAAGAAGAGCGCCTTGTCAAGATGGGGTACTGCGGCTCTCAGCAGGTCGATCACCAGATCGCTGCTTTGATTCATATGCTGGGTAAAAACTTTCGTTGATTGTTCATCCATGTGAGCCAGCTCATGTGAAAAGGCTTTCACGAAATGTCGGAAGCTGGGAGAGGCCTTCGCCAGACGAAATGGCGGCATAACCATGATTTCACAGATTTGTCTAAGGCTCGGCGGGTTCGATTCTCGAATGACCTGATCGATATAAAGCCTGCGTGCTTCATCGATCTCGCGAGCACGATCGGCCCGAACGGCAGCGAGCAAACCGCTGAAATTTTTAAAGTGATACTGCAGGGCTGATTCGTTTTTCTGCTGAGCCGCTGTAAGTATTTCACGGATCGAAATATTCTCCACCCCCTTTTGCGCCGCAATGCGCTCGACGGCTCGCATGAGCGCCTGTTGAGTGTCATGACTTCGAGAGGCTTTGATAGGAAAATCTGGCGCTGAGGTGATCATGAGAAAAGTTTAACGTAACTGTTTTGAGAAGGCATCTGATCATTTCAGGTGCGTGTTGGTCAGTTAACTTCCAGTGGACCAGGACTGGCAAGATATCAATTCGTCACGACCCTGGTTGCAAATGGCGATGCAATCAGAGATGGTTTGAAAAAAGGGAAAGCGGTACTTTTCATGCAGATTAAAGAACAGCCCGGCGCGTTCGGGGCGCTAATTTCGGGGATTGATCTCTCTCAAAATTTGTCCGCGGAGACTCGATCTGAACTTCGAGAGCACTGGCTCAGGCATCAAGTGGTTGGCTTCCCTGATCAAAAACTGAGCGTCTATGATCTCGAGCGGTTCGCGGAAATTCTAGGCGATTTTGGAGAAGATCCATTTTTCGAAAGTATCAAGGACCACCCCCATGTTGCAGAAGTTCGGCGAGCAGCCGATGAGCAGACGCCGCTTTTTGCTGAAAGTTGGCATTCTGATTGGAGTTTTCTGCAAACGCCGCCGACTGCGACGCTATTGTTTGGTGAAATGATACCGCCTCATGGAGGAGATACGTTGTTCGCAAATCAATACGCGGCCTTCGAGGCGTTAGAGCCGAGCTTCAAGGCGCAGATAAGCGCACTTCAGGGTATCCATTCCGCAGCAAGAGGCTACGCACCTGATGGGCTCTATGGTGAGGCTGATGAAGGTCGAACCATGGCAATTCGCTATTCACCTGAGGCTTATAAAACCCAGTGCCATCCGATTGCAAAAGTTCACCCAGAAACAGGGCGTACAGCCCTTTTCGTCAATCCTGGTTACACCGTAGGTATCGAGGGCTTAAGCGAAGACGAGTCTTGGCCGATTTTAATGAGGCTTTTTGAGCATCAGACACAACAGGATTTTATTTATCGGCATCATTGGGACGCGGATATGCTGGTGGTCTGGGACAATCGCTGTGTTTTGCATGCTGCAACAGGCGGATACGACGGTTACGACCGATTGTTAAAGCGGATCACGGTTACCGGCTTGCCAGAAGGTACTCAGGCGCTCTCTCAGTAGGGGCGGTCGCCGCTCACAGTCACACGTCGCAACTTTCGGCGATGGGGGAAATAATCGCTCGTCGCATAGTGCTGCACCGCGCGATTATCCCAGAATGCGATATCTCCCATTGACCATTGAAAGCGGCACTGGTACTCCGGCCGTCCATGCTGCTTGAGCAGCTCGCCAACCAATGCCGTCGAGGCTGTTGGGCCCAGCGCTTCGCCTGTTTCGTGGTCAAACAGTGAATCGTGCCGCAAAAACCCGCCATGGATATACAGTGCGATCTTGCCTGTCTCTGGGTGCCTCCGGGCTAAAGGGTGAGCAACACCAAAGGGGATCTGAGCTTTCATTTCGTTTGCGAGATCCTCTGGTACCCGCACGCCCCCTCGGTTTAAAAAAACGCGATAGTCGTTGATTCCTGAGAGTGTGCTGATGTTTTGTTTGATGCGCTCAGGTAGTCCCAAAAAAGCTGCGTGGCTGTCAGAAAATAATGTATCCCCGCCAAAAGGTGGGCATTCAACGCACTGAGCGATAGATCCCAGCGAAGGGCATTCCATCCAAGTGACATCGGTATGCCAACTGTTTTCGGAGCCAGGGCTCAGCTCGTCGTGGATGATCTCAAGAATAAACGGGTTGGCGCCAGGCTTGCCAAACGGAAAAGCGTCGAGGTCTCCGAACTGCCTAGCAAATTCGACTTGACGATCTTCTGTTAGGTGTTGGTCTCGAAAAAATATGACCTTTCGCTCGAGCAGCGCTTGCCGCAAAAATGCAATTCGTGTGGCACTAAAAGCGGCTTTAAGGTCGATACCATGAATCACGGTGCCAAGGGTTGTCCCTAAGTGCTCAAGTTCGGCTCCATCAGCCTCTGCGAGAGAAGCGAGATGATCAGATACAGGTTGATGCCCCATGCGTTCATACTCTTGGGCAATTCCGACGGGGATACGATTGTGATCGGGGAACAGAGCATCGAAGCTGATTGATGCGCGCTGTGCGGGCTGTTGTGCCTTTTTGACACGACTCAGTTTCTCGGCGGTTGCAATGGCGATCGTGTTGTAATTCGATTGCGGTGATGGGCTGGTATGCTCAGACATGGGGTCCGTCCAAAAGTTTTGAGGCGCCAAGAGTTTAGGGTCTTTTTAACCTACGCCTGACGACGGCGCAGGGCTGGACGAGGGTCATCATACTGTTCGGCCTCGAATCGAGCCCGTTCATGCAGAGCGCCGAAACCGATCAATTTGAATGTCATCGACTCCGAGGTCGGTGAAGTTGTCGTCCACTCGGCCCTTGATATATTCGCGCCAAGTAAAACTATGATAATGGGAGTGATCGCCCGCTAAGGACTCGCGGGGTTGAATCATCGCATCAGCCGCTGGATTAAAAAAATATGGTGTGCTGAAGCGTGCATCTTGTGACCTCGGCGTGACTCTGTGGATTGCAGCGCGATACTGATCGTTGGACCAGACTTGAAGCACATCACCAAGATTAACGACGATCGAGTTTTCGCGTGGCGGAACATCAACCCAGACTTGATCTTTGGTGAGCGTTTGCAGGCCGCCGGTTTTATCTTGTAGCAGGAGCGTGAGTATTCCTGGATCCGTGTGATGGTGTAATGCCATGTCGCCAAGTGGTTGTACATCTGAGCGCGCTGCCGCATCGAGCGGGTCCTGTGTTGGATAGTAGTTGAGCCGCACAGTGCTGGTCGCTGGATCTCCCTGCGGTTGGGACGCGTCGAGACGCTCCTCGAGGGCTAGGAAGACGAGTTTTAGGACGCGGTCGGCGACAAGCGAGGCGGCTTCAAAAAAATTGCTTAGCGCTGCCTTAAACGCAACATCATCGGGCCATTGATTGAGGTTTTTGCCGTCAGCCTTGGGCCTCATGTAATCAAAAACCTCCTTGAGGTCTCGTTTGCGTTTGGTCAACTCCCGATCGTAGTATCCCAGCGGCATTGTTTGGGTTCGGGAAACCTGTTGCTTCTCATCGCGCGATCTGGCGAAGAACCTCCGAGAAGCATCCCACATCGCTTCGATTTCGCGGTCAATGTCGTGATTGGAAAGAATAAAAAAACCATGGTCTCGACAAGCGGTATCAAGGAGATCGAGATCTTTAGAATCCGTCTCTGCGGCGCAGAGGTCGATGAGAGGCACTTGTTGTTTCGTCATAAAGTTGAATCCAAAGAGAGCTTTAAACTGCCAATTTTTGAGTCGCTGAAAATGTGAGCATACCAGAGGGGCCTGCATTTGACAGGAGGTGCCGTCCCGCTTCGCCAATCGTAAGCCCTTTACCTCGCCCTGAAATTGGACACTGCGTATTCCGTCCCGTTGTGTTCCCGCGCAAGGCTTGTTCGCCGACCAGCATTGCGCTTATTCTGTGATCATCGGTAGGGAGGCATTGATGACACTTAAAATCATAGAAAAAACAGGGACTCGGACGCATCAGACTTTTTCGAAAGATCGCTATATTGATGCGAGCACCTTGGCTGATGAACACCGCAAAATCTGGTCTGATTGTTGGCTCCTCGCAGGGCTCATCTCCGATGTAGAGTCGCCGGGAGATTATTTCGTCTTTGAGCTTGGTCATGAGCAAATCCTAGTCACGAAAGATCAATCCGGCGAGTTGCATGGCTTTTTTAACGTTTGTCAGCATCGTGGAAACTTACTGATGGACAAGACGTTGGGCCACGCTCAGCAGTTTCGATGCCCCTATCATGCTTGGACTTATGACCTGGATGGTCGGCTCAAAGGTGTCCCAGGCCTCGATCTATTTTCTGAAGATCCTCGCTGTGCCGGGCGCGATCTTAAACCGGTGGCGCTCGATGTTTGGAATGGGTTTGTATTTGTACATTTGGGTGAAAGTCCCATGCCGCTCAGAGAGTTTTTGGGGCCACTTGATGATATTTTGTCGCCCTTTGACTTTGGGGGTATGACCCTTATCGAGGATCAGACAGTGCATTTGAAGTGTAATTGGAAAGCGGTGATCGACAATTTTTCAGAGCTGTACCATGTCGATTTTTTGCACCCCCAGCATCAAAGGATGGTCGATTGCCATAACGATTTAGTGCGCTTGTTTGAAGGGGGGCATACCGGCGTTGAAGTGCCTGGGGCGACCGTAAATCCGAAGTTTCCCATTCCGGACATGCCAACTGACATCCAATCCGCACAGCTGCAGAGTCTTGATCTTGATCCTCAAGACTTCAAGGGTCGTGTTTTAGAGGTTCGCGCAGCGATTCAGGCGCAGAAAAGAGCATTGGGGCCCGAGCGGGGAATGCCCTATGAACGGTTCACTGATGATCAGCTTTCGGATGTGTGGCAGTACAACTTGTTTCCCAATGCTGTGTTGTCCTTTACTCCGGAGCATTGTTGGCTGTTGCGACCGAGGCCTCATGCGACTGATCCAAATCAGTGCGAGTTCGATAAAATCAGTTTGGTGCGGTTCCCCGCAGCAGGTGCGGGAGATGATGCCAAACCCATATTGGGACCAGCCAGTCGCGACGGCGCAGCGCAAACGCCCAACACACGGCCAGCGCGTGATTGCTTTAGTTATGAAGCGGTTATCAGCGGTGAAAAAACCATGACTGACACCATTGATCAAGATGTTGAGTTGCTGGGACAAGTTCAACAAGGTATGCGCTCCGCCGGATTTAGGGACGTTTACCTCAACGAGGATGAAGCCCGCATACAACACTTTCATGCCGCGTTAGATCAGCGTTTGTTAAGTAAAGCTGATTGAACCCAAGGCAGGTTGAACCTAAGGCAGGTTGAACCCAAGGCAGGTTGAACCTAAGGCATGAATGACCACAAAAGATTGCCTTAGGATCTTCGGTGTTATGTCAGTGATCGCGATAACACTGCTCCTGCGACGTTGATTTGTGTAAAACCGGTCAGGGCAACCGTGCGATCCAGAAGACAGAGACACGAGACTAGAGAAAACAAGGATGATATCTCATGACTGAATTTGTTCGAACGCCAGATGCGAACTTTGCAGACCTTGATGATTTTCAGTACCCAGCACATTTTCATTCCTGGCAAGACATGCGCGTGCATTATTTGGACGAGGGCCCTCAAGACGGCCCTGTGATGTTGCTGCTCCATGGTATGCCAACATGGAGTTACCTATATCGCCACATGATTCCGGCGCTGGTCGAAGCCGGCTATCGGTGTATCGCGCCTGACCATTTAGGTTTCGGGAAATCGGACAAACCGCTTGACCTCCATTGGTATACGATTGCCCGGCATACCGAGGTGCTCACGAGTTTGCTGGTGGCGCTCGATTTAAAAAACATCACCCTGGTCTGTCAGGATTGGGGTGGGCCTACAGGTCTTGCTCAGGCAGCGATGATGCCCGAGCGGTTTAAACGGCTTTGCATCATGAACACATGGTTGCATCACGATGGCTATGAGTACTCAGAAGGCATTAGGAATTGGAACCAATCTTGGCAAGCGGGGGGGCGCTTTGATCTGACTTGCCCTGATGTGGGGTTGCTGCTGGTTTTGAGTTCGGGCCTTGCTGGTCCGGAAGTTATTTTTCCAGCATTGGCAGAAGGGCGTGCGCCTGCACTGGCGGGTGAGGCCGAGACGGTGTATCGGGGTTTTTCTGCACCCTACCGAGGCTTACCAGATGCGGCCTTCAACGGCTATCGGCGGTTCCCACGCTCGATTCCGCTGGATAGTTATGACAACGGTAATGCCGCGGCTCAGGCATTGCACTATCGAACGCTATTGGCTGCCGATTGTCCCAGTTATTTTATTTGGGGCTGCTCCGACAATGTGTTCACCGAAGCCTGGGGGAGGACTTGGGCTGAGCGAATGGGTGCTTCTTTTGATCCGATTCCAGCCGCTGGTCATTTTTTACAAAACACCCACGGTCCTGAGGTGACTGACCTTCTGCTTAAGCGCATCGCAGCAGAGTCAGACTAATCTTTTGAATATTTGTTTTTGGATGAAGCCTCCGTTGGGGCGATGCACTGATTGCCCCGTTCCGCGCTGAAAGGCCTGGGATAAAGAGAGAATGATTACCGACGGCAATGGCTGTCTGTCTTCGGCGGTATATCGCTACGACTCAGGAACGCGAACCCAGCCCTCCATCAATGTTCTTGCGCTTCGGCTCATGCTGGCTTTCAGTGCGGTCCACTGTCCATTACGCTGCTCCGCAGCAGCGCCGACCCGGAGAGTCCCTGAGGGGTGGCCGAATCGCACGGATGTGCGCTCACCGCCGCCCGCAGCGAGATTGACCAGAGTGCCTGGCACCGAGGCGGCAACACCGATAGCAACGGCAGCTGTTCCCATCATGGCATGGTGCAACTTGCCCATAGACATTGCTCTTACAAGCAGGTCAATGTCTTTAGCAAGAACGGTTGAGCCGCTTGATGCGATGTAGTCTTTAGGGCCTGCAACCATTGCGACTTTGGGCGTGTGTTGTCGGCCGGCGGCCTCGTTTGGATCGATCATCAAACCCATTTTTATCGCCCCGTAAGTGCGCAGGGTTTCGAATCTGGCCAAGATCGCGCTGTCACTATTGATGTCATCTTGCAGCTCACTACCGCTAAAGCCCAGGTCAGCGGCATTGATAAATATCGTTGGGATGCCTGCATTGATCAATGTCACGTTGAAGGTGCCGAGCCCTGGTACGTCCAGTGCATCAACAACATTGCCGGTTGGGAACATAGGCCCCTCGCTGTCATCAGCGGGGTCAAGAAAGTCGAGCTGAACCTCGGCGGCGGGGAAGGTGACGCCGTCGAGTTCGAAATCGCCGGTCTCTTGCACTTGGCCATCTGAGATGGGCACGAACGCCACAATGGTTTTTTGTATGTTGGCCTGAAAAATCCGAATCTCGGCGATGCCGTTGTCCGGGACTCGATCTGGCTCGATGAACCCCTGGGTAATGGCGTAACCGCCTACAGCCGCGGACAAATTACCACAGTTGCCGCTCCAATCAACGAATGGGGCATCAATGGCCACTTGTCCAAAAAGGTAGTCAACATCATGACCGGGCTCGCTGCTTTTAGAGACGATCACGGTTTTACTGGTTGATGACGTTGCTCCCCCCATACCATCGGTTTGCTTGCCATAAGGGTCTGGGCTGCCAATCACTCTGAGCAGAAGGGCATCCCGTGCTGGTCCAGGGGTTTGGGCCGAAACTGGCAGGTCCTCAAGATTAAAAAAAACGCCTTTACTGGTACCTCCGCGGAGGTAGGTGGCGGGGATTTTGAGTTGCTGTGAAGGGTTGCTCATTGCTCAATCCTTAGGAGGCCGTGCTTGTGCCGCTGGACTCAAGAAAATCCTGAGCGAAGCGTTGGAGCACACCGCCAGCCTCATAGATCATTAATTCTTCAGCCGTGTCGAGTCGACAGAGCGCTTCAAATTTGACGGTTTCTCCGTTGGTTCGCTGGATCTCAACGGTCAAATGCGCATTAGGGGCTGGCGAACCCTCTACACTGAAGGTTTCCGTGCCATCAATGGCGTGTGTCAATCGGGTCTGTCCGGGTAAAAACTCGAGTGGCAGCACGCCCATGCCAATCAAGTTGGTCCGGTGAATCCGCTCAAAGCCTTCAGCGACGATGACTTCGACCCCTGCCAGTCGCACGCCTTTGGCCGCCCAGTCTCGTGATGAACCTTGCCCATAGTCTGCTCCGGCGATAATAATCAAAGGCTGTTTTCGCGCCATGTAGGTCTCGATGGCTTCCCACATTCTGGTCACCTTGCCCTCGGGTTCGATTCGAGCCAAAGAGCCTTGCTGGAAGCCATCATCAAGTTTAACCATTTCATTGATAAGCTTTGGATTCGCAAAGGTTGCGCGCTGGGCGGTCAGATGATCGCCGCGATGGGTTGCATAGGAGTTGAAGTCAGCCTCGGGTAATCCCATTTTGTCGAGATACTCGCCTGCGGCGCTGTCGAGCAAAATTGCGTTGGATGGTGAGAGATGATCGGTTGTGATGTTATCCCCAAGAACGGCAAGTGGACGCATGTTGCTGAGGGTGCGGGGTTGTGCCAAGGCGCCTTCCCAGTAAGGAGGGCGACGAATATAAGTACTGTTCGGTCGCCAATCGTACAGCGGACTCGAATCATCAGTGATGTCCTTCACTTTTATGAACATCGGGTCATAAACCGCAGTGAAGTGTTGCGGCTTAACGCTAGATCCGACCATCGCATCGATTTCTTCGTCGGTTGGCCATAGATCTTGCAGAAACACAGGATTACCTGCTTGATCATGACCCAGTGGGTCTTGTTCGATGTCAATGCGGATGCTCCCCGCAATGGCGTAGGCAACCACTAAGGGTGGCGACGCTAAAAAGGCTTGTTTCGCATAAGGGTGGATACGTCCATCAAAGTTACGATTGCCTGATAACACGGCCGTGGTGTAGAGGTCTCGGTCGATGACTTCTTTTTGAATCTCCGGATCCAGAGCGCCGCTCATGCCATTGCAGGTCGTGCATGCAAAGGCCACGATGCCGAAGCCCAACTGTTCGAGTTCCGTGAGTAAATTGGCTTCTTGAAGGTAAAGCTGAACGGCTTTTGAGCCCGGAGCTAAGGAGGACTTGACCCAAGGTTTGCGCTTTAAACCCAAAGCATTGGCTTTTTGGGCGAGGAGGCCTGCTGCAATGACGTTTCGGGGATTTGACGTATTGGTGCAAGACGTAATGGCTGCAATGATGACAGCGCCGTCAGGCATCAATCCTTCGGGATGTGCGGTGTCGCCGGTAATCCCCGCGGCCTTGAGTTCAGAGGTCGCGACCCTGCGGTGTGGATTGGAGGGTCCGGCCATATTGCGTTCTACCTTTGATAAATCGAAGGTCAAAACGCGCTCGTAGTGCGCGTCGTGAAGCTGGCTTGCCCAAAGTCCGGTTTGGCGCGCATAGGTCTCAACCAACGCGACGTGTTCCGGCGCTCGACCCGTTAGTTTTAAATAGTCGATGGTTTTTTCATCGATGTAAAACATGGCTGCTGTCGCGCCGAATTCTGGGGTCATGTTTGAGATGGTGGCCCGGTCTCCGAGGGTTAGCGCCGCGGCACCAGTCCCAAAAAACTCAAGATAGGAAGATACCACGCGCTCGTTTCTTAGGAATTCAGTGAGCGCCAACACGATATCCGTTGCTGTGATGCCAGGCTGTCGCTCTCCCGTGAGTTGAACGCCAATGATGTCGGGCAAGCGCATGTAAGAAGCGCGTCCGAGCATGACACTTTCTGCCTCAAGCCCGCCAACGCCGATCGCGATGACGCCTAGGGCATCGACGTGGGGCGTGTGGCTGTCGGTACCTACCAACGTGTCTGGATAAGCGAGCCCTTGGTCATTGTGGATGACCGGTGACATGCGCTCGAGGTTAATCTGGTGCATGATGCCGTTGCCTGGCGGTATGACATCGACGTTTTCAAAGGCTGTTTTGGTCCAGTTGATAAAGTGGAAGCGGTCATCGTTTCGTCGATCTTCGATCGCTCGGTTTTTCTCAAAGGCATCGGGTTCAAATCCCGCGTGTTCCACAGCGAGGGAATGATCCACAATTAACTGCGTTGGAACGACGGGATTGACTTGGGAAGGATCGCCTCCTTTTTCAGCAATGGCATCTCGAAGTCCCGCAAGGTCAACCAATGCGGTTTGACCAAGGATGTCATGGCACACCACCCGAGCTGGGTACCACGGGAAATCAAGGTCGCTCCTGCGCTCAATAAGCTGCTTGAGTGCTTCTGGCAGTAGGGCAGGATCACATCGACGGGTGAGGTTTTCGGCGAGGACTTTGCTGGTGTAAGGGAGCCTTCGGTAACTGTCCGGCGCTAAATCGTTGACGGCGGCCTCTGCATCGAAATAGTCCAGAGGCGTTCCGGGGAGTTGTTTTCGGTAGTTGTGGTTCATAATGATTGTCCGTATTCAAAGGCTGCATTACGGCCATAACGTTCATCGAAGGGTGTTCTCCGAATTAGCTTTCAGAAAACAGGGACTACGCTAAGCCCTGGTGATGACGTGCACTTAAGCGGCTCGCAGCTGTTGGGCGGCATGATACCTCAAAATCAGAGGAGGGTCCTCGCAAGGCAATGTCACCCCCGCAAGAAAACTGTCTGCAAGCAGAAGTGCTGTGGTGCGCTGACAGAAAAGACGGACTGAAGTGCGTTGAGAGGAATGAAGACAAAAAGTAGATCATCCAAAGGCCACAACGCTGATGCTGGTTAGGCTGATACCTGATACAGCTTAGGCTGATATTTGTGCATGGATCCCTGCTATTCGCTTATAATTTTTTGAATGACACACGGAGTGCTGCCATGTTGAGCGCAACAGATTTTTATACCGTGACGCCACTGCTCAATGCTGTGCTTTGGATTGAAGCGGTTATCTACTTGAGTATTGGTATCTATGAAATCTTCGACGACTTTATAGCCAAACCACCGGCCTGGGCGAAAGAGGAGAATGGGTACAACGCGTGGATTCGTATGCAGGATGTGATCGGGCGAAAAATGCATGCGGCTGTTTGTACCATTCTTGGGTTTGTTGCCCTCAACGGTGCGCTTGAGGGATTTGTGAGTCGATTCGAGCTAGAACTGATTTTTATCAGCTTTGCGGTCATTATGCCGGTCATATGGGCGATGATCATGCCGGGTCGACTAGGGTTCATGGCTGTTCTGTTAAAACCGGAGTTTTATCTCCAGATTGTTATGTTTGTGTTCTTCAGCCATCTCATCAGGCCAGAGATCATAGCGCTGTGTGTCGCTTTAAATCTTTGGGGTCTCATTGTTCATTTTAGATTGGTCAGAAAGAGTTTTTTCGAACCTTTTACTTATGAGTCGCTCAGAGCGCATATTGTTCGAGGGGCAGGCGCTGAGTATGCCTTGCGGATCGACAAGCTCGCGGGCCGAAAGTCTAACCTTGAGACAGCCCCGGCTGCGGGCTCGGATCAAGTCTGATCGCCGTATTCGCTGAGGCGCATTAACAGGTGAAGTCGCTCGCTCGATCGGTTTGAGCAATTGAATGAAGGGGCTTTTTATTCGATGATGAGGGATTGTCCTAACGCTGTATCTCACTGCAGATTCGACGGGGACCTCGCCTTTTGGAGAACGAATGAACGCGTTGCTTTCAAATTTGGAGTCAGACCTCCTGCAATCGGCCAGAGCGCTGGGTCCTGAGCTCATTCGGCGAGGCCGTGAAATTGATGAAACCCGGCATTTGCCCCAGGATTTAGCCGACAATCTTGCGGCGTTGGGGTTTTATCGGTTGGTTGTTCCCAGTGATTTGGGTGGCCTGGGAGTGTCCCCTGAGTCTTTTTGTAATATTTGCGAAACCTTGGCGATGGCCAATGGCTCAACGGCTTGGTGCGTCTTTATCGGTGCGACCTCGCAGTATCTTTTCGGGGCGCTTCCTGAGCGACAACTTGCCTTGATGCTTCAGAATCCAAATGTCATTACCAGCGGTGTCTTTGCGGACAGCGGTACCGCCTGTGCCGAAACCCGGAACGGGGTGGCGGGCTATCTGATCGAAGGCCACTGGCGTTGGGGATCGGGCTGTCGGAATGCTGAGTGGATCTCAGGCGGAGTGCACGAAATCGATGAAAAGGGTGAGCGGGTTGCTGATTCTTGGGTAAGTCGAGTGTTCTTTAAACCGGAGGAAATCGAAATACTGGACAATTGGCATGTTTCGGGCATGCGGGGCTCGGGTTCGAGCGATTATGTCGCCGATCGTGTTTGGGTTCCTGCAGAGCGGCTTTCCGGAAACGTTGAGGGCACAGCACAGGCGGAGCGCCCAATTTATCGGTTTCCTAAGTTTGCGCTGTTAGGGATACCCATCGGTGCGATCTGTCTGGGAATGGCCAAAGCCAGTCTCGAGGAGGTTATTAGCGCCTCAAAGGAAAAGACGCCTCAAGGTAGCCGAAGGCCGCTTGCGCTTCGGCCTTCATTACATATTGAACTCGCGCGGTCCGAAGCTGCGCTGAATGCTGCGCGATCTTGGTTTTATGAATCAATCCGAGCTGGTTGGCAAGTGGCTCAAACTGGTCCCGGTAGTCTTGAGGATCGCCGCAATATGCGGACTGCTACCGTGCATGCCGTCAACACGGCAATCAGCGTCATTGATCAAATGTACTCAGTGATGGGCGGATCCTCGGTTTACGAAACCTCATGTTTGCAAAGGCATTTCAGAGATGTCCATGTTGCGTCCCAACATATGATGGTGGGTGAGCCGGTCATGGAGCTGGCGGGAAGGGTGATGCTTGGGCTTGACGAAGATGCCCTTGGCTTATAGCGGTAGAAACCGTCAGTCCGATGTGAGAGCGCAATACCTATGGAACTAAAATTTGGTTTAGCGACGCCAAGTCGACTCTGGAGTCTTGATTGGATAGAGCGTCAAGCAATGGCGTCTGAGATCAGCGCCGCTGGATTTGATCATCTTTTCATGGCGGACCATGTCTCCTTTCGCAATGGGTCGGGCACCGACGGGTTTGTAGAGGTTTCAGCGCTGTCACAGTTACATCCGGATGTAGGCGTCATGATCAGTATTTATTTGCTGCCCTTACGGCATCCTTTACCTGTTGCTCGTCAACTGGCAAGCATCGCCAATATTGCCCCGGGGCGATTTACATTTGGCGTTGGAATTGGTGGTGATGATCCACATGAGCTGGAAGTGTGTGGGGTTAATCCTCGCAGAAGAGGCCTGCGCGCCAATGAATCCCTAGCGATCATTCGAGGTTTGATGGCGGGCGAGTCGGTGACTTTTGAGGGGCGCGAGTTTCAGGTCAAAGATGCGGTTATCCGACCTAAACCCAAGATCCCAATTCCTGTTTTGGTCGGTGGACGTTCTGATGCAGCGCTCAAGCGAGCAGCAGAATTTTCTGAAGGCTGGATCGGTGTTTGGTGTTCGTCGAAGCGATTTTCGGAAGCGGTACAATTCATTGACCTTGAGGCATCGCGCCTGGGGCGCGAATCAGTGCCGTGGTGCCATGGCTATCAGCCTTGGGTCGGTCTAGATAGCGTAAGCGGGGGTAAAGCGGAATCGGCAGTGCGTCGAGGAATGGAAAAGTTTTACCAAATCCCCTTTGATAAATTTGCCCGATACACGCCATCTGGCACGCCAAAGTCGGTGGCTGCACAATTGGCGCCCTACATTGAATCGGGGTGTCGGCTTTTTAACCTGAAAGTTTGCTCTGATGATCCATCCGAGGAGGTCGCTTTAGGCGCCGAGCTTGTTGCGGAAATGAAAAAGTTGTCGGCTTAGTTCGAACGGGTATTGAGGGCGGCGGGCTTTACCGAATATAGGGTGGGATTATGATTGACGTTTTTTTAGCCCGACAAATTATTACCATGAATTCAGCCATGCCCGAGGCCTCGGCAATCGCGGTGCGTGATGGGCAGATCATCGAAGTTGGGACGCTCGACAGTCTAAGTCCATGGCTGATCCGTCATGAGCACCGAATCATCGATCAGTTCTCCGAACAGGTGATCGTTCCAGGGTTTATAGACCCCCACCTGCATCCTGCGATGGCTGCGGTGATTTTGCCGATGCATTTCGTGACGGCCATGCCTTGGTCATTGCCATGGGGCGACGTCCCCGCATCGCTTACGCCGGAAGCCTTTGACGCTGAGATGCGAAGGATCACCAAAGAGGAGTCGGATGAACTACTGATTTTCTGGGGGCACCATGATCTTTGGCATGGGGACATCAGTCGCGCTCGCATAGACGCGATCGACGCCGCTCGGCCGATGGTGGTTTGGAATCGATCATTCCACGAGTTACATATGAATTCGGCTTGCCTTTCGCTGCTTGGAATTACCGAGGTGTCGGTCAGTAATCGCGCGCAGATTGATTGGGAAACTGGACGATTCTTTGAAAACGGTCTGGGGTTTGCCATTCAAAAGCTCAATCCTTATATCCTGGCACCGGATCGATTTACCTTTGGTCTCGAGCGGCTCAAGCAAGTGGTTCATCGCGGGGGCCACACAACGATAGGTGATATGGCGGTCGGACTTTTCGATTTTGATCGTGAAATCGAGGCGGCTCGTTCAATATTTGATCAGCCTCAAACGCCCTTTCGAATTGAACAAGTCGCACATGGTGCGGTGGTCAGTCATCAAAAAGAATTCGCAGCGGTAGACGAACAGCTAGATCAGCTGATCCAAAACTCTGGGCATCGTATTAATTTTCGAAAGCGGATTAAGTTGTTCGCGGATGGTGCTTTTTTTTCGCAGCTGGCACAGTTGATGCCTCCTGGTTACCTCGACGGCCACCAGGGTGAATGGCTGATGGCGCCAGATGTTCTCAAGCAGCACATTCGAAATTTTTGGGGCGCAGGGTATCAGATTCACGTCCATGTCACGGGTGATCTCGGTGTTGAGATGGCGCTAGATTGTCTCGAAGCAGTCCAGCGGGAGCAGCCACGGTTCAGACATGGGTTTACGCTCGAACATTTTGGTTATGCGACCCCGGAGCAGATAGTGCGAGCTCGAGAACTAGGCGCCTCGGTTTCCGCCAATATCTACTATTTGCACGAACTTTCAGCGCGTTATGCAGAAATGTCAGTAGGTTATGAGCGTGCCGCTTCGATGGGTCGGCTAAAATCTTGTTTCGATGCGGGCATCACAACGGCCTTGCACTCGGATTTTACGATGGCGCCAGCCCAGCCGCTCTTGAACATGTGGGTTGCCGTGAATCGAATCAATGCCCAAGGCGAGCAAATGTGTTCACAGGAATGCCTGACTGCGCATCAAGCGCTGTCAGCAGTCACGCTTTCTGCCGCTAAAATACTCGGGATTGATGCCTTCACAGGTAGTCTGCGCGCTGGCAAACGTGCCGATATGACAGTGCTATCGGACAACCCATTGTCGGTAACCCCAATGGAGATCAAAGATATCAAAGTGCTTGGAACGGTCTTTGAAGGCATGGTCGCTTTGACGCCAGGGCCAGATGATGACTGAGCATTCTGAATTGATACCAATCACGGTGATTGCCGGTTATTTGGGCGCAGGGAAAACCACCCTGATTAATAGAATGCTGCACGCTGCACGTTCACCTTTTGCCGTGATCGTTAATGACTTGGGTGAGCTGGCGGTTGACGTAAATCTGATCAGCGAGCGTCGCGGGGACATTGTTTCTTTGACGAATGGTTGCGCGTGTTGCCAAATCAGTCAGGATCTTGCGGCCCAATTAAGCAATCTCAGAGACGCTGGGTTTGACGCGGTGGTGTTAGAGGCCAGTGGTGTCGCGCGAGCCAGTGCATTGCGGCAAGTGACCAGCCAGGCAGAGGGTTATACGCTCGCCAAAGTGGTCACCTTGGTCGATGGAACCGCGCTAGATCGCCTGCTGAATGATCGCTATTTGGCGGATCTAGTCAAAGCGCAAATCGAAGCCGCAGACCTTGTATACCAAACCAAAGTTGAAGCCAGAGCGCTGTGGCAGCAGCGTCGAAGCGGGGAGGATAGAACCCCATCGACGGTTGCTGAGCCAGAAGTCGGTCAGCAAACGCTAATATTCAGCCAGAGCGACAGTGACTCAGTCTTGCGTCGGTCCGAAGCCGAGTCGCTTTTACACCCAGTACTCCAGCGCATTGCGCCGAGCGCGAAACATTTGCCAAGTGCAGGGGAGCTACCTGAGAACTTGGCGGTGAGGTTCGTTGCGGCGCTTGAAGTAGCGCTCGAAAAACCCGAGCCAGTGCCGCAATTTAATCATCGCGTGGTGTACCCGAGGAAAGGCCTGGACCTCAGTGATCTTGAGGCTTTCATAAGACGCAATCCCCAAATCGAACGCGCGAAAGGCTGGATTGACTCATCAGAAGGGGTCGTTTTGGTGCAAGCCACGCGCTCTTTTTTTAATGTCTCTCGGTCTGAAGCGCCGAAACCCTCGGGATTACAACTGATCTGGCGTGGGGCAGAGCCGCCACTGGGCGATGTATGCGTCTTGATTTAGTGTCTAGATGAAAAGGGGACGTTTCTCGAGATATCGAGACATTGAAGCGAAGAACGGGAGTTTAGGTGATCGGATTCGTTAAAGGCATGAGACTGCTAAGCGCGTCGAGCCTGAAGCGGCCAATAATGTGTGAAGAGGCTACTGGGTCAACTGACTCGATGTGCACTCAGACACCTAAAATGGCGGCAGCACAAAGCGCCGGGGACGGGATATCACTTGGAGGAAAGAACTAGTGTTATTTTATTTGGGGTTGGGGTGTTTTTTTGGCGCGCACAGCGTCGGGCTTGTTCCTCCTCTGAGAGGTGCACTCCAGCACGCGCTCACCGAGCGTGGCTACCTCGGCTTATATACGCTGCTCAGCGCCGTGGGAATGGTTCTGATTTTTTTGGGATACGACAGTCAAACCGTTGTGCGCTGGGCGATTGTCTTGCCTGCTCTGCGGGACTTTAGCCCCTGGATCATGTTCCTCGCATTCTGGTTACTCATTGCCGCGAATCTACCTTGTTGGACTCGCCGTTGGGTCCGTCATCCCATGACCGCAGGCATCGCGATCTGGTCTTTATGTCACCTCGCATTGAATCCGGATTTACATTCTTGGTGGTTGTTCGGCGCGTTTTTGGTGTTCGTCTTTTTGTCTGCATCGACCGTTTCTTATCGCGGTAAGTCAATTGCGGTATTCGTCCCAAACCTTAAGTTTGATTTGCTGGCATTCGTAGTCTCGGCCGCCTTAACGCTGACCATGTATTACTTTCATGGCCAGCTCTTTGGTGTGGCGATTCGATGACCTTAGAAGATGCGGATTTGCTTGGGCAGCGCTCTGTGGATGAGCAGTTTATGCGGGCGGCCTTTAAAGAAGCATTGTTTTCGGAGGCAGCCGGAGAAGTACCCGTCGGGGCTGTTGTTGTTCTTAATGGCGAAATTATTGGCCGAGGTCATAATCGTGTTGTTACCGATCATGATCCCTCGGCACACGCCGAGATTGTTGCGCTTCGTCAAGCTGGCCGCATATTAGAAAATTACCGAATGCCATCGGCAAGTCTCTACGTAACCATTGAACCCTGTTCAATGTGTGCCGGAGCTTTAATTCATAGTCGAATCGAAACCTTGGTTTTCGGCGCGGCTGAGCCAAGAGCAGGAGCGGTTTGTTCTCAGCGACGGTTCTTTGAGTCGGAATTTTTGAATCACCGAGTGTTGGTTCGAGGCGGGGTTCTAGCCGAAGCATCTGGAGCGCTGATGCAACGTTTTTTTTCCGAAAAACGGGGCCGGGCTCAGGGCAGGTGAGCACAAATTGTGGAGGTGCTTGCTGTAATTGATGCTCGTTTGTGGCGCAACCGACCACTGGCCTTGGTTGCGGTGCGATGGGTGAACCTGACCAGGTTTGTGTCCGACGGATTAGGTTGCGTCGCAGACGCAGTATGGGCTTGAGCGAGTTAAGCACCCACCGTTTAAAATTCGACTTTGTTGGCGTATTTAGGGTCTGAGGGCTCGAAAGCGCACCTTAAATCGACTTTTTTGTTCTCAGCAGGTGACCCGAGCCTTAGCAGGTCTATAATGGGAATTTCTTTAGGATGGCAACATGCTGCGCATACTTGGCGAATCCGCACTGTCCACTTTTCGGGCTGAAAAACTCCAAAGCCGAATTGACACATTGGGAATCCCTTGTGCCTTGGTAGCTACTCGGTTCGAGTATTTTGTTGATGTGGAGACGGCTTTGACCCCAGTGGATCAGACAAAGCTTCACCAGTTGCTTGGGGGCGAAGGTCCTGAACCCTCATCAAAATCTGATTTCGACCTTGAGCTTGTCGTGGTTCCAAGAATTGGCACTCTATCACCATGGTCCTCCAAGGCTACTGACATTGCTGAACTCTGTGGACTGACCGTCGTCAAACGCCTTGAACGGGGTAGAAGCTATCGGTTCCGCATGAGTGTTAAAGATGATTTTGAGCCGTTTCTGCCTATGCTTGGTGAATTGATACATGACCGCATGACAGAGTCGGTTCTGCTGAATATCGAAGATGCAGAATCTTTGTTTGAAGCAAAACCACCCAAAGCAGGTCAACGGGTCGCCGTATTGGAACAGGGCCGAGCGGCGCTCACTGATGCAAACTTAGCTTTAGGACTGGCGCTGGCCGAGGATGAAATCGATTATTTGAGCGATGCGTTTACAGAGCTTGGACGGGATCCGACTGATGTTGAGTTGATGATGTTTGCACAAGCCAATTCCGAGCACTGTCGACATAAAATATTTCGCGCGTCCTGGGATATCGATGGCGAGACTCGGGCACTGAGTCTGATGGACATGATTCAGAACACGTATGAGCAAACGGCAGGCGCATCGGTGCTGAGCGCGTATAGTGACAATGCGTCGGTGATCGAGGGCTATACCGCTGATCGATTCTTTCCCGACTCAGAGACTCGAGCCTTTGGTTACCACCGAGAGCCGATGCCGATCTTAATGAAAGTTGAAACCCACAATCACCCCACTGCGATAGCGCCCTTTCCTGGTGCAGCGACGGGTGCAGGGGGCGAAATTCGAGACGAGGGCGCCGTGGGCCGTGGATCTCGTCCGAAAGCGGGCCTGACCG
>Ga0213863_10000326_pt1 | contig 37833 bp, 15 predicted proteins | sample PICome_8_FD_160128 | JGI IMG/M metagenome (GOLD analysis project Ga0213863, IMG submission 160128) | Coastal seawater microbial communities near Pivers Island, North Carolina, United States - PICO497 | ecosystem: Environmental > Aquatic > Marine > Coastal | place: USA: North Carolina... | reverse complement strand
GCTCTTTTGCAGTTTTTATATACCAATCGATGTAATCTTCACAGTCTTGATTATGCATTTTACTGTTACTTTTTAGGCCAAAATGTATGTCAGTAAATACTGCCGCTTTTTTAAACAACTATAGGCTCCGTTTTTCTTTTAAGTATAACAGGAAAGTATTAAGATGTCAAACTATTTTTTCTTAGTAAATGCTGTAGGATCTGCTTCTTCATTTCGTCTAATCGAAGCTTCCCATTCGCCTTCGTGTAATCTAGTATGACTTGGTTTTAAGTCGTTCATTTCTAAGATGTCATCTCGAATGTTCTGATTACGTTTTTCTAAGTTAATTACACGCACAAATGAGTTAGTAACTGCTGCTGTGTAATAAGCAAAAGGATTATTTGACTTTGATTCGTCAAACTGTAAGCCAATTTGCGAAAGTTGTAAGATTGCTTGACCTTTCATCTCGTCGTTATATGTATAACCACGTACATTGCCTCTTGTAGCATAGCGATCGACTAGTTTCATCCACATCATTGCAAGTTTATTAGTTGCTGTACCGTGTGTTTTGGAAAAATTACCGTTTTCTAATCCACCTTGCCAATGTGACTTGCCTACGCAAATTAACTCACCTTCTTCATTAAATTTATAATGTTTAAAAGGAGGAAAGTTTAATTTTATTTTTGTATCAGCAATAGTTTTTGGATTTTTCTTACGACCGGGCTCTTCTGGGATATGATCAAATGTCATAACTCGAAAGATTAATTCTTCTTTAGTAATTGTTCTATAATCAATTTCGCAATCTGTTTGTTTCACCTTTTCGCCTGCCATTTTACGAGTTTCGTAATCTTCAGTTGACAGTCTTTTTGCTTTGTTACGTTTTGCTTCTGCAATTGTTCTAATATTAATAGCATCGGTGCTTAATAAAATAATATCAAACTGATGATAATCGGCATCGACGAAGCTATTAAAGCTGTTTTTTGATCTATGTATTTCTAATAATAGATCTTTGTTATTTAGGTAATTTCTTTTGCGCATGTATCATTCCTTGTTAATATTAGTATAATATACTCTGTTAATTTTGTCAACTAAATAGTATAGTAAGGAAACAAATATGAGTATAAATGAAGGACCCGTAGGAAGCCAAGAAGCGCAAAAGCTTTATCAGAATTATTTTGACCCATCTGAAAAAAGAAGAGGCAACTTAGCAGAAGGTGCTAATGCTCCGGCTAAAAAAATTGTACGTGTGCAAGGGCCAGTCGATGATAAACCAGCGGATTGGAGAGTAAGCCTGCAAGTTCCTAATATGATCTCTCAAGATAGTCCTGTACTTGAACCATTGACACAACCCGGATCAGACAACAGAATGATTTTTCCTTTTACTCCTACAATTATTTTAGGGCATAGTGCAAACTATTCTACAATTACTCCTACGCATTCTAATTATCCTTTTTATGCATATCAAAATAGCCAAGTTGATACTATTACTATCAATGGCGACTTCTTTACTGAAAATGAAGACGATGCAAGATATTGGTTAGCGTGTATACATTTTTTAAGAACAATGACAAAGATGTTTTACGGAGATAGTGATAATAACGGAAAACCGCCGCCTATGTCTAGACTTAATGGATACGGAAAGTATGTAATGAATAACGTACCAGTTTTAATTACAAGTTTTACTACAGATTTACCAGCAGATGTAGATTATATTCCTTGCACTATTCCTACTGCTGCTGGACCTAGTGAAAATTATGTACCTACACAATCAACAATTACTGTACAAGTAGCACCAAATTATGCAAGACGTTCTGTAGCAGGATTTAGTCTACAAGATTTTGCAAATGGTAGCTTAGTTGGAAAACAAGAAGGATTTATTTAATGTCAACACTTAGTTTTTATGGATCAACAGAAGTTACCGCAGCAGGATATTTAGATATTTTTACTCCGAGACCAGTTCCGTCATCACCGACTGATATACTATATGAAATTACAAATGTTTACACATATAGACCTGATCTTTTAGCGAATGATCTGTATGGGTCAAAAGATCTTTGGTGGGTATTTGCACAAAGAAATATGAACATACTAAAAGATCCAATATTTGATTTTGTAGCAGGAACAAAAATATATCTTCCTCAAGGTAATAATTTACAAAAAAGTTTAGGAATCTAAATGGCAAAGAATTTACTAAATTTAGCAGTTAGTGCTCTTGCGGTAACTAGTGCATCAAAAGGCACATCAACAGTTACTCAAGCAGTAAGTGCAAATAGTATAAAAAACAAAACAGCAACAGGCTTAAAAAGCTCTTTAGGTTCAAACTTAAATCTTTCGCTAGGTGAGCTTACTGATGAAAATAGTAAATTTTTAGCAACAACAGTAACCGCTACTGATCCTAATATTAATGCAGTACAATCGTTAGTTGATTCTGCTAAAAAAACAATAAGTCCAAAATTGCCAAATGCAATAGCAGGCTTAAATGCAACGTCTGTTGTTGCCGCAGCTGGCGTGTCTGCATTAGCCGGAAAAATACCAAGTCTAAACACAGCAATAAATTCTCAGTTTGGAAACTTAGGAGTTGATCAAATTAGTAAAAGAATGGGGTATGCAACTAATGTGGCGATACCTGGAGTTCCTACTTCAATTAGTAATATTACAACACCTTTGTCTAACGTTCTAAACTCGTTCGGCGCAACAAGTCCGTTAATGAATACAGTAAGTTCTTTTAACACGTTATCTAATACAAGTTCACCGTTAGGAAAATTATCAGCAGGAGTAAATTTAATTAATTCTGCTACACAACTTTCTAAATCTAACCCTCAAGATATTGCAAAAGGTCTTGCTGGCGCTGCAATTTCTAATGTAATTGGTAATAAATTAAATGTACTAGATAATGTAGGATTAGGCGGTGTATTTGGCAATGCTATTTCAAAAACATTTGGGCAAACACTAGGAGCGTTTGGCGGAACACAAAATATTAAGTTGTACAATCCGTCAGATTGGATAAATCCTGATGTTGAGGCATTTGCAACAAAGGCATTTCAAAAAATAGAAAATATAACAAATGATTTAACAGCAAATTATAGTTCAGTAGAATCAGTTTTAACAAAATTAAACATTCCACTTAAATCTGGATCAGATGGATCAAGAAAATTAGGTAATAAACTAAGAGAATACAATAGTTACAATTATATTATTTCGTTAGGAATCTTATCTCCTAAAGAACTAAACTTTCCAGATGAATATGTTAAAAACGGACTACAGCGCATCATATGTAAATCAGGAGGAGGCCAGACAGATATAAAAATGCAAACTCAAATGGAAGAAGACTTAGGCGGACATATGGAATTCTTTATTGACAATGTAAGTATTGAATCTGCTGTAGCTCCTAATCAAAACACTGGCATAACATTAGGCACGGCTGTAACGTTTGATATTATTGAACCGTATTCAATGGGACAGTTTTTAGAAGTTATTAGAGAAAGTGCAAAAGAATTAAAATTCGGCAGTTTTCAAAACTTACCATTTTGTCTAAAAATAGAATTTGCAGGTTATGATGCATTGGGTAATCTAACTGCAAATGAAATTGTACCAAGTTATCTTCCTATAATGATTACTAATGTAGAGTTTGATGTTGACGGATCTGGTAGTAAGTATTCATGTCGAGCAGTAATTTATTCTGAAGTTGCATTTAAAGATGGAGTTGATCAAATAAAAACTGATATATCTGCATCAGGTAGGCTAGTACATGAAGTTTTAGAAACAAGTGAAGACAGTATAACAGCATCAATTAATTCATTATTTGAAAATGCTGAAGATAAGCAATTAATTTCTGGGTATGATAGATATTTAATTTTATTCCCACATGATTCTGGAGATATTTATGATGCGCTAGATAATGTTAATGCATCAAAAGCTGAAGTTATGGAATTTTATGATCAAGAAGGTAGACGTAGAAATAAATCTTTAGATATAGCTGAGACAAAAAATAGTGCTTTAGAATTTAGACAAAACGAAGCTGTAATGTCAGGGCGTACTAATCAAGCACAAGATATACAATCTCAAATTTTTGCTAAACGTACAGCATCAAAATCAGCAAAGTATTTTAGAAATTTAAAAATATGGGGTAGTAGACCTGAAAATATCAATAGCATAGGACTTAGTGCTGTACTTGACGATAATGCCCGCACAAGAAATGCTGCTCAGAAACCTACTGAAAGTGAACTTTCTAGAAATTTCGGAATAGAGTACGATATTCCCGACATTCCAGAATTTTCTAATAAACAATTTTATCAATACGGACAAGGAGATCGAGTTTCGAGTATTATTACTGATGTAACTATTGATTGTCAGTATGTACATGATTTACAAAAAACCGAAGCAGGTATGATAGATTATTTTAAAATAGAACAAATGGTTTTTATTGAAGATGAAGAAGAAATTAATCCAGACCTAGGACGTCCTAGAATGACTTATGTGTACTGTGTTGTTCCGTATAAAATTGATGAATCAAAAATACAAGGAGCACAAGAAGCTCCGACAGCAATACCTGAACGAAAAGCAAGTGCTGATAAAGAATACAACTACATCTATTCAGGAAAAAATGAAGATATTTTAGATTTTAATATTAATTTTAACAATGCATTTACTGAATTAGTATTAGTTGATTTTAACAAAGGCGCAGTTAGTGCAGGCGAGGCTACACTAAGTGCTCAGCGAGATAAAGATCAAAAATACGAAGGTGCTAATTCGAGAGAAAAAAATGAATTAACATCAACAGTAGAACTAGGTATAAAACAAGAATCAAACTTTCTTAATGGAGCAAAAAAGTCGACTAATCCTGATGAATTAGCAAAACGTAATAGAGCAGAAGAACACTATTCAAATTTAATAAATTCTCCTCTTAATATGGTCACAGCTGATTTGTCAATTTGGGGAGATCCGTATTACTTGCCAAGTGATGCAGGAAATAAAAGAAAAAAACTAGTTGGAAAGAATTTGTCTATTGATGGCCGTGCTGATTTTAGATACCAAGATTTAAGTATTGTAATAAATTTCAGAACACCTTTAGATTATCCTCAACTGAACGGAGTTTTTACAATGGGAATGCCTGAACTAGTAAAGCCGTTTAGTGGACTGTTTAATTGTTGGGGTATTACACATACATTTAACAATGGACAATTTACACAAAATCTTTCGTTAATGCGTGTACCAAATCAAACAAATACACCAACAGGAACCGGTGTTATTGCAGGAACTAATGCTAAATTTGTTGATGGTAGAATAGTAGGTGGTTTATAATGAGTGATACAATTATTATAGCAATTGGCACAGCTGATTTAGATGACACGTCTAACACCGCAGAGAATATAACAGCGATTGTTGAAAATGCTAAAACAAAAGGATATACTAATATAGTTATAGTACCTCCAAACAACGATCCAGAAGTAGGATTTCCAGATTTACACGATTTGGTAAAAAATGCAGCAACTTCAGCAGGTGCAACTGCATACGATGTAACTGATTTATATTATGGTAAAAATAATCCTGAATTATTAAAATTACAAAGTGCCGAAGATATAAGAAATGCATACCCTGGAGCAGTAATTGTCGGTGACTCAAACGCAGCAAGAATAAATTCTTTTAACACATCAAGTACTATAAAAAAAGAAGGAACAACTGACGAAATTTTAGATATTACAAATAGTGAAAATTTAGGAGAGGCTATAGAAGACAATCCTGTAAGTCTTGATGCATTTGTAATCGATTCGATTGATAGAGCGTTACTAGATCTTATAGCCAAAGGCGAATCAGGCCACTTAGGATACAATGCACATTATTCAAACAGCTCTGATCCGTCATTAGTAACAAAAACGCTACGACAGGTGCAAACTTTTCAACTAGATCTTTTAAAAAGTAATGGCAATACTAGTTGTGCTGTAGGTAGATATCAGTTTATTAAGGCTCCTCTTGCTGAAACTATTAGATCACTTAAATTAGATATTGATTTTACTCGATTTACTCCTGAAATACAAGATGTAATATGTATCAAGAGATTGTATAATTTAAGACAATATAAAAAATGGAAATTAGGAAAATTTACTGACATAGATTTTATGATAAATCTATGTAAAGAATTTGCTAGTATACCTCTGCCGGTGCCAGTTAACGGAAAAGCCAAAGGCGAAAGTTATTATTCTGGAGTTTTAGATAATTCAGCACATGGTAAACCAGATGAATTTCTACAAGGTATTAAGGATGCAAAAAAAGGTGGCACAGGAAAAACTACTAGAGTTGATGCTACTGTTAACGGAGACAACACAGCTAATCCTACAGTCGGAGTATCTGAAAAAAGAGTTACAGAACATGCGGTAAGTGCAGGTCAAGTAACGTCAGGAGGAAAGCGTGTAAATTCTTATCCTTCTACACCTTCTGATTTACCTGAAGCAAACGATGTTTACAAATATGAATTAATAGATCCACAAGATGATCGATATGATTTTAGACTAGGCAAGAAAATACGCGATGTATGCCACCTTGGAGAAAAAGCCACAAAAGATATGCCTGATTATGCACCACCAGGAGTTCAGTCTGGTGTAGCGGATGATAGTAATAATCCTGAAGTACAAGATTCTACTAATCCTACAGTACACGGCTATGATGAAATTCCTAAAGTTATTTCTGATGCAGAAAAACTTGTTAATGCAAAACAAGTAAAAGACCAACTAAGTAAAGTAGGAATAACTGATACAGCATCAGTCGCAAATATAGTCGGTATGTGTGAAAACGTTTCAGGCTTAACAACAAATTATGTAAAATCTTATGCAACAACATCTAATAATGCATTAAGAAATAGATTTGGACCAGTTATATCTAACTTTTCTGATGCACAACTAACTGATTTAAAATCCTCACCTACTAGATTTTTTGATCAAGTACTAAAAGATGATGGCGGCAGTGCATTTTCACCAGCAGGATTTTTAGGAATATCAGGAAAAAAAGTATTCCAATCTGTAGCATCGTCTACAGGATTAGATATTTTAAACAATCCAGCTATCTTAAATCAAGCTATACCTGCAGCACAGAGCGCCGCATCTTTTTTTGTAGGCAAAGTAGGTAAAGTAGATCTAACAAGTGCTAGAAATGTATTTGTACAAGCAACCGGAGTTGATCCTTTTATAGAAACAAACCCAGGTAAACGATATGAATATATGAATCAGTTTAGAGATGTAGAAAATAAATCAAATGTATGGAAAGGCGTGTTTGCAGCAGGGTCAACATATAACGAAATACCTACTATAATAAATCAGACTGATAGCTTAACTGGCATAACTGATAAACCATTACCAGAAACATTTACTTCTGGTACAAGCAATAAGAATAATAGTGCAGCACGCCAAGAAAAAGAATTAAAAAACACAACCGATAGGCAAGAGTTATTGGATATTGTAAATAGTTCATATAGTGTAAGAGACGGTAGTGTGTTTGATCAAAATAATGTAAGAGTTGGCGAAGCACCAGATGAAACTAAAATTAAAACTCGCAGCGGTGAAGTAGAATATGATCACCCGAGTAAAAGATTTGCTAATGACGGTACAGGCCGAGTTGAGGATGTAATTGAAAAACTTACAGCACCTGACAAATTTTTTAGAAATCAGGCATCAGCTGTAAGGCAAATTTATAGATATAAACTTGACATTACTCAATTTGCATTTCGAGAAACTGATGACGGCAGAGTACAAATATTAAGAATTCAATAATTAAGGACAAACTTTAATGAGTTATACAAGAACAACAGTACAAGAAGGACCAATTAGCAATAGCGGCCCGTATGAAGCAATTATTGTAAATCATTTAGATCCGTATATGCAAGGTACGTTAGAAGTTGAACTTATTAGACGTACTAGTTCGAGTAATCTTCCTGAAAGAAGTGGGCAATTAATGATTGTCAAATATCTGTCTCCGTTTTATGGAGTTACACCAGCATCAGGATTAAAAGAAAATGACGATTTTCAAAGCACACAAAAAAGTTATGGATTTTGGGCAGTACCGCCTGATGTAGGATCTCGTGTTTTAGTTATATTTGCAGAAGGCATCTCGGCATACGGATATTGGATAGGATGTATTCAAGATAATAATATGAATATGATGGTGCCAGGTGCAACTGCATCTACCCTGTTACATACTGAAGAAACTCCTGAAGATTTAAAAGACAAAAAATTACCTGTAGGTGAATATAATAAAAAGTTAGAAGATGGTGCAGCAGCAGATCCTCAGTTTTTTAAGAAACCTTACAATAAAGATTTTTCCGAAGTGCTACAAGTACAAGGTTTGTTAGACGACGAAACAAGAGGTACAACTACAAGTAGTGCTAGACGAGAAGCACCGTCGATGGTTTTTGGTATGAGTACACCTGGACCACTCGATAAACGTAAAGACCATCCTAAAGCAAAATACGGTTATGATATAGACGGAATAGATATTCCATATAACAGACTAGGTGGTAGTAGTTTTGTAATGGATGACGGCGATCAGAATTTAATTAGAGCAACCCACGCTGAAGATGGCCCTCCTGTATATGTAAACAAACGTATTAGTGAAGAAGGCGGCGACGAAACTATTCCACAAAATGAAATGATTAGATTTAGGACTAGAACAGGACATCAGATATTGATGCATAACAGTGAAGATTTAATCTATATTGCAAATTCAAGAGGCACTGCATGGATTGAAATGTCGTCTGATGGTAAAATAGACATACATGCTCAAGATAGTATAAGTGTTATGAGCGATACTGATATTAACTTTACAGCAGAACGTGATTTTAATGTAGAAGCTGGTCGTAATATAAACATGAAAGCATCAGCACGTTGGAGCGATGGAAAACATTTTGAACAAGAAAAACAAAGTGGTAGAGTGCAAATTGAAAGTGCATATAACACAAGTTTATTAGTAGGTGCAGAACATACTATAACCGTTGGCGGCAGTAGTCATTTATCTGCAGATGATAGTATATTTTCAAATGCTGCAAAAAATACACATTTGTCTAGTGGATCACATATGTACCACGAAGCAATAGACGGTGCATTGCATACAAAGGCAGCACAGTCGATATATAGAACTGCCGGATCGAATATCTATGACGATGTTACAGGAAATTACCTATTAACAGTTGACGGTACTATTAACAATCGAGCCGGAATAAGTATTTTAACAAACGCAGTTGAAAATATAAACACCACCGCTGGTATAGATATGTTTAACAAAACTGCAACAGGATCAATACACAATACTGCAGAAACAAGTATTTTTAATAAAACTGTAACTGGTGAAATGCATAATATTGCAGAAACTGATATTTTTAATCATAGTAAAACTGCAAATATTAATAGCCTTGCAGAAGTATCTATTTTTAATCAAGCAAAAACAGCTGATATAAATTCTAAAGCAGAAGGAAGTATTTTTTCAGAAAGTACTAGAAATATAGAATCAAAATCAGGACTTGGTACACATATTACAAGTGGAGCCGAAACACATATTCAAGCAACTGCTAACTTTGTATCTACTGGTGCTGAAATTCATTTTAACGGACCAGCTGCATCAACAGCAGCAGCAGCAACAGACGCCACTGAGGGTGTAGATGCACTACTACCAGCTAATGCTGCAAAAGCAATCGAAGCCGGAAGTCCTCAAATGCCAGCAAAAGTAAGCCCACTACCTGAAATAACGTTACCCTATGTATTACCAGGAGTAACACAACCTATACCATATAATTCAATTGTGCCGAGAGCCCCGCAACATGAACCTTGGCCACATCATGAGAATATGAATCCTTTAGGGTTTAAGCGTGATCAGACAGATAGAGAAGCCCCAGGAATGTTAGCATCAGCTGATAGATTTATATCTCCAGATACTTTCTTAAGAAATTCATCAGTAGCCGAAGCAAGTGTACGAGTAACAGGCTCAGGCGGCGATCTAACAGCTACAAGCATACCAAATGAGGAAGGTTTTTCAGGACCAGTTTGGACTAATGACGAAGGTGATAGTGTAAGAGTCGGTTCAGAAGGAGTAATGGACGAGGCGATGGCTAAGGCTAGAGGGTTTAAGCCATATGTACCGCCAAAGATAGAAGGTTATGACGAAACTGCTAATGTATATTATGTAGCTGCTGTAAAAGCAGGCCCATCTGGCGGAAAATTTAGACATCGTCCTTGCGAACCTAAGTTAATTCAATTATTAGATAAAACTGCATCTATTTGTGATGTAAAAGTAGAAATATTTAGTGCTGGGCAAATGCCTAAATCAGAATGGCAAAGAACGCCAGGAGCACGAGCAAGCGGTGATAACAGATACGTTGGATCACAAAAAGTAGCAACTGGCTCACTGAGACACGATTACGGAAGTGCAGCTGACATATACATATATGATTTTAAAACCGGCAAAACAATTGTTCAAGATAGTCCTAGATTTTTACAATTTATTGAAGAATTTTTTGCGAACGGCGGCAGAGGTGTTGGCGCAAAAAATGGTTATATGGGCGATAATGCTATACATATTGATATTGTTGGTACAGACCGCGGCGGCGGCAATTATTGGCTTTCGTCTCCAGCAGTTATATCGGCATACTTAAGAGGTGTAAAAAGACGTACTTCACCAATACGCAGTGCGTATTATCACATATACAGCAAATAGGTAAATATTATTATGAGTACATTAGAAAAAAATCTTTACAAAAGAGTTACAGTCTCTACAAATAGAGGATCGCAATCTGTAACTCAAGGAAGTGCATATAGAGGATTTTCTAGTATTAATGAAAATGTTGAAGGTTATGCATTATACGATTTTGATCTTATTAAACAAGATATTATAAATCATTTTCATATTCGAAAAGGTGAAAAATTAAGCGATCCGAATTTTGGAACAATTATTTGGGACATGCTTTACGAACCATTTACAACTGAAAACAAAGAAGCTATAATTGCTGATGTAGCTGAAATTATAAACTATGATGATAGGGTAACCGCAGATCAGGTATTTGTTGATACAACTGAAGATGGTATAGAAGTAAGTGCATTATTAACGTTTTTGCCTTATAATATATCAGAACAAATGTTATTTAAATTTGATAAACAAATGCTTGAATAATTAAATGCAACTATAATTATTCCTGATAAATATCATATAACATGAAGGAATAATCTATGTCATCAACCGATAGACAATCTCGAGTAATTGCTACTGAAGATTGGAAGAAAATTTATCAATCTTTTAGTAACGCAGATTTCCAAAGCTATGACTTTGACAATCTACGCAGAACAATGATTAACTATTTGCGTCAAAACTATCCAGAGGATTTTAATGACTATATCGAAAGTTCAGAATATCTTGCGCTAATTGATTTAATTGCATTTTTAGGACAAAACTTATCCTTCAGAATTGACCTAAATGCTAGAGAAAATTTCTTAGAGACAGCAGAGCGCAGAGAAAGCGTATTAAGACTTGCAAAACTTATTTCTTATAATCCAAAAAGGAACAAAGCTGCATCAGGCTTACTAAAGTTTGAAACAGTATCTACAACAGAAAACCTTATTGATAGTACAGGTAAAAATTTACGTGGATCTACTATTTTATGGAACGATAGAGCAAACCCAAATTACTTTGAACAATTTGTTAAGATTATTAATGCAGCCCTTCCGAATGCAGAAGGAGTTGGATCACCTACAATAACAGCAAATATCGAAGGCGTTGTGACAGAACAGTATAGATTTAATGCTCTAAACACCGACATTCCAGTGTTTGGATTTAGCAAGCCAGTAGAAGGCGTAAACACACGTTTTGAAATAGTTAGTACAGGGATCGAAAACGAAACTATTGTAGAAGAAGCACCATTACCTGGTAATAATCCTGCATTTGTATATAGAGACGATAGCCAGGGCGCTGGAAGTTCTAACACAGGGTTCTTTATGCACTTTAAACAAGGACAACTTGAAAATGCATCTTTTAGCACCGGTAATCCGGTACCTAACCAAATTGTAGGAATAGATGACACTAATATTAACAATTCAGATATATGGCTATATTCAGTTGACTCAAATAATTTTGAATCTGCGTTGTGGAAAAAATTAGAATCGGTTGAAGGAAACAATATTATCTATAATAGTTTGTTTAAAGATACCAAAGATGTTTATGCAGTTTCAACAAGATCAGACGATAGAATTAATCTAGTGTTTAGCGATGGTGTATTTGGTAATTTACCAACTGGTAATTTTAGAACATATTACAGAACTAGTGATAATAGAAATATGGTTATTAATCCTGGTAGTCTGCAATCTATTACAATACAAATTCCGTACATTAGCAAAAATAATGCACAAGAAACATTAACAATTGGTCTTAGCTTAAAAAATACAGTGTCAAACGGGCGTCCTAGCGAAACTACCGAAGATATAAAACAAAATGCTCCTGCAAGTTATTACACTCAAAACAGACTAGTAACAGCTGAAGATTATAATATTGGACCTTTAGGAATTGATCAAGATATTATAAAAACAAAAACAGTGAATAGAATTTCAAGTGGAATAAGTAGATACTTTGATTTAACAGATCCAACTGGAAAATATTCAACTACAAGTTTATTTGCATCTGATGGAGTTTTGTATAGACAAGAATATTTAGAAAACTTTAATTTTTCATTTACAACACAATCAGATATTGAAGGTATCATTTACAGTCAAGTTGAACGCAGAATTGCAAGTACTAGTGTACAAAATTACTACAATGAAAACTTTGACAAAGTAAACACTACTGACCTTAATGCAGTATGGAGACAAACTACTTCGAAGACTAACAGATCAACAGGATATTTTGAACAAATTCTAGACTTAGCAGAAATCTTTACAAGTGCTAATGGAAACCAAGCAGCATCTAGTGTTTATAGTGTAGGTACATATACAACTAATGCACTAAAAAATATTAAAACTGGAGCAATGTGTAAATTTACAGCTCCAGAAGGATATCATTTTATGAAAAATGGTAAACTAATGTTAGGCACAGCAGATCACGAAGGAAGCAGTGATTATGTATGGACTACTGTAAAATCAATTGATGCAGATGGCACAGTTGTTGATGATGACGGCTTTGGACCTATTGTGTTTAATGATGTAATTCCAAATGGCGCAATTCTAAATCAAATTTTACCAAAATATTCAACTGCTATTGTAGACGATGTAAAAAAACAAATTATTGACAGAGCGTTTGCTTATAAAGATTTTGCATTAAGATTTGATCAGACATCAAGTGAGTGGAAACTTATTACTAGTGATAATCTAAATACATATGCACCGTTTAGTTTACAACGTCAAGGAGATATTTCTAGATCTAATCAAGATAATAGTTGGGTATTTTATTTTCAAACTGACGGACAAACATTTAATGTAAGTTATAGAAACTTAAGATACGTATTTGAAAGCGATTCAGAGGTAAGATTTTTCTTTGATAGTGCTGATAAGGTATATGATACAAAAACAGGTAAAATTGCACAAGACAAAATTACTATTTTAAACATTAACACAAAACCAAATAGTCTCGGTGCTTTTAATAAAGATTTTGACTGGAGTATTTCTGATGCATACAAAGACTCAGAAGGATATAATGATACTCGTCGTGTACAGTTAGCTTTTTATGACAGCGACGATGATGGAATTTCAGATAATCCCGAACTGTTTAAAGAAATCGTTGATGAAACTGGATTTATATTCCAAAAGAAGTATAGCTCAGTAGACGGCGTACAAGATTATAAGTATTTTGATAATTCTGAGGGCATTGTTAAAGTAAGACAAAACGATGCGCTTGATCCAATTAACGTAAATGCCGAAGTTGATGGACAAGTATTTTATATAGTAGACTTTGATTTATTTAAAGTCCTTAATAAAGCACAAAATAACATGACAATTACAGACGAGTATAGAGCATTTATTGGCAGAGCTGGATTAAAATTTCATTATGTGCATGTTGCAGATTCTAATTATAGAATTGATCCAGCAAGTAGTAATATTTTAGATACATATGTTCTTACAAAAGATTATGACACACAGGTTAGAAAATATGTAAACGGCGGAATCACATCTTTACCTTTGCCTCCTAGTTCTGATGAACTATTTAGAAACTATGGTGCTAGTATAAACCAGATAAAAAGTATAAGCGACGAAGTAGTATTTCATCCAGTAACATATAAAATGTTATTTGGCGAAAAGGCTGATTCAAGATTACAAGTAACATTTAAAGTTGTTAAAAACAAAGGTGTTGCAGTTAATAATAATCAATTAAAGTCTACAATCGTGCAATTAATAAATCAATTCTTTGCAATTGAAAATTGGGACTTTGGTGATACATTTTATTTCCAAGAATTAAGTTCTTATATTATGAATAATTTATCTCCTAACTTATCTAGCATAGTTGTTGTACCAAAGCAGGTCGATCAAGTTTTTGGTAGTTTGTTTGAAATAAAATCAGAATCTAATGAAATATTTTTAAGTGCTGCAACAGTAAATGATATTGAAATAATTGATGAGCATACAGCAACTAATTTACAAGCATCAGGACTAGTTGTTACAAGCATATCAAGTACAATGCAAGGTGTACAAACTAGAAGTACAAATGCACCAACTACTTTACCAAGTAGTAGTGCAACAACTACAGTTGTACAAAATACTGGCGCAGCAATAGTCACAGGTGCAAACGATGCGACTTCAGTAACATATAATCCAATAGGAAATAATGTTGCAAATAATAATGACGAAGGAAGTAACTACTAATGGCAAATACACAGGGCGAATTCGGGTTACCAACTCCTAATGACGATAAAAGACAGAGTGCAAGATTCCTTCCTAGATTTTTTAGATCAGAAGCAAATTTAAAATTTTTACAAGCAACAATTGATCAACTAATACAGCCAGGTGTAGCAGAAAAATTAAGCGGATATGTAGGCAGAAAAACAGCCAAAGGTTTTAGAAGCACAGATACATATATTCCAGAAATAAGTACACAGCGCCAGTCTTATCAATTAGAACCAGGTGTTGTTATTAAAGATAATGTCGACAATGTTAAGTTCTTTAAAGATTATAACGATTATATAAATCAATTAAAGTTTTTTAATGTTGATGTAAGTGACCATAGTGTAATTAATGAACAAGAATCATATCCTTGGAACCCAAATATTGATTGGGACAAATTTGTTAATTTTAGAGAGTATTATTGGTTACCGAATGGTCCGCTAAGTGTTCCAGTTGAAGGCCAAAGCGAAGAAGTAACTAGTACATATACAATTACAGCTGAAGATCAAGGCGGAAATTATGCATATGTGTTCAGTAATAGACTAGCACGTAATCCAAGTGTAAAATTATTTAGAGGACAAAAATATAGATTTGAAATAGATTGTCCACATCACCCAATTGCTATTGCAATTACAAGATCGTTTACTCCGGGTAATGCAGTAATTGTTGCAACACAGGAAGGCATACGTAATGATGGCCTTTTTGATGCTGAATTGTTTGGTGCAGAATTTGATGCGGGAGATTTTATTATACTTCCAGAAGAAGGCGGCGTAACATTTGAAGATTCAGATAACGTAAGTACACTTTATCCTGACGGAATAAAGAAGCTAGGTGACGCAGGCGAAGAAATAGCCAACATCTATATGACAAAAGGCGCAATTGAATTTACTGTTCCATATAATGCCCCAAATAAATTATATTATATAAATTCTAATGATATTGACATGAGCGGAGAATTTAGAATTTATGATATTGAAGAAAATACATATCTAAATGTACGTGATGAAATTGTCGGCGCAAAAACTTATTCAAGTGCTAACGGTGTTAAATTTACAAACGGATTAAAAGTATTTTTTAGAGGACAAACTACTCCTGAACATTTTGCTGAAGGCAATTATTATGTCGACGGAGTAGGCACAAGTATACAATTAATTGCAGAAGACGATTTAATACTTCCACAGGCATATACAGAAACAGAGGTAATTGAATATGATACTGATAAATTTGACAGATTACCGTATTCAACTGCAACAGGTTATCCGGCATTAAAAGATTATATAACAATTAATCGAGCAAGTGCTGATGGTAATGCTTGGGCACGTTCTAATAGATGGTTCCATAAATCAGTAATTGAACAAAGTGCAATTTTTAATAATTTTGCCAATGATGTAGACGAAACTACAAAAGCTTCCAGACCAATTATTGAATTTGAGCCTGGCTTACATTTATATCAGTATGGCACAGAGTTTAAGAAAGACATTGATTTAATTGATACATTTACAACAGATGTATTTTCAACTATTGAAGGCAGCAAAGGCTATAATATCGACGGAGTAGATCTAGTTGAAGGCATGCGTGTTTTATTTACTGCTGATACTGATATCAGAGTAACAGGAAAAATTTACGAAGTTAAGTTTGTAAGAATAGTTAATGATAATTTAATTAGTTTAATAGAAACAAACGACACTTTGCCATTAGAAAATGAAAATGTACTTGTTAAGCAAGGTACAAAAAATAAGGGCAAGGTATACTTCTATAGAGACGGTTGGAAAGAAGCACAAGAAAAAACAAAAATAAATCAACCACCAATGTTTGCTTTATATTCACCTTCGGGTGATGCATTTAGTGATATGGAAATTTATAACAGTTCTACTTTTACTGGAACAAAATTATTTTCTTATAAACAGGGTACCGGAACTGTTGATAGTGAACTAGGATTTCCGTTATCTTATAGAAACATTGACAATACTGGCGATATACTTTTTGACTTTAATTTAGAATCTGATTCATTTACTTACCAGTTAGAAGAAACAACAAACAGCATATTTACAAAAACAGGATTTCTTAAAAAATATATATCTAGAGAAAAATTTAAATATGCAAACGGTTGGAGTAGTATACCATATGTATCAAAGCAACCAGTAGTTAGAGAATATCAAGCATCAATTAATCAACAAACTAGTTTTGAAATTGACGTTTATGATAATGCTACAAATATTACTGACTTAAATGTTAAAGTGTTTGTTAATAATATTATACAGAATAAAAATCTATATACACTTATAAAAAATAATAATAGACTGATAGTTGAATTTTCTAATAATGTAGAAGTGGGCGATTTAGTTGTTATAAAAACACAATCGTCAGCTTCTAAAAACGAAAATGGATATTACGAGTTTCCGATTAATTTAGAAAAAAATCCGTTAAATGCTGACGTATCTACATTTACATTAGGCGAAGTTAATGATCATGTAAAAACTATGATAGACGACCTTAGTGATTTCGATGGTGTTTATCCAGGATATAGCAACTTAAAAGATTTAGGCGATTTAGATCGCTTCGGCAAACGTTTTGTAAAACATTCAGGTCCGCTTAATTTACCAATGTATCTTACATTAGATAAAAAATACAATATTATTAAATCTATAGAATATTCTATGAGAGAATATAATAAGTTTAAACGAAACTTTTTACAAACTTCAGAAACATTAGGTTTTGACGGTGAAGTAAAACAGCATGTTGATGCAATTATCAAAGAGCTAAACAAAGATAAAACTAAAACACAGCCTTTCTATTTCTCAGATATGATCGGATACAAAGGACATATAAGAAATGAATATGTCATATTTGATGATGCAAATACTTATTATCCATTAAGCACAAATTTTAATTTAAAAACGCTTAATACTAGCTCAGTGTTAGTTTATTTTAACGGCGAACAATTAATTCATAACAAAGATTATATTTTTACAGACGAAAGTTTTCTACAACTTTTAGTTGCACAACAAATTAATGATGTAGTAGAAGTTTACGAATATAATAATACGGATGGTTCGTATGTACCGCCTACACCAACAAAACTAGGCTTATACCCTAGTTATGAACCACAGATTGTTCGTGATGATGAATGGTTATCAAATCAAAATCAAATAAACACAGCAGATGCTTATCAGCTTTATGGTCAAAACACTTCTAGTAAAAAAGTAGGATGGTTCTATCCTTTATATGTTGATCGCTCTGCGGCAAAACTTGCTGACAGTAATGGCGAAGTAACTCAAGTTGAAATAAACGGTAGTAGCAGAATTTATTTTGCACCAAAATCTTTGTATGTATGCTCTAAAAGCGCAAGTTTGTCTATACCAGTATATCCAGTTGGCAAAGCAATAATTATTGGACATGACGGTAGCCGAATTTTAGCATATGAAGATTACAGAGACAATCTACTTTTAGAATTAGAAAAAAGAATTTTTAATAATATTAAATCAAATTATAATGCAAATATTTTTAATAAAGATGATTTTGTAAGCGGTAAATTTAGAAAAGGAATTAATAAGTCTAAATTAGATCGAATTTTACTTAAAGACTTTATCACATGGAATACTAATATTGGCATAGATTATACTTCTAATAAATTTTATTTTAGTCAAGACCAATTTACGTTTAATTATAGCAAGTCAACTAGTTCTATTGATGGTGCATTTTTGCCAGGATATTGGAGAGGTGTATTTTTAGAATTATATGATACTGATCGTCCTCATACACATCCTTGGGAAATGCTTGGTTTAACAATTAAACCAAAATGGTGGGAAGACACTTATGGTAAAGCACCATATACAAGTAACAATAATATACTTTGGAAAGATTTAGAAGAAGGTAGAATTAAAGATCCTAATTTATTAATACAAGTTAATGAAAAATATGCACGTCCGGGATTAACTAGTATTATTCCTGTAGATTCTCAAGGACATTTATTATCTCCCGTTAGTTGCGGATATGCAAAAAACACAGTTCTTAGGGATACTAATAGCGCATTTAAATTTGGCGATAATGCACCAGTAGAAGCAGCATGGAGAAACAGTAGTGAATATCCGTTTAGTTTAGTAAAAGCTATGCTACTAAATCAGCCTGCTAAATTCTTAGCATTAGGATTTGATGTATCGAGAACAACAAAAAATCTTGCAAATCAAATAGTTTATTCTAACACAGGCAGACATGTTGAACTAGAAAATTTAATATTTCCTAATACATATGAAGATACAACTAAGGTATTAACTAGCGGAGTTGTAAACTTTATACATGCTCTAATCGGAAGTAACGTATTAAAAACTTATGACGAATTTCAAACTGATATACGATCAATAGAAAATAAAGTTGCATTTAGATTAGCAGGATATACAGATAAGACAAAATTAAACATTGTGTTAGATAGTAAAAATCCAGCTGCGCAAAATACTGCTAATATTTTTGTACCAGATGAAAATATTACTGTGTATACAAATACAAGTTCACCTGTTGACAGTATTGTATACAGCGGAGTAAAGATTGAAAAGTCAACAACTGGTTATATAGTAAGTGGTTACAATGATGACGAGCCATCGTTTAAATATTATGCCCCTGTAACAACAAATAGAGATGCAAATATCGTTATTGGTGGTACACTTGAAACTTCAGTAGATTGGTCACCTGCACAATTTTATGTAAAAGGACAAATCATTGTAAATGATTCTAATCTATATCGTGCTACAAGTGATTTTACTAGTGGAAATACATTTACAAACGATAATATTACAAAGATTCCTGAAATTCCAACAGTAGGTGGAACTAGGGGAACAATTAAAAAAGAATTTAAGTATAATACTGTTTTAGAAATAAACTACGGCACTGTTTTAAAAACGTTACAAGACGTTATAGACTTATTAATAGGTTATGGACGATATTTAGAAGTTAACGGATTTGAATTTAACTATGTTGACGAACAAAGCGAAACAATTACTAACTGGACAAATGCAGCAAAGGAATTTTTAGCTTGGACTGCGCAAGGATGGGCAAATGGCACATCAATTGCATTAAGCCCAGCAGCATTTCAAGTTGAATTTAAAAGAGACTTTACAGTTGTTGATGATATATATGATAATTTTTATAGATATAGTTTACTTGACGAAAATGCACAGCCATTAAACAGAAAGTTTAGTAGTATTCTACGTGACAATAACAGTTTTAGTTTAACAGTTAAAAATTCTGATAATGGAATTTATAATGTAAAATTACCACTTGTACAAAAAGAACATGTTGTAATTATTGATAACGAAACAGTGTTTAACGATTTAATTTATCAGCCTAGTACTGGTTATAGACAAGAACGTTTAAAGTTGATTGGATATAGAAGTGACAACTGGAATGGTAGTTTAAATATTCCAGGATTTGTTTATGATGATGCAGAACTAACTGAATGGGAACCATGGCAGGATTACCAAATTGGTAGTCTTGTAAAGAACAAAGAATTTTATTATGTTGCCAAATATAATGCTCCGGGTACAAAAGATTTTGATTATTCTTACTGGACACGACTAAACGATAAACCAGAGTCTAAATTAATTACAAACTTTGATTATAGAATTAATCAATTTGCAGATTATTATGATATTGACAGCGACGGTTTTGACGAACAACAAAATAAATTAGCACAGCATTTAATCGGATATCAAAAGCGTGATTATCTTGCTAATATTATTAACGATGATGTATCTCAGTATAAATTTTATCAAGGTATGTTACAAGATAAAGGTACGATGAATTCTATTGATAATTTCTTTAATAGTTTAAGAGGCGAATCTAACAGCGTTGAAGTATTTGAAGAATGGGCAGTGCAAGTTGGCAAGTATGGTGCATATCAAAACGTTGAACAAATAGAAATACCACTAGATGAATCTAAATTTAGAGAATCACCACAAGCAATTGAAATTTTAGATTATATGCCTAATGATGTATTTGACACAGTATACAGAGTCCGCACACACGAACTATTAGATAAACCGATTGATACTACTGAAGAATTATTTCCAACAAAGGTATTAGAAGAATTTACCGAAAGCCGAGGATATGTACACGAAGATGATGTAGAATACAAAACACAATCAATTAGCGACCTTAAAGTAATTGATAATAATCAACTTACAGCAGGCGAGTATATTTGGATTACGGATAAAACACCCAACGATTGGACAGTATTTCAAATTGTAGATAGTCAATTTGTTGTAAGAGAAATGTTTGTTAATACTGAGTTAGACGAATTCGATAGAACAACAGCAACACTTACAGTTAGACAAAATTCACTATATTCAATTGTAGCTGGAGATTTAATTGCAATTACTGGTGCACAACTTTATTCTGTATACGGTTACTTTGAAGTAGTAACAATTGACTATGAAACTATTGTTATTGCTATACCTGAAACAAATGAATTTTTAGATTTTACAGATGAAGAATATAGTTTAAGTGTACTACGAACTGTAAGAGTAGAAGATTTTGATCAGTATAATAACATTGCACAAAATAGTATTTTTGACAATCAAAGAGTTTGGATCGACAACTATGAAAATAACTCATGGGCAGTATTAGACAACAAGCCAGTTTATAATTCAGTTACACAAGAATACAATCCAAATGATTTAGAAGATTCTTCTAACCTAGCAGATATTGATCAAGAATTTACAAAGTCGATTTCAGTTACTGCTGATAACAAAGAAGTATATGTGTCATCACCTAGTAGCGATGGCGGCGAAGTGTTCTACTACAGACGTAATCAAGATAACGATGATTTAGGATTAGCACAAACACTAGGTAATTCTAATGATTTTTATGACGGCACTGAATCAAATTATGGCGAAAGTATTTCTGCATCACACGACGGAAAATATCTAGCAGTTGGCGTACCAAATGCAAGCGCAGTAAAAACTTTTTATAAAGGTGAATTTGCAGAAACAAAAAATTACACCAAGTGGGATATTGTAAAACACAAAGAAACATTATGGCAAGCAAACACAAGTATTAATAGTAAAAAAGATGCAACTACATTTAGTACGTTTGATAATTACACACAGATTATTGATCGCACTACAGATACAAATATAAATTTACTAAGTACTGGTAATCCAGGATTAGCAAATACTAATGTAGATCATTTTATACTAAGAGCACCTACGGATATGTTCCAAGGTAGTTCAGTTGGTGACGTAATAAGTCTTAAATGGAATGAAAAGACACAACTTAATAACAATATAGTATATTCTCCGTGGAACAATTCTGTAAGCGGACTTGATAAAGCAGTAATTGAAAATAATCATACAATTGCATCTAAAATAGAAGCAATTATTACTATTACTAGTATTGCTAAAACACCATCAGTTGGCGATTTTGTAAGATTATTTACAACTAATCTTGGAGCAAGTACAGCAACAGTCGACTATGTAGCAATTGATGCAAGTAATGCAGTTGTATATCTAAAAGATATCAAAGGTGTACTTAATGCATCTGGTTCTGCTTATGTAGAAAATCAAACAACAAATGAAATACAATTATTAGGTGATTATAATAAAGTAGAATACGGATTTGAAGAAGAATTTAATGGATTCTGGAAAATAGATGTAGCACAGTATAATAATGGTGAAACTTACTTTGAAGAAGGCAAAGGTTTAGTATATGCTGATCTATTCAAGCAAGAAAATTATAGCGAAGAAACAAAAAACAGAAATACATATTATAATATAAGCAACACTGAATTATTAATTGGTGATTTTTTACAAGAAAATCGTAGAGCAAGTATGATTGAACAAATTAGTTCTCCTGACAATTTAAGTAATAAATTTTTAGTAAGAGTTGGACAAGAATTTACTACAGAAATAGGCGATAGTTTTAATTTCTACATGAATAAAAATGATGATTCGTCAGACGAAATTTCTACAGTTGGATTTACATTTGAAGATTTAAATAAAGAACAAACAATTATTGATATATGGGACGGATATATTGACTTTGAAAATGATGTAAACGTTGCTCAAATTGGTGAGCAGGAGTTCGAAGTTGGTGATATTATTATTGATCAACAATTTGCTCTTGATACAAACTTATTAGTAAGTGAAACTCCATTAGCACCATTTAATAAAGCTGAAGTAGTGCATGTAAAAACTTTTGGTAGCACACAAGGTAATCGTAGACGAGTCTACATAAAGATTACACAAGGAGATTGGCAACTTAAACAAAACGTACAGTCAGTAAGATTAATTAGAGAGCGCGGCAATGCAGATATTGGCAGAATCCGCACAGTAAATAATCAGATTGATTATTCAAACAGTGTTATAGTTCCAACAGGGACTAATATTGGAAAGTTTTTAGTATTTGAAGCTGAGAATGCATTTGCATTTAGTCAATCAGCAACACTTATTAATAAAGAATATTATTTTTATACAGAACTATTTAGCATTGCTGGTGCACCAACTCAAGCAGACACGCCTAGCTCTTTAAACAGAAATTGGAAACAAGTTTATAACATTAGCACACCAGAAGGTGATGCAGTAAAATCAAGTGCAACACTTGACAATGGAGTCGAAGATCAAGGATTAGTAATTATATATTATAAATCTGCTCCGGATCAGTATGTAAGAGTTGCTCAGATTGTTAGTGAGCAATCTTTTGGTATGCCTAATGCACAATTTGGCAAAACAGTAAAAATTATTTCTACAGATACTGGTTACAAACTATATGCAGCAAGTAATTATAGCATTGAATATTTTGAAAATAGTCCATTAAGCGAAAATAGATTTAGAGGAAACTGGAATAGAACATTGTCGTATTCCGTAGGAGACATTGTATTCCATTACGGAAAGTACTATGAAATACAACAAACACTAACACCTGCAGATCAAACAGACGGATCAATTAACAACTTAAATGCCTTCAAGCCTACAAGTTGGAGAAGAATAATTGACACTAATTATAAAGGAAGTTGGCAAACTGTACACGACTATAGAATTGGTGATATTGTAGAGCATAATGATTTGTATTATGTGGCACAATCTAACTTTGCACCAAACGGTCAAGCACCTTCGGCTACAAATGCATTATGGGTTGTTACAGCTGACGTTGCATATCAAAATTATTTAAAACCTGTTGCAAATACAGGATACGATGTTCGTATTGATAATTTTGTGTTAAACAATACTGCAACTGCTCTTGCTGTAAAAGTATCTAATATTGCTCTAGATAGCACAGTAACAAACGAAATTCGTATATACGGTAGTACAACTTCAGGAAAGTATATCAAGTCTCAAACAATTAGACCTCCTGTTAGCGGAACTGAATTTGGAATGTCGTATGATTTTAGTACAGACGGTAGCTTTCTAGCAATTTCTGAACCGCACAACAGCGATAACGGAACAAATGTAGGAAAAGTATACCTATACACTAATACAAACGGAACGTATGAACTAACACAAACATTAGAGCCTCCAAAAAATTCAGTATCATTAAACTTTGGCTACTCGCTGTCATTTAGTGATAACGTATTATCGATTGCAAGTTTTGCAGGCATAGTCCTTACAACAACTATCTTTGATGCAGACGAAACTTTATTTGATCTAGACCAAACTGAATTCCAAAAAGTTAATTATGATCCTGGTGTAATTTATGTTTACGAACAAGTAAAAAATAAATTTATATTTGCTGAAAGCATTCCGTATGATAATGTTACTAAAGAACTTAGGGAGCAAGTTCTTATTAATGCAAATCATATATATGTAGGCGTTCCGGCAAAAGAAAACAATGTTTATGTTGGTGGCTTATATGATTACAGAAAGAAAGTTAATTCTAGTGGTTGGAATGTAAGCAGAGAATTAATACACCCGGTTGACCTTGATAAAATACAAGGTGCATTTTTATATAATAAAAGAACAAATTCTATTATTACTTACTTAGATTATATTGATCCTATCCAAGGAAAAATTGCAGGACCTGCAGATAAGAATATTAATTTCAAAGTACCATTTGATCCAGCATATTATAATGTTGGTGATACTGCTAATACATTTTATTGGGAAGAAAATCATGTAGGAATGGTGTGGTGGAATACCGGTACGTCTACATTTACATATCCATACCAAGGTGATATCAATTATCAACGAGACAACTGGAATGAATTACAACCAGGTGCTACTGTTGATGTATGCGAATGGGTAGAAACTGATTACCTTCCGAGTGAATGGGATGAACTATCAGAAACAACTGATGGAATAGCACAAAGTATTACAGGACAAACACTATATGGTGATTCTCAGTATAGTAAGAAGTTTGTTTTTAACGAACAAAGTCAAACTTTCTCGGAAAAGTATTACTATTGGGTAAAGAATGCAAAAATTATTCCTGCAAAAACAAATAGAACTCTTACAACACTAGATATTGCTAGGTTAATTGCTGTACCAAGGCAGCAAGGCTACAGATATCTAAGTATGTTATCAAGTAATAGAATTGTTCTAAATAACTGCAACGGGCTTGTATATGACACTGACGTTGTACTAGCAATAAGATATAGTAATACTAATATTGATAAACAAAATAGTCATAGTGCATATAAATTAATTACAGACGGACTAGATACTAGCGGACCATCTGCTGATATTGAATTAAAATGGTTTGATAGTTTAATTGGGTTTGACGTAAACAATAGAGCTATTCCTGATGTTAATTTAACAGAAAAACAAAAATACGGTGTACAGTCTACACCTAGACAAGGTATGTTTAAAAACAGACGAGAAGCTCTTAAAGAATTTATTGAAAGAGTTAATGTAGTTTTAAGCAACGAATTAGTTATTGAAAAGTTTAATATAAGCGCAATAGATCAAAAAGATCCGTTACCGACATTTGAATCAGGAGTATATGACGTTAAAATTGATTCATTAGATCAACTATCGCTAGTAGGAACAAAAGTAAAACAAGCAAAGCTAGAACCTATTATTATAAACGGAAAAATTACTAAAGTTAAAATTATAGATCCAGGTAGAGGTTATAAAACTGCACCTTCTTATAAAATAAATGGCTTTGGTGAAGATGCTAGATTTGATATCGGATTAAATAATCTAGGCCAAATTACAAAAGTTGAAGTAATTTACGGCGGCAAGAATTATGCCAATACAACACAAATTGATGTTAGAAGACATAGTGTACTTGTAGAATCTGATTCAGAAGTTGATAATAAATGGAGCATTTATGCTTACGACAATGAACAATTAAAATGGAACAGAATCAAAGTACAAAGTTATGATATAACAAAATACTGGTCTTATATTGACTGGTACGATACAGAATACAGTGTATTAACTAATCCTGATTATACAATTAATAGCACATATGAATTATCATTTATTGACGATAAATTAGGGGATATTATAAAAGTTAACTCAGTCGGCACAGGCGGTTGGTCATTGCTTGAAAAAGTAAACACTAATACTGAAAACGATTATAAAACTGTTGGCAGAGAAAACGGCACAATACAATTTAAAGATAATCTATATAGAAATGAAACTTCAAACTCTGGATTTGATAATAAGAGTTTTGATTCGTTCTTGTTTGATATCGATCCTAGATTTGAATTAAGAGTAATACTAGAAACCATCCGTGATGCATTACTAATTAAAGATTTGCGTATAGAGTATAATCAACTATTTATTGCAACATTAAGATATATTCTTACTGAACAAAATCCAGACTGGTTCTTCAAAACTAGCTTTATTAAGGTTAAGCACCTAGCAGGAAATTTAGATCAAGATTTAACCTACAATATAGATAATTTAGAAAACTATAAAAGATATATCGAGGAAGTAAAACCTTACAAAACTAATATAAGAGAGTTTATAAGTAATTTCCAAAAAATTGAAACCGCTAGTACGTCAGTATCAGATTTTGATTTACCAGTATATTACAATGTAGACACTGGTAAAGTTACACCGATAAGTGTACAACTAAAAAACGGAGTAGCAGTTTTTGATAACGATTTAGTAAACGAATATCCTAGAAAAAATTGGTTAGATAATATCGGAGCAAGTATTACTGAAATTATTATTAGTAATCCTGGAACTGAATATACTATTGCACCAAAAGTTGAGATTATCGGTAACGGTACTGGCGCAACAGCACAAGCATATGTAGGCTACGGAACAATAACTAATATTGTAATCACGAATAAAGGTAAAGGATATACCCAAACACCAACAGTGAAAATTACTCCACCGCCTAATAGTGCAGGTACTCCTGCAACAGCTATTGCTGTCCTAGGAGATATGTTGGCAAGAACTGCAAATACTACAATTAAGTTTGATAGAAATAGTGTTACACCGTTGTTAAGTCCAGAAGATATGAGAAAAATTGAAACATTTACAGGTACAGGAAGTAAAACTACTTTTGACTTAATTTTTCCAGCTAACTTGGATCAAAATACAATTAGTATTTTAGTTAACAATCAAGAAGTACTAGCAAGCCAGTTTAATGTATATAATATTAAAGATACAACACGAAGTTATACTAGATACGTAGGTCAAATTGTGTTTGATGTAGCACCAGTAAATAATGCGTCAATTGCAATTAACTATACTAAAAATATCAATATGTTAAATGCAGTTGATAGAATAAAAGTTGCATATACACCAGATGCAAATGCATTTGGTAATGATATTGCACAACTTATGGACGGTGTTGATTACGGCGGCGTTGAAGTTAAGAGCTTTGAATTTGATACAAACTTTGGTTGGGATACTAAGGGATGGTTTAACGATATTTGGGACGAAATTGAAAATACACAAGAAGATGAAATTGTCTATATGGATGATTCTAGTGCTATTGTTTTAAATAAACCATTAGAAGACAATGTTGCTTATAATGTTTACAGAGTCGGTTATGACGTAAACGGTAATGTTGTAACAAATAGAAGACTAGATGATCCAAACTTCGATACACCTCAGCAAACTAATCTTGATGCAACATGTCTTACGTTAGTTGGTGACGGAAGTACTCAAATTTTACACTTAGAAGATCTACAAGCAACGACAGTATTAGGTGCTGATGAATCAAGAGTAGCATTCATAGTAAGAAAAACTACAAGTGACGGTAGTATACTTTATGATGCAAGAACTTATGATCTAGATCTTGACGGCGGTAATATGAATTATTCTAATGCTAAGGGCATTACTGCTGAAGAAATTATTGTAGATGGTGATAGCTTTGTTACTCCTACTACAAGTAAAAGTGTTGAAGAACTAGTTCCAGGACAAGTGCAAGATACATTGGATATCCAAGTTAATACATTAGGCGCTGACTCATCTATAGTACGCTACAGAATATTTAAAGATATTCTTAACAGAACAATCTATAGCCGCATTGATACACCACCGACTAAACTTGCAAAACCAATTACGCAGTTAAGCCTAAGTATTGAAGTTGAAGACGGAACAAACTTAGTTGAGCCTGATAGAACAAAAAATATTCCAGGTGTGCTTATGATTAATAAAGAGCGCATTGAATATCTTATAAAAGAAGGAAATGTGTTAAAACAACTACGCCGCGGCACGTTGGGCACAGGTGTTGCAAATATACATCCAAAAGGAGAGCAAGTATTCTTAGCTGATATTAGTAAGTACGTACCTTACGTAGACACTACACAAAGTCAGACAGCTACTAATGTAAGCACAGTAAACTTAAACTTCTTACCTTTGTCAACAGACGAATTTGAAGTATTTGTAAACGGTCTTAGACTAAATGGAAAACCATTTGCTAAGTTTGATGCAACAGTTGGACTTGACTCACCTGAAGCAGATTCGATTGTTCCTGCAGATTATGTAATAGAATATTATAACAATCAACAAAATGCAAGAATAGTAATACAAAGCCCAGCAATATTAAATATTGAACAAAAGAATATAGTGATTGTAAGGAAAAAAGGTAATATTTGGCAACGTTTAGGCGAGTCAATAACCGAAACTGAAACAAGTATCGGATTTTTCCTTAGAGCAGGAAACTAATAAATACAGTATAGGAAACAAAAATAATGGATAGTATAAACGAATTAAACGGAGTTTCGGTGCAAGGTCATATTAAGATATATGACCCTTCGAATGGCGAGATCTTTGTACAAAAAAGAAATGCTATACACTACGAAAACATGAGTTTAGCGTTGGCAGAGAGTATTGCAAATATGAGCCAAGGTTTTATATACGAAATGAGCTTCGGTAATGGTGGCACAAGCGTTGACCCAACAGGTATTATTGCTTATTTGACTCCAAATTCAACAGGTGCTAATGCAAGTTTATATAATCAAACTTATTCAAAAGTAGTTGTAGATGACGGACTGTTAAATAAAAACCCAAACAACAATTATCTTGAAACAAGACATGTAAGCGGCACAAACTATACTGATGTTCTAGTAAGTTGTTTATTGGATTATAGCGAACCAAACGGCCAAGATGCATTTGATAATGCTACTGATATGGATGGCAATTTTGTGTTTGACGAACTTGGATTGAGAAGTAAGTCAGCAGAAGCAGATGCACTAGGTAGATTAATTACACACGTAATTTTTCATCCTATTCAAAAGTCTCTTAATAGACTAATCCAAATTGATTATACGGTAAGAATTCAGAGTCTTTCAGGAGGTAATGCATAATGCCATATGAAGTACGATATAGTGATGAAGCTAATAAAGGTGTTATACTAGTTGAAGATAACTTAATTAACACTGAAACTAGTATGCAACTTCCAGGCAAACGAGCTACTGGATACGGTAAAGCAGTTGCAGAGAATTTTTTACATTTGCTTGAAAACTTTGCATCACCTAACGAACCAACTACTCCAGTCGAAGGACAACTATGGTACGATACAGGCGGATTAGAAAGCCAGTTAAAAATTTATGATAGCACACAGTGGAAAACAGCAAGTGGATTTACTAAATCATCTGCAAGACCAACTGCGTCACAGTCAACAGCAGGCGACTTATGGGTCGATACAACTAACCAACAGTTGTTTGTTTATACTGGTGCAGCATGGGTACTAATTGGACCAGAAACATCACTAGGTCTACTAACTGGCGGAAGAAAAGAAGAAATAATTTCTACTACAGAAGAAACTGTAGAAATATTTACTCTGTTTGTTGAAGGCGTGCCTTATGCTATTCTAAGTTCGCAAAATTTTATTCCAAAGGCTAAAATTGATGGTTTTAGTGCAATATCAAAAGGTCTTAATATAAGAGACGAAACACCTTTCGAAGAAAATAATCCGATTAAATTCCAAGGTGTAGCTGAAAAGGCAAAATCTCTAGTTGTATCTACAGCAACAGGATCACAGAATGTTCCATCTGAGAATTTTATTAGAACTGATGCAGCTGGTACTATGGAACAACAATTACGTGTTAAAACTAATGATGGTGTTAAGATCGGATCTGAAGATCATTTAAACATTAAAGTATTAGCAGGCGAAACAGACAGCATACAGTTTATTGCTAGTAAAAATGCATCTAACATTAAATTTTCGTTAAGAGACGGCGACAAATTTAATGATGTATTAACAGTAGCAAGTAACGGAACATTTGGAGTAAACAATACTTCTCCAGATGAAGCATTACATGTCGTTGGCAATGTTAAGGTCACACCGATCCCAGATGATCCGACAAGTGGTGTAATAGTTGTTGGAAATACATCATCTAGCACAGATATTAATTCAGGTTCTATTGTTACAGCAGGCGGAGTAGGCATTGCTGAAAACTTAAATGTAGGTAATGATGTTTCTATTACAGGAGTTACAACAGTAGCTAGTAATGTTTTACCGTCTACATCTGAGTCGCTTAACATTGGTTCAGATACACAAATGTTTGATACAATACATGCTTTAAAATTTAAAGGATCGCTAGAAGGTGATATTACAGGCACAGTAAACGGCACAGCTGACAAAGCAAATAAACTTGCTAATGCTACTACGTTTAGTGTATCTGGAGATGTAGAAGCTCCGAGTTTTGATTTCGACGGAAGCACTGGTGAAGAAAAAACTTTTAATATATCTATTAAGAACACATTCATTTCAAGTAGAGATGCAATTGCAAACGTTGCAGGAACAGATGAACTATTAGTAAACGTAACATCAGGTAATACTGGTGTACGTAGAGTTACAAAAAATGATTTTATAAAAACAGTACCTATTACACCAGTAGGATCAATACTACCATTTGGCGGCAATACCGCTCCTGAAGGATGGTTAATTTGTGACGGAGAGATTGTTAATAAATCAGCATATGCCCAACTTTGGGCAGTAATAGGACATAACTTTTTAGATCCTACGTTATTAAGCGACGGCGGCTCAGCAACGTTTGCACTACCAGACATGCGTGGACGTATGCCATTGGGTGTAGATAATATGGGCGGAACACCTGCTAATAGAGTTACAAGTTCTGTACAAAGTTTTACTAACTTACAAGGTATTAATATACAAGGTACTGGGTCTAATGCAGTGTTCTCAGTTCAAACAAATAACGGAACATATACAGTGCAGGTTACAAATCCAGGTAATGGATATGAAATAAATGATAGAATTTCAATTTCTGGTATTATCTTTGGCGGAGCATCACCTGCGCACGACTTAATAATTACTGTAGAAAGTGTTTTAGCTAATGGTGTAAATACGTTTAGTATCCAAGGTACTGCATTTACTGGCATTGGCGCAGATAAAGTTGGAGCAAGTTTAGGTAATCAAGCTGCTGAAATTGGGGTTAAAAACTTACCTGATCACGATCATAAGTTAACTAATTCTGCCAATCAATACTATGCTATTTCACAGCGAGGTGAAGATCCTAATAATCCAGGAGAATTAACTAATAATCCTAATACTGTAGAGTTACCTATTGAATCAGGTACATCAGGCTTTCAGGGTATTTTAAATTCCGGCGGTGTAAACACATCTGCAGGACTTAGCGTTCCACTTAATGTAATGAACCCATATCTATCATTGAACTATATTATATACTACGGAGAAGTTTCAGAATGAGCTATCAACTAAACAAAACAGACGGCACAATATTAGTAGATCTAATAGACGGCAAAATTGATAGTAACAGCACTAACTTAACCTTAGTTGGGAGAGGGTACAGAGGCTACGGTGAAGTTTTTAATGAAAACTTTATTAAATTGCTCGAAAATTTTTCAAATACTGCTGCTCCTAGTAATCCGTTAACAGGGCAGTTATGGTGGGATACATCTAACGAAAAATTAAAATTATACACTGGCACACAATGGAAATCAACAGGTGAGCCGTTTGTACAAGCAACGCAGCCTGAAGATTTAACAGAGGGTGATTTTTGGTTTGACAATAGAAACGACCAGCTATACTTTTTTGATGGCACTGGCGATCCTTTATTAATTGGTCCCGGATATACAACTAGTCAAGGTAAAAGCGGATTATTTGTAGAAAATATTAGAAGTACAACAGGTTCAAATGTTGCTGTGATAAAATTATTTATTGCAAACAGTGAAGTAGGTTTGTTTAGTAATTCAGAATTTGTTCCAACACTACAAGATCAAGTTGCACAGCTAGTAAACGACAACAATCCCAATGGTATTATATTCCAAGGATTTAATGTTTATGAAAAAGAAAACTTTCAGTTTATTGGTGTTGCTGAAAGTACAAGTAAAATTAAAACGTCAGATGGAAGCTTTCTTACAGCTGATCAGTTTTTAAGATCCGATCAAGATAGTTTAACACTTGGTAGCATAGATGTAAGAAATACACAGGGTTTAAAATTCTCAACACCAGATAATGCATTTGTAAATATGCGCCCACAGGGTAATGACTTTTTTATTGAAAATAGTCTTACAGCAAGTGATTTAAGATTGCGTGTGCGCTCGGGTGCTAATCAAGGCCAAATTGTTGATGCTATTAGAGTTGATGCTAGTGAAGGTAGAATAGGTATATTTAATGTTGGCAGATTGCCGCAATATACACTAGACTTAGAAGGCGATATGCGTATCACAGGCAACCTAACAGTTGAAGGTGAACAGTTAAGCGTTGAAGTTACGTCATTGCAAGTTTTAGACAAATCAATTAAACTTGCTGTTACAGCCGAAGGGTTAGCAGGCGATGATACTATTGCTGATGGCGGTGGTATTGAACTAAGATCAAATCAAGGCGATAAAACTATGGTTTGGCGTCAAGCCACTAACAGCTGGACATTCAACAGAAATATCGATATTTTAGAACCAGATGGCGAATTAACAATCGCTGGTGTTACTAAAATTGCAGGCGAAAGTTTGCAAAATATTACATTTGCTGACGATCTTGTTAGAGTAGGAACCCTAGTTAGTCTTAATGTTGATAATTTAAACATGGACGGTAATACATTTACGTCGACAACTGTGTTAAATATTAACTCTCAGAGTGATATTAACATTAGCGCCGGCGGCGATATTAATTTAGTACAACAGAGAAAAATTAGAAATTTATTACCACCTGAGCTAAACACAGATGCAGCAAACAAGATATACGTTGATAGTTCATTTCTAACAGCGCCTCTTACACTTACATTTGACGTTACTGGCTTGGATACCGATGCGCAATATTTAACTACACTAGCAGGATATATTCAAGATTTATTTCCTGCAGAAACACGTAATATCGGCAAAGTAGCAAACATTCATACATATAGTTATTCTAGTGTTTTTATTAACATTGAAGGTGCTAAAAATGTTACAACCGTTGCTGTTGATGCAGGCGGCACACAAAACCAACCAGTTGTGCGAGATATTGCGTTTAGTAATATCCAGTTTACTTCACCAAATAGACAATTGTTAGAGTATGAAATTGAAGATTATTTTGATCCAAATACAGGTTTAACAAACCCGACATGGATTCACCAGCAGACAACACAGTATTAATAGATAAATATATATAATAAACCAGAGGAACAACCAGTATGGCATACCAGATAGATAGATTTGATAACTCACAACTAACGATTGTAGAGGACGGCACGTTAGATCAAACAACTAACCTTAAACTCATAGGTAAAAACTATGCAGGCTACGGCGAAATTCAAAACGAAAATTTACTTTTCTTGCTTGAAAACTTTGCAGGCGGCAATGCACCTACAAGAGCTATTAGAGGACAGATTTGGTTTGATACAGCGCAAAACAAAATTAAATATTTTGTTGCAGCAGATAATGCATCTCCAGGAGTAGGGTACTGGAAAGCTACAGGTGGTTCAGAAGTTAATGCAGTTACACCAAATGGATTGTCAGAAGGAGACTTTTGGTGGAATAACAGTACACAACAGCTATATGTGCTAAACGCCGCTGGTGACTTTGTACTTGTAGGACCACAGGTTGCTGGTTCGGGTGTTACAAACATGGTTAGTGCTGAAGTACAAGATACCACTGGTACATCAAGAAGTATTATTCAAGCAATTATCGACGATACTATTGTATATATTATTAGCTCTAATGAATTTTCGTTAAATGCAGTTAATCCAATAGAAGGATTTGATAGAATCCGTAAAGGCTTAACAATGAAATGGACTATGAACGCTGATAACGGTGTTACTAACAGTGCTGAAGTTGCAGAAAGAGTATTTCAATATCACGGAACAGCATCTAATGCTGCAAAATTAGGCGGAATTGACGCTGCTAATTATGTAACTACAGCAGCACCTAGTTTTTCAAACACAGTAACATTTAGTGACACAGGGCTAACAGTCGGTAATGAATTAGATTTAAAACTTTCAATTGAAAACGGCGATAAAGCAGTGATTGAAAATCAAACTGGTAACAGTAGTGAAATTAGATTTAAAGCAACTAATGAAAGCGGCACAGGAACAACATCAATTGTTGTAAAACATAATGAACTAGCTCCATTTACAAACAACAACATTACACTAGGTAATGCAAGTTATAAATTTAGCGAAGTACATGCTACTGCATTCAAAGGCGAAGCGGACCAATCTGCATTATTAGCAGTAGACGATAATGCTACAGTGCCTTATCAGTCAGCTTCAATTGCTGCTACAGCAAACAAGATTGTATCAAGAGACAGCGCTGGTAATATGGCAGCAAATGTTATTACTGGTACTGCAACACAAGCTCGTTACGCTGACCTTGCAGAGAAATATACAACAGAAACAGAACTACCAGCAGGAACAGCAGTTGCAGTTTCAGTTAACGAAGAGTATGAATTAATGCCAGCAAGAGCAAGTAATCTTTGCATTGGCGTAGTATCAACAGACCCTGCACTAATGATGAATTGCGAAGCTGAAGGACAGTACATTGGACTTAAAGGACGTTTGCCTGTAAGAGTAAATGGCCCAGTCAAAAAAGGCCAAGCAGTATATGCATGGAACGAAGGTGTATGTCGCACTATCGAAACTACTGCACTAGTTGGCGTAGCACTAGAAACAAACTTAGATGAAGGTGAAAAACTAGTAGAGTGCGTTCTTAAAGTATAAGGAAAATAAATGGCTGCTGATATAATTACAGCATCAAGGTTTAACCTTTTACAAAAAAGATTGTCATCTATACTGGGCAGTGGTAATTCTCAGTCAGGATACGGTCAAGGTATATCCGGTTATGGCGGGCGTGTATCAAGCAGTGAAGTTTCGATATTAGACGAAAGCAACAGAAATATTGCTACTGCTGAAAATATTAATGAGCTTTATACTGATATATTACGAGCAAGAATACATCAAATTGGTTATGAAAATGAAGAAATTACAAACACAGTTCGTAATGCTAGACTAACACCTAATCTAAACCTTATAGCAGATGAAACTAGTAATTTCTTTTCAGACTTAGCTGTTGAATCTGAAGATCCAGATGGCGAATTATTAGGTATGCGTGATTTTGAACGTATGATGAGTCTTGTAGAGCGTGATAAATTTCTTGTTCATGATTCGATGGCAGTAGAAGAAACAGGCGAAAGCTTCTTTAGGGTAAGACCTTGGGATTTTAAATTAACACACGAAGTACGAGTGCGTTTTAGAAATGCAAATCATCGCAGACACTTTTTTAATAGCGGCGGCCAATTGCGTATAAGTGCATTATTAAATAACCCTGCTGGCAACAAATCTTTAGATTGGGCACAAACATTATCATTAGCCGGAACAATTAAGTTTGGCTATAATTATTGTGAATCTACAAGCACTGACACTACATCTCCGCCAACAATACTATCAGGAATTGGAAATTATCAACTTTCAAATCAATACGATGTGTACACTGGAACAAACCTTATTGGGCCGTTGTTTGTAAAACAAAGCCGTGGCGAATACGATGAAGGCAGATACATAGGTAATAATTTTACAATAAGTGCAAAAGAAATTAATGCATCAGAAATACAATTTAGAATGGTATATGATGATGTATCTGCTGATTCTTTCCAGTATGTGCAAGGAACAATGCGTAGTTTTGTAAATCACTACCGTTCTAAAGGTACTTTTGCTTCCGAAAATGATATATACTTAAACGTGGAGGTTCCTGCTCCATATTATGAAAATATAACAACTTTTTAGGACAGTAAATGGCAATTGGTGATACAGTTACAGCAGACCGGTTTAATAACCTTCAGACACGTATCACAAGAATTTTAGGATTCGGTAGTGGAGACTTTGGGTATAAGCAAGGATATAGCGAATCAACGGGAAATTATGGACCAGCTGAAACTAGCTCACAAGTTTCAACAGACCCCCTTAGTAATAGAAATATTGCAACAGCAGCTGACGTAAATGAACTATATGTTGATTTACTAAGAGCTAGAATACATCAAATCGGTTTAGACAATAGCGAAATTACTAATATTATCAAAAATACAAGGATAGTAAAAGATAGTAATGTAATTGCAGATGGAGAAAGTTTCTTTGTAGATAATGATGGTATTGAAACAGTTGACCCAGAAGGATTTGCTAAAGGATTTGCTGACTTTGAGTTATTAATGGATAATATAGAATTAGATAAGTTTATTTGCCATTCGACTCAAGGTGTAGCAGAAACTGGAACATTAGCCAATACCGGATTACCAGCTATCTCACAAAGAACAGACGGGTGGAATACTACAATTAATTTTGTAGTAAAAGCTGTATTTGATAATTACGATCATCGCCGTGCATTTTTTAATAGTGGTGGCGAAATACGAATGGAAGCAGACCTAGAGTTACCCGAAGGAGCAAAATCTGGAGATTGGACTAATTTACTAAATTCGGCAGGTATTGTAAAATTTGGATATGATGAAACAATCGGTACCGAAGATGGCATAAAGTATCCAGTTGGAAATAATGATTTAGATCAACTAGAGTATCAGCTATTATTTTCTAAATCAAGCGCAGGTATTACGCTTGGGGGAATTTATGCAGCAAATAATTTTACAATAAGTGCAAAGCTACTTAGTGATAGAATTATAGAATTTAAGTACGAATTTGACGATGCTGATAGCTCCGGAGAAATTGATGACTTTGTTACAGGAAATATGACAGCGACAATCGGACATTTTAGAGCTAAGGGTGTTTTTGATGACGCAGAGGATAATATATTTAATGTAGAAGTACCACCGCCCGTGTATGAAATAGTTACTGAACTATATGAGGGAGTGTAGATGCCCACAACAATAAAAATTACTGCGGCTAATTATAATAGTTTGCAAGATCAAATATCTGCTATATTAACAACTAGCCTTGCTGGATCACCCCAAACTGGGTGGGGCCAAAGTAGTAACAGCGATACACACGAACCAACTGCTCCGCAATCAACATTGATTACAGCACAGCAATACGAAGATTTGTATATAGATGTTGTACGCTCACGAGTACACCAAATAGGCGCAGCAAATTTTACAATCGATGACTTTGTTACAGGTGACTATGCAACAAACACTACCGATACAGATTTAGTAGAGCATCTTTATTATACTAATTTACAATCTCTTATTACTACTATAGAAACAGATAAATTTGTTGTTCATACTTCGC
>Ga0213863_10000325_pt1 | contig 37885 bp, 42 predicted proteins | sample PICome_8_FD_160128 | JGI IMG/M metagenome (GOLD analysis project Ga0213863, IMG submission 160128) | Coastal seawater microbial communities near Pivers Island, North Carolina, United States - PICO497 | ecosystem: Environmental > Aquatic > Marine > Coastal | place: USA: North Carolina... | reverse complement strand
GCAACCAGTCAGCAATGGCATGATCAAAGTCATCACCGCCCAGTGCAGAATCACCGCCAGTGGCCAGCACTTCAAACACACCTTTGGAGAGCCGCAAAATACTGATATCAAAGGTACCGCCACCGAGATCGTAGATGGCGATAATGCGCTCCTGATCATTAGCATCCTGTTCCGCTTCATCCAACCCATAGGCAATAGCCGCGGCGGTTGGCTCATTCAGCAGACGTAGCACTTTAATACCGGCTAGAGTGGCAGCATCTTTGGTGGCTTGGCGCTGAGCTTCATCAAAATAGGCGGGAACCGTGATCACAGCACCATCCAGGGCGCTTCCAAAGGCAATTTCAGCCCGACCCGCCAGTTTGCGCAGTATTTCTGCGGAAACCTGAATCGGACTGACCAACCCAGAGACGGTTTTGATTTTTGGCATACCGCCATCATCGGCGGCAAATTCGTAGGGCAGCTGACTGCCAAAGGTTTTAATATCGGCCAGACCGCGGCCCATTAAGCGCTTGACCGATGCCAGAGTATTAAGCGGGTCACTAACATTGTGCTCCGCCGCCTCATGGCCAACACAGCTGACACCTTCTTTGATGTAATGCACAACTGATGGCAACAGGTCACGGCCCTGCTCATCTGCCAGCACTTCTGCCATACCGCTGCGCACAGTGGCCACTAACGAGTTGGTGGTGCCAAGATCTATGCCCACTGCATGTTTGCGCTGATGGGGCTGGGGGGATTGGCCCGGCTCTGAGATTTGCAGTAGTGCCACTGGTTAAAGGTCCTCTAGCTCGGCTTCAAGCTGCTCTATTTCGTCGAGCAACTTAGATGAAAATTGCATTTTGGCCACGGTATTAAAGGCATGATCAAAGTCAGAGTCCTGATACTGGGCTTGAAACTGGTTCTGTTGTTCGGTGTAGCTACTTTCAACACCAGATCTCAAACTGTCGAGGGCAGCAAAGGGGTCTGCACTGTCACGCACTTCGGACAGGGCTTCGCGCAGTTCGATCTGCTCCATCAGAAAGGCACCATCACTGGTGATATGGCTATCCTGGCTGGCATCAATCTGTTTCAGTTCAAGTAGATACTGGGCGCGCTTTAGGGGAGACTTTAAAGTGTCGTAGGCCTGATTAATCAGGGACGCCGTCTGCACCGCCAAACGCTTTTCTGACTCGCTGTGACTGGCATAGCGATCCGGATGAAACTCCTGCTGCAACTTGTGATATGTGCTCTGCAACTGGCTGCTATCAACCTGCCAGGCTATCGGGATAGCAAATATCTCAAAGAAATCACTGGAAAGTTTCAAGGGCCGATCAACCTGTTTACTGGTTTAGGATTGCAGCGACTAAACGTGGAAGCTCTCGCCGCAACCGCACTCATCTTTAACATTGGGATTTTTAAACTCAAAACCCTCGTTTAAGCCCTCTTTGACATAGTCCAGCTCTGTACCGTCGAGATATAGCAAGCTTTTGGGGTCAATAATTAGCTTCACATCACCACATTGAAACACTTCATCTTCGCTGGCCGCATCGTCAACAAATTCCAACACATAGGAGAGACCGGAGCAGCCAGTGGTGCGCACACCCAGACGAATGCCCACGCCCTTGGCGCGGTGCTCGAGATGCTTAACAACATGCTGCTCTGCAGCTGGAGTCATGGTGATAGCCATTGCTTAACTTTCCCGCTTTTCTCGTACGTCGCGAACTGCCGCTTTAATAGCATCTTCCGCCAGCACTGAACAGTGGATTTTCACCGGTGGCAGCGCCAATTCTTCGGCAATCTCTGTATTTTTGATTTGCTCCGCATCGTCGATGCTCTTGCCTTTTACCCATTCTGTCAGCAATGAGCTAGAGGCAATAGCCGAACCACAGCCATAGGTTTTGAACTTGGCGTCTTCAATAATGCCGTCGTCATTAACCTGAATTTGCAGACGCATAACATCACCACAGGCGGGGGCTCCCACCATGCCAGTACCAACATTTTTAGAGCTGTCGTCGAGCTTGCCAACGTTGCGTGGGTTTTCGTAATGGTCGATTACTTTTTCGCTATAAGCCATTTGTATAATTCCTGCTTAACTAAACTTTAAAAACAGCGCTTAGTGCGCTGCCCATTCTACGGTGTTGAGGTCAACACCATCTTTAAACATATCCCAAAGGGGCGACAGTTCACGTAGCTTCTCAACCGCGTGGCGCACCTTGGCAATGGCATCATCTATATCCTGCTCGGTGGTGTAGCGGCCAATACTAAAGCGGATTGAGCTGTGAGCCATTTCGTCATTCAGGCCCAGTGCGCGCAATACATAGCTTGGCTCAAGGCTGGCAGAGGTGCAGGCAGAGCCCGATGAAACGGCCAGATCACGCAGGGCCATAATCAGTGACTCACCTTCAACAAAGGCGAAGCTTATATTCACAATGCCGGGCACATGCTGATCTGGGGAACCGTTAAGATGAACTTCTTCCATATCGGAAACACCGTCCCAAAGGCGAGCGCGCAAAGCTTCGATGCGCGCTGACTCTTCGGCTAGGTTTTCAGAGCCCAGCTTGAAAGCCTCACCCATACCCACAATCTGATGGGTCGGCAAGGTACCTGAACGCATACCGCGCTCATGACCACCGCCGTGCATCTGCGCTTCAATACGCACTCTTGGCTTGCGGCGCACATACAGAGCGCCAATACCTTTGGGCCCATAGATTTTGTGAGCTGAGAAAGACATCATGTCTACATTCATAGCTTCGACATCAATCCCGGTCTTGCCAGCGCTCTGAGCTGCATCCACATGAAAAAAAACTTTGTTCTCACGGCAGATTGCGCCAATTGCGGCAATATCATTGAGGGTACCCAGCTCATTGTTCACATGCATAATGGAAACAACAGTGGTGTCTTCGCGAATCGCATCAGCTACCATCTGCGGCTGAATCAGGCCATTGGAGTCTGGCTCAAGATAAGTCACCTCCCAACCTTCGCGCTCTAACTGGCGACAGGTATCCAGCACCGCTTTGTGCTCAATTTTTGAGGTAATCACGTGCTTGCCTTTGCGCTGGTTAAAATGTGCGCAGCCTTTGATCGCAAGGTTGTTGGCTTCGGTTGCGCCACTAGTCCAAACGATCTCGCGGGGATCAGCGCCGATCAATGTAGCCACATCGGTGCGCGCATCTTCAACCGCAGCCTCTGCCTGCCAGCCAAAAACATGGGAGCGAGACGCCGGATTGCCAAACTGACCAGTCGGGGTCAGAAATTGCATCATTTTATCTGCAACAGCCGGGTCTACCGGTGTTGTGGAAGCGTAATCCAGATAAATGGGTAGATTCATTAATTACTCCAAATTCAGCAGGCGCCAGCCTGCATGTTGTCATCTATAACCAGCAGCTGTTCAACTTGCCGCTGAGCTATATGTTGTACGTTTCGTTTCGCCACTAGATCAGCCAGGCTGATGCCATTTAGAAATCCGTGAATCTCTTTACTGAGGTCTGACCAAAGTGTATGGGTCAGACAGATCTCGCCACCCTGACAATCACCTTTGCCCTGGCAGTTTGTGGTGTCTATTGATTCATTGACTGCGTCGATAATCTGCGCCACAAAAATACCGTCACTGGCACGGCCTAAATGATAGCCGCCGCCGGGCCCACGAACGCTTGAGACCAGCCCAGATTGACGCAAGCGGGAAAATAGCTGTTCTAAATAAGAGAGAGAAATAGACTGACGCTCGGAGATATCCGCCAATGAAATAGGCTTGTCCTGAGCATGCAGCGTCAAATCGAGCATGGCTGTTACAGCGTAGCGTCCTCGAGTTGTTAATCGCATATCTATGACCTGTGAAATGAGTCGCTTTTTAGGGCGCGGATTATCCAATAACCTAGTATTTTAGTCAACTAAATACCTGATTAGTTTAATAGGTTATTTGTTGATCACTCGCTGCACGGCTGAGAGCAGGCCGCGAAGAATCGAAACCTCCATTTGGTCCATTCTCTGGCGGTTAAACAGGCGACGCATACGGGTCAGCAATTGCTTGGGATTCTCCGGATCATAAAACTTGAGATCTGCCATTGTTTCGGCGAGATGCACATGAAAGTTCTCCAGATCATCGGCGGTTACCGGCGGCTGATCCCAGTCTTGCAATGAGGGCAAATTGCCCTGCGCATCTGCCAAACTGGCCATTCGAACCTCATAGCTCAACACCTGCACCGCAGTGGCCAAGTTTAACGAGCTGTAATCTGGGTTTGAGGGGATATGCACATGGTAGTGGCACTTTTGTAATTCTTCATTGGTGAGGCCACGATCTTCTCGACCAAACAGCAGGGCCACTTCGTGGGTAGCAGATTCTTGCCAGATTCGCTCTCCGCATTCGCGGGGATTAATCAATGGCCAAGGAATTCTGCGCTCCCGGGCACTGGTGCCAACTACAAGGCCACAGCCAGCGATGGCTTCATCCACCGACTCAACTATTTTGGCATTGGCTAAGACATCCCTTGCGCCAGCCGCTCGCCAGACGGCCCTTGGCGCTGGATATTCGCGAGGCTGCACCAGATAAAGCTCGGCCAAACCCATATTTTTCATGGCTCGCGCTGCACCACCAATATTGCCCGGGTGGGCAGTATTGACCAGCACTATTCGAATTTTTGCCTGACGTTCATTGGTAGACACAATAAGCCTCTTACTTGTTGATGTTGCTGCCCCAAAATCGGGGCGCGAGTGTAGCAGAATCAGGCTTCTCTGGCACAGTAGTTCTGTTACAATGCGCACCGCTCTTTAAAGTCACTTGGAAAACGCCCTATGCAACCTATGGTTAATATTGCCCTTCGCGCTGCCCGTCAGGCAGGGGAAATGATTGTTAAGTCTGCCGATAATCTCGATTTGGTAAAGGTTGATGAAAAGGGTCGCCATGACTTTGTCACTGAAGTGGACCGCCGCTCAGAAGAAATAATCATCTATAACATTCAAAAAGCCTACCCAGACCACCGCTTTATCGGTGAAGAAAGTGGCATTAGCGGCAATCCAGATTCCGATGTAGAGTGGATTATCGACCCCTTGGATGGCACCACCAACTTTGTTCGCGGCATCCCCCACGTCGCCATTTCAATTGCCTGCCGCATCAAAGGAAAATTGGAACACGGCGTTATTTTAGAGCCATTCAAGCGAGAAGAATTTACCGCCAGTCGCGGTTACGGCGCCAGCCTTAATGGCCGCCGCATTCGCGTTTCGGGTCGCACTCAAGAAGGTGGCGCGCTCTACGCCACAGGCATTCCCTTTAGCGCCCCATCCTTTAATGAGATGGACAACTATCTGGCCTGCATGCATGACTTTGCCAATAATTCGGCAGGCATTCGTCGCTTGGGCGTTGCCTCGCTCGATCTGGCCTATGTGGCAGCGGGCCGTATGGATGTGTTCTGGGAAATGTCACTCAAACCCTGGGATATAGCGGCAGGGGTACTGATGGTGCGCGAAGCCGGTGGGATGGTTAGCGATTTTAAAGGCGGCGAGACCTTTATGGACAGCGGCCACATCTTGGCCTGCACCCCCAAGCTGTTTAAACCCAGCTTAAAGGTGGTGTCTAAGCATTTGGGTCATATTAAGTAAACAGCGAGACTAAAACAGCACGCCCAATCTTTCAAACAACCAGTAAGAACTGGTAATGCCAACAACATAGACAACAGCCTCGACAAGCACCGCTCGGTGCTTGTTCGCCGCAGAAATAGTGCGCAGTGTTATCCATACCAATACCAACACCAGGGCAATAAACAACAGCTGCCCTATTTCTACGCCTATATTAAAAAACAATAACGCATGAACCTTCATGGACGCGGGCAGGCCCAGCTCCTGCAAAACCACAGCAAAGCCAAAGCCGTGCAACAGGCCAAATGCCGAGGAAGCGCTGACCGGATAGCGCCAGGTGAAACTGGGTTCCGCAGAGTCTTTGGCGCGATTATGCTTAATAATCTCAACAGCCAATAGCACAATGCTCAGGGCAATCAATAACTCCACAAGCTCTGTGGGCAAACGGAAAATATCCAAGGTCGCCAGGGTTAAGGTAATGGAGTGAGCAATGGTAAAACCGGTTACTGTTAGCAACAGACGCTTAAAACTGCCAGCAATAATCATCAGGCAGAGCACAAATAGCAGATGGTCGGTACCAATCAAAATATGCTCAACACCGGCCACTGTATACTGCTTGGCTACGGTGCTGGCACTGGTACTAACTGGAATTGTAACAGTGGTTTTTTCCGGACCAGAAAATACCTGTATGGGCTCAACTTCAAAAGGTTTAAAAACAATAAGCGAGGTCAGAGCTGGGTTGCTGCGAGGATAGTCAAACACTACAGAGAAGGCCGCGTCTGCATCCTGAATATTGCATTGGTAAAGTCTACGACCTACTAAGCCGGCGGCATTGGCGCCATTCACCAGCTGACAGTCTGGATGTTGTAGCTTAATGTAGGGCTCTTGGCCCGCAGGCATTACCGGCGGCACCTTCCACTTCACAAGAAACTGGCTGGCGTTATTTTCCACCACTTCCACATAAACCGGCCGCGCCTCATCGGAGACTACCCAGCCACTAACCAGCAGCGCCAGAACAAGAAAAGCCCTGCGCATTATTCTGCCTCAATCTGGTACTTGGCCATTAACTTGTCGATGGCCTGACTTTTGACTTCTCTCTGTTGCTGGCGCTGAGCATCGGCAAATACGGCGGAGCTGACTTCTTCAAATTCCGGTATATAGGCGGCGGCATTTTTCACTAGTAGCACCAGATGCCATCCGTAATTTGACTGCACTGGCCCCTGCCATTGATCTCCAGTGCTTAAAGCAAACACTGTCTCCTGAAACGATTGGCCAAAATGGCTGCCGATCTCGTCGTCTTCTCGATTGACATAATTGCGGTTGTAAAGAAAGCGTTCGCCATATCTGGAGGCATTCTCAAATGGTGCTCGATCTGCATTAAGCTGACCTAAAAGCTTATCTGCTATCGCCCGAGCATCTTCTGCACTGCGATTTTGCGCAGAGACAAACACATGAGTAAATGTGGCTTCGGCAGCTTTCTTGTAGTCTTGCTTTCGACCAGCGTAAAAAGCCCGGAGATCAGCTTCAGTTAATGGCTCTGACTCATCAAAGAAGCCCTGGGCTAGATAGTCCATTTTTTGAATCAGGCGACGACGAATAATTTGATCATTTTTATCCAGACCAATAGCCATAGCCTCGCGAAATAACACTTCGTTGCGAGCGTAATCGTCCACTAGCCGCTGACGGTCATCGGCACTCATTGCCGTCAGAGCGGCCTCTGCTTGGTCTGGCTTGAAGGTCTTGGCTCGCAACTGCATAAATTGCAGCAGCTGTTGATCATCTATTTGAATATGGTACTGGTCGTAGGCGAAGTCTTCGGCATTGATCCAGCGCTCTCCACCGAGCAGCACCAGCGCAATAATTAAAAATTGAAAAAGAGGTTCTTTGGAAAGCTTTTTAATCATTGCGCTTTAAATTCCTTTTAGATTGGTTACAACAGACTGGCGCCAATTAGGGCGTGTACCAGACTGGCGAGGTGTAAGCCCGCTCCTGAATAGTTTTAGGCCCCCGAGGCGGCTCGTCTAACTGCAGAGCAATGCTATCAAACAACCCATTGCGCGGCGTGGGGATCTGCAACACTCGGGCGTAGTAAAAGGCCGCCTGAGCAGGATCAAAGTCTGGGTCCGACCACTTGGTTGCAAACTCCGCCTGACCAATGCTATTGGTATAACGGGCAGTCTTGGGATCCACCGTGTTGCCCACAGCAGGTAGTTTGCCATTGGCATCCAGCACTCTGTCACCGGACCAGTCTATATTGTAGACCATCTCCTGCTGCTCGCCAGCGGCATCCACCCAGCCTTTCACCATCTGTACACGATCGAGATTGGCGTCCAGCGGATCTTTAACGGCGCGTACCATAAATTGCGGTGCAGCGGCCGCTGCGTTAGCCGTCAGATCTCCGCCCATGGGCACACCATGCTGGTAGCCAATAGCGGCGAAGTTTTCAGCAGCCTCCGCATTAGCGGGGAAGTCCCAGCCAGCAAACATCTGCACACGCAAGCGCGGACCACTGGTAGCGTAGGTTTCTTTGCGCTTAAAGGCAGCATAGATGGCTTCCCGGCTATTTTCTGTGGCCCAAACCGCGGCTAAACCAGAGGCGGACATATTCCAGCCATCTGCACCTGTGGGGTTACCCAGAACTGGGGCCTTTGTTTCGGGGGTAGAATCTTTGGCCATTTTGCCCCAGAAATTGCCCTCTTCCGGCGAAGACAAACCTGTATGGGCATCGGTTGAACCGATAAAGCCAAACTTATAGGGATTTGCACCGATTTTTAGCTGCAGGGCTAAACCTCTTTTAAGAGCCGGGCGAACATAGTCTCCAGAAGAGACTTCATTTTTATTCTCACTAGTTTGTATATAGAAGTCATAGGTTTCAAAGTCAGCAAACTCGTCCTCAGGGGAAAACTCCGGGTGAGTTTCGCTGTCGCCTTTAATCTGAGTAACCTCGGTAATCGGCTCCCACTGCATGCGCGTGCGCGCATAGTCGGCGGTAATTGGCTGACCTTTTACCGTGGTTTCGGCAAACATATACCCTTTAGAGATATTCGAGTTGTGGGGTATGGAAATAAAGCGACTGTCGCTGCGGGCCGCTGTGTCCTCCAACCATTGCCACAGGTCCTCTGGATACTGGCTCTGGTCTGAACCATAGGGAAGATACTGACTGGCTTTATCACCACCGTCCGGAGTCACTACAATACGGTGCAAGTTAGCACCGGTGGGAATAGAGCTCCACTCCCAACCCAACAAGCTGGTAAATACGCCCGGCTCATTGTGTCTTTCCGCTGCGTCAATAATATCCAGCCAAGCGTCTTTTGAGGTGCCAGTGGTATCACCAAAAATGGCTATACTGCCAATATTATTATGTACGTCGGCCACCGGGTCACCACCAGCTACTGCGGCGGACTTGGGCAGAAACCGGCCAAAGAACGCGCGGCCCAAATCATCATCCAGCGCATTGTTTAAAAGCCTTACCGCCCACCATCTTTTGAGCGAGTCGTACCAACCGATATCTTCCCATTCGATTGTGTCTTCGCGGATCGCTCGCATAACACCGAGCATTTCTGCGTGATCTGAAACCACCAAAAAGTCCAATGGTGTGTTGAGCTGCACTCGAGCCCGGTTATAGGGGTGTATAACCGGCTGACCTTTGGCCCAGCGATAGGCCGTGTCTGGATCAGCACTAAAATTATTGTTTAGAAATGCGTCAAAAGAATAGCTGGTGTGCAAATGGGTATCGCCAAAGTACACATGGGTTTTGGTTTGCTCCGCCGGCTCGGCAAAGCAAGACGCGGACAGGCAAACGGCGGCGGTAAAGACCAGTGCTTTCATGAGTTGCTCCTTAGCTTTGTTCTTTAGTGGCTAATGCTCGGCGGGAATATTCCAGCAGGGCGATGGCAACCAGCTCTAAAACTGTTGAGCGGACTGCGGGATCTGTCAGGCCATCAACAACAATGTGCACCGCGCGACCAAACAACACAGTCAACATAAACACCAGTGGCACTGCCAGCCAAGCTGATTTGCCCGGCCTTGATCCGTAAAAAGTAAAAATGGCGAGCATTAAAAAGGTGCCGCCGAGATCCCCGCGGATAGTGCCCATACCATGAGTTTCGAGCGCAGTAACAGCAAAGTCTGCCTCCATACTGGCTGGGTCAAACATAAAGCCAAGAGCACCAAACAGCATGCCTAGTGAGAGTAGTTTTAACAGGATAGGTAGCGTCTTATCCAAGGTAAATCCCCTTGTTATTATTTTTATGGGTGTTTTATGTCCTTAGCTTAACCGATTTTATTGCGTTCTGAATGAGATATTTTCTGACCCGAGAGTATTCATTTTAACCGCTCGCAGCAGCGAGCTCTTTGTGTTGTTAACTCAGTGCTGTAAGGTGCTGCTAGTTTTTTATTTAAGCTTAAAGTGACCATGCACAGTTTTTCCAAAACTACGGGCATTTCAGTGGTTGTCGCCAATATGGTCGGCACCGGTGTTTTTACCAGCCTCGGCTTTCAGTTGCTGGGCATTCAGTCGCCCTTCGCCCTGATTATGCTCTGGCTGGTAGGCGGCCTAACCGCCCTTTGCGGCGCTCTAACCTATGCAGAATTAGGCGCAAACCTACCCCGCTCCGGCGGTGAATATAATTTCCTATCGCGCCTCTATCACCCTTGCGCCGGGTTTATCTCCGGTTGGGTATCTGCCACTGTCGGTTTTGCCGCGCCCGTAGCACTGGCTGCCATGACCTTTGGTGCCTATCTGACAGCGGTGTTTCCGGAGCTATCCAGAACCTGGGCCGCCACATTGCTGGTGATCGGCTTAACCATCACTCACTGCCTGTCACGCCAGACCAGCAGCAATGTGCAACAGATATTTACCGCCTTTAAGCTGGTGCTGATCCTACTGTTCTGTGCCGTTATTGCGATCTGGGGAAACAGTCCTCAGCAGCTTAACTTTGCCCCTCAGCCCGGGGATGAAAAATTGCTATTCAGCGGCGCCTTTGCGGTTGCCCTGATCTATGTAAACTACGCTTACACCGGCTGGAATGCAGCGACCTATGTTACCGGCGAATTAGATAATCCCCAGCGCGACTTGCCTATCGTATTGTTTGTTGGCACTACATTGGTGATACTGCTTTATCTAATGCTGAACGCGACCTTTCTCAGTGCTGCGCCGGCCTCAAGCCTTGAGGGCAAGCTGGAGGTGGGCGTGATTGTCGCTGAATCTGCTCTGGGTCCGGAGGCAGGCAGGGCCATGGGTGCGGTGCTGGCGCTGCTGTTGATTTCAACCGTCAGCGCCATGACTATGGCAGGCCCAAGGGTTCTGCAGATGATTGGCCAGGACTTCGACGTATTTTCCAAACTCGCCAAATGTAATGACCAGGGCTTGCCAGCCAATGCCGTCATTTTTCAAGGGCTACTGGCAGTTGCTTTTATTATCAGCGCTACCTTTGAATCTGTGTTGATCTTTTCCAGCTTTGTGCTGGGCATCAATACATTGTTCTCGGTACTGGGGGTATTTGTTCTGCGCTTTAAAAAACTCAATATATCCGGCGCCTACAAAACCACTGGCTACCCCGTCGCGCCTTTGATCTATTTAAGTGTCACAATGTGGACTCTGGCTTATGTGCTGATATCCAGGCCTACAGAGGGCTTGATTGGCTTGGGCATTATCGTCTTGGGTGGACTGGTATATGCTTTTTCTACCAACAAAACTGAGCAAGATTCGGGTCGCTAAAACTCCGGGTGTTGTCGATACTTTGACTATGAACTCCGACTATCAACGCATCGCTCAGGCCATAGACTTTATCGTTGCCAACCAACGCCAACAGCCTTCTCTAGATGAGATTGCTGCGCATCTGAATTTAAGCCCATTTCATTTTCAGCGGCTGTTTAGTCAGTGGGCGGGGGTAACACCTAAAAAGTACTTGCAGATTCTTACACTGGCTCATGCCAAAAACCTGCTGGCTGAGTCCAAGCCCTTGTTAGAGGTTTCCGATTCTGTGGGTCTAAGCAGCAGTTCGCGACTCTATGACCATTTTGTGCAATTAGATGCGGTGACCCCAGGTGAATTCAAAACTGGTGGTGCGGGGGTGAGAGTTCAGTATGGCCTAGCCAAGAGCCCCTTTGGCGATATGTTTATTGGGGTCACTCCCAGAGGTATCTGTAAGCTGTCCTTTGTGATGGATAACAATATCGACCAGCAGATTAAGGATCTGCGGCGCCAATGGCCTAATGCTGACCTAGTCAAAGAAGCCTCAGAGACGGCAGAGACCGTGGAGGCTATGCTGGCTGGAAAGCACCCTAACAAAGGCCCGTTGTCTCTCTATGTGCGCGGCACCAATTTTCAGATTAGTGTGTGGCGAGCCCTGTTACACATTGAACCTACTTGTATCAACAGCTATGGACAGGTCGCTGCGGCAGTGGGTAGACCCAAAGCATCTCGCGCCGTCGGCACTGCAATTGGATCAAACCCGGTAGCATTTTTTATTCCCTGCCATCGGGTATTGCAGCAGAATGGGCAGATTGGTGGTTATCTATGGGGTGAAACGCGCAAGCATGCGATACATGCTTGGGAATCTGCTAGGTATTAACCTTGGGGTCTTTTGATCGAGGGGCTTATCTGCACCATCATGTCCCCGACCCATTCTTAAGGAGAATCAGGAAATGGTAGTCGGGGCACTGCCAGCGTCACTTAGCTGGAACTCGCCTCTTAACCAGTAATCCCCTTAATTTCCAAAAAGTCATCAAACCCATACTCACCCCATTCACGGCCATTACCCGACTGCTTATAACCGCCAAAAGGCGCGGCATAATCCTGAGATGCACTGTTCAAACTAACCATGCCAGCCCGCAGCTGCCCCGCCACTCGCTGGGCACGCTCTCTATCTGTAGTGCTTAAATAGGCAGCCAAACCATAGGGCGTATCATTGGCAATCTCGATAGCCTGCTCCTCTGTACTGAACGGAATCATAGTCAATACCGGCCCGAAAATTTCTTCACGGGCGATGGTCATCTGATTGTTGACCCCAGCGAAAACTGTAGGCTTCACAAAGTAGCCCGTTTCAAAACCATCCGGCTTGCCAGTACCTCCGGCAACCAACTGCGCGCCTTCCTTGATGCCAACGTCGATGAGGCCCTGAACCTTATCAAACTGCACACGGCTAGACAGAGGGCCCAGATGCATCCCCTCCTTCATAGGGTCATCCACAGGCACCTGTTCTGCAGTTTGTTTAGCAATCTGAACCGCCTGATCGTAGACCGACGAATGCACCAGCATACGAGACGGCGCATTACAGGACTGACCCGTATTGCCCATCATATTAATCACACCAGAGCTCACCGCAGTCTCAAGATCAGCATCTTCAAAAATAATATTCGGAGACTTGCCGCCCAACTCCTGAGTCACACGCTTTACAGTTTCAGAAGCTGCTTTAGCCACCAAAATGCCGGCTCTAGTAGAGCCAGTAAACGACACCATATCCACATCCGGGTGACTGGAAATAACCGCACCCACATCCGGGCCGTCACCGTTGACCATGTTGTATACACCAGCGGGGAAGCCAGCCTGATCCATCATTTCGGTAAATAGATATCCGGAGATTGGCGCGATTTCGCTGGGCTTTAGCACCATGGTGCAGCCTGTAGCCAGCGCCGGGGCAACTTTGCAGCTAATCTGATTAATGGGCCAGTTCCAAGGGGTAATAAACCCGCAAACACCTATGGGCTCTTTAACAATACGGGTATTGCCCACCTGGCGTTCAAACTCAAACTGTTTTAGAGATTCAATAGCGGCGTTGATATGACCACGGCCACAATCTGCCTGGGCGGCAGTGGCAAAGGAGATAGGCGCACCCATCTCGACAGAGATGGCCACAGCCATCTCATCATAGCGATCCTTGTAGATTTGCAGGAGTTTCTCCATCAGCGCAATACGTTCTTCAACGCTGACCTTAGAATATGCGGGAAAAGCTGCTTTAGCGGCTGCAACGGCCGCATCAACATCCGCAGCAGCCCCCAGTGAAATTGTAGCAACCAGCTCTTCTGTTGAGGGGTTTTCCACAGCCAGATCTCGTGCCTGAACTGGGTCTACCCACTGACTATTAATATAAAACTGTCGTAAATCTTTCATGGCTTTCCCCTTTTAGCATCTGGCCCATGGATTATGAATAGTCAGAGGGTAATGGGGTTGCGATTAATCACCAATACCCTTTAAAGGTAACGAGTTGAAGATGCTACAACAGCGCCTCTAAGGTGGTTTTGGTCTGCGGCCCAATCAGGCGTTTCAACAGTTTGCCATCGCGACTGATCAACAGAGTCTCCGGCAACAGGGCAACAGGCTCAAGATCCCATCTTGCTCTTGGATCTTCCAGCAAACTGGGGAACTCAATACCCAGCTTATCCATCTCTTTGCGCAACTGATCACCCTGAGAGCCATCGAAGTTAACCGCCAGCACAATGACCTCGTCGGCATGCTCGGCCGCCAATTCATTAAATTCAGGGATCTCTTTGCGGCAGGGTGCACACCAGATGGCCCAATAGTTGATCAGTATCAGCTTGTCTGAAGACGCGAAGTTGACGGTGCCGCCATCCAGCAGTTGGTAGTCGTTACTTACCTCAGCGGCACAACCCACAAGCAACATACTGGCAAGCAAAAGCTTTTTCATCATTATTTGATCTCCACATAATCCTGATTCGACTCATTGTATTGTTTTATGCGCTTTACCCGTAGCAAACAGTTCAGCAATCGTCACTGCAAAGTTTGTACGCAAGACGTCCCGGCTCCGACCTGCGATCTTATCGTATTTTGAGTACCAGGGATTAGTGCGTAACAGAGGCTCTCGCCCCGTTGTTGGTCTTGCCAACATTGCCACAGCACCATCAGAGTCGCCACCCCGTCCGGTAACTTTTTACCGCGGCCTTCAATAGAAAAGGTCTCCAGACTGCGAACAAATTCGGCGCCAATAAGAATTAGCATCCACAGTAGATAAATCCAGATCAAAAACAAAGGAATTACTGCAAAGTCACCATACACACTGGCATAGCTACTGTGAGCAACTAAAGAGCCAAACAATGCTTTAGCGCTCTCAAATAGGATAGTCGTGACCAGAGCACCAATCACCGCTTTGCGAGTACTCACTTTGCAGTTAGGCACCGCCACAAATAATAATGCTAGCGCCATCCAGGTTAGCATCCAAGGCAAATAGGCGAATAGATACTGAGTAATACCCAGCGCATCCACCTCATCCACCATCAACCGAAATGACAGCAAATAAGTTTTCATCACAACACCAGCAGCCAACATTAGTGGGCCGAGACTTAGAATCGTCCAATACAGCAAAAACCCGCTTAGCCCGCGACGGCCGCCATCGGTGCCCCAGATATGGTTAAAGGTTTTTTCAATGTTGGACAGCATCAGATAAGAGGTCACCATCAGTATTACCGCCCCCACCGAACTGAGTTTGCGCGCCTGAATGGAGAACTCACTTAGATACGCCGTAATCTCTTGGCCACTGCTGGGCAGCACTTTGGAGAATATCCAAGCTTCCACTTGGGAGCCGGCGTCCTGAAAGGCGGGCACCAATGAAAACATGCTGTACATCAATGTCAGCATTGGCGCTATGGCAAATAGACTCATATAGGTAAGAGCAGCGGCGCTCTGACGGCAGCCATCGCGCTTAAAGCGAACGAGTAGATAATTGAGAAACTGCCACAAAATATGAATCTTCTCAGATAGTTTTTCGAAACCTTGGGTCACAGAGCCATCCCTCTCTATTTGGTTTAATTCAGTTTGGCCTTACAATACCTGAGGTTTGATATTGCCTTGAACAAGGCTCGACATAGAAAGGATAGTTCATGATCAGGATTTACCATAACCCCCGCTGCTCCAAATCCAGACAAACACTGGAGCTTCTCCGATCTAACGGTATTGATCCAGAAATCGTGCTGTACCAAGAGTCCCTTTTAAATGCTGAAACATTGAAAGATTTGTTGCAAAAACTGGGCATCAATGCCGCGCAATTGGTTCGACGCTCCGAACAAGACTTTAAAGACCGAAACTTGGGCGCTAAAGATGTAACCGAAAGCCAGTTGATCGATGCCATGCTGGCCTGCCCCAAATTGATTGAGCGACCCATAGTGGTAGCCGGCGAGCGGGCAGTGCTGGGCCGACCACCAGAAAATGTACTGCAGCTGCTCGCAGATCAGGAGTAACGCAAATGACCCCCTATGTTTTAGTGCTATACTACAGTCGCAATGGCCATGTAAAAATGCTCGCCGATCAGATCGCAATGGGTATTGAAAAAGCTGGCTTGGAAGCGCGCCTGCGCACCGTGCCCGCGGTGTCTGCTGTCTGTGAGGCAACCGAAGAAGATATTCCCACCAGTGGTGACATCTATTGCACAGAGGATGATTTGGCCAACTGTGCCGGTCTGCTGCTTGGCAGCCCCACCAGATTTGGCAACATGGCGGCGCCCTTGAAGTATTTTCTCGATGGCACTGGTGGACTGTGGATGAATGGCTCGTTGATCGACAAACCCGCTGGCGCTTTCACCTCTACGTCTAGCCTGCACGGCGGCCAAGAATCTACCTTGCTAACCATGATGTTGCCCTTGCTGCATCATGGCATGGTACTGTCGGGTATACCTTATTCCGAACCTACGCTCACCACCACTACATCTGGCGGCACCCCCTATGGTTCAACTCATGTGGAATCCGAGAGTCTCAGTGAAGACGAAATTCAACTGTGCCGGGCCCAGGGTATGCGCATCGCGCAGCTGGCCAGCAAACTACATAATTAAGGCGATCCAACTTGACCACGGAATTAAAATTACTTATCAGCCGATCATTAACCGTCGGTAGCTTTTGGCTACTGATGATCACCATTGCCGTGCATCTTTGGCTGCAGTCCCAACCATGGATTGCCTACGTGGTCAGCCTGCTGCCGCTGGCTCTGTTTATTCCCGGCATAGTCGCAGACCGTCTGCGTACATTGATCTGGCTCGGTTTCGTGGTGCTGATCTATTTTTATGTCGGCATCTCCAACATGAGCGTGCCAGAGCCGGCTTTACTGGACAAAGTAGAATTAGGCCTGAGTATTATTTTGTTCTGTGCGGCCATGGTTTATGCGCGCACCAGACAGGTCAACAACTTATCTTAGGATAGAAAAGGAAAGCTAAATGGCTGACAAAAAACCGGGCATAATCCGCCGAATCTTCCGTTTTATCGGCAAAATTATTGATGGTGTCCGCACCATGATTGGTCTGGTGGTGCTGGGCTTTTTTATTCTGGTGATTGCGGGTATGTTCGGCGATAACATTCAGCCTGTTCCCGACAGTGGTGCACTTTACTTGGCACCCAGCGGGTTTCTGGTGGACCAAAAATCCTATACCGATCCCTTCAATCAGTTTTTTTCTGGGGGCTCTAGCCAAGATAATGAAACCCTGGTGCGAGATATCACCGAAGCGCTGGATGCCGCCAGCACTGACAGCCGGATCACCCATGTACTATTAGATACCGACTATATGGCAGGGGCAGGCCTGAGCAAGCTAGCCGAAGTCAGTCAGGCTCTGCAGAGATTTAAAAACAGCGGCAAACCGATTATTGCCGTGGCCGACAACTTTAACCAACAGCAGTATTTTTTGGCCGCTCATGCGGACGAGATTCTCCTGAACCCTCTGGGTGGCGTGATGCTAACCGGCTTTGGGTCCTACAACAGCTACTACAAAGAAGCGCTGGATAAGCTCAAAATCAATATGCATATCTTCCGCGTAGGCACCTACAAAAGTGCTGTAGAACCCTATTTGGGCAATGCCATGTCTGCGGAAGTCAAGCAGGAGCGAAATCTATTAATGAACGAGCTATGGCAGTTCTACGGCTCTGCTATCGAATCTTTACGTGGGCTACCGGATGGCGCTATCGACAACTACGTCAACAATCTACACCTAAATCTACGCGATGTTATGGGAGATAGTTCGGCGCTGGCCAAGCGGCAAGACCTGGTGGATCAGGTTGTTAGCAGAACCCAGGTCATGGACTATCTCAACGATGTAATCCCCGGCAAAGACGGTGAAGATGGCGAGTTTAATCGCATCAACCTCAAGGGCTATCTAAACAATATTCGTTTAGCCAAAGTCCGTAGTGCCGCCCAGAGAAAACACAAGATTGCCCTAGTAGTTGCCAGTGGCACCATTTTAGATGGGGAGCAACCTGAAGGCACGGTGGGTGGTGACACCCTAGCCGGTATATTCTCTCAGTTGCGTGACGACAGTGACGTCAAAGCCGTGGTGTTGCGCGTCGACAGCCCGGGAGGCAGTGCCTTTGCGTCAGAGATTATTCGTGACGCAATGGCGGCAACCCGCCAGCAAGGCATTCCCATTGTAGTCTCCATGGGAAGTGTAGCTGCCTCTGGTGGCTACTGGATCGCCACCGAAGCAGATCGCGTGTTCGCGATGCCAACCACCATCACAGGCTCTATTGGCGTGTATGCCGTTATACCCACGGTAGAGGATTCTATGGCCGCGCTGGGCATATATTCCGATGGAGTTAGCACCACTGACATCGCCAGCATGATGCAGCTGGATCGCCCAATGACCAAGCAGACAAAACTGGTGCTGCAAGCAGGCGTGGACAACATCTATGCACGCTTTTTAACACTGGTCGCCGAGTCGCGAGATTCAACCGCTGCGGAAGTGCATGAGATTGCTCAGGGTCGTGTTTGGACTGGCACTCAGGCATTGGAATTGGGCCTGGTTGATGAGCTGGGCGATTTAAATGATGCCATTGAGGCAGCGGCAAACATCGCCAACTTATCAGAGTACATGGTGGACTATCAGCGCAAACCGCTCACAGCTTATGAACAGCTGATGTCAGAGTTAAACAGCAATATCAGTGTATCTCTGGCAGAGGGCATTCAGTCCTTATTGCCCAACAGCCTGACTCAGCAGGCCAAAACAATTTTAAAGCCATTTAATATGCTGGATAACCTAAATGACCCCAGAGGTATTTATCTGTATTGCGAAGAATGTCCACTGTAAGCCCTGGGAAGAAACGATTAATTAGAGGCCTAGCACAGACTTTACAAATGGCATGGTCAGGCGTCTCTGCTCTTGCATAGAGGCGCCATCCAACTCCTCCAGCGCCGTCATCAGCTGAACAGCGTCCCGGGGCAGTCGGTTCAACAAAAACAGCGCCACCTCATCAGACAGATACAAACCACGGCGATTAGCGCGGTGTTGCAGCAACCGCCGCTGGTCCTCAATCTTGAAATTGAGCATTTGCAGGGTCACACCAGATTTTAGTCGGGACAACAAATCTGGCAGGGTCACACCAAGGTCATCGGGAATCTCATGGGCCGCAACGATTAATCTGGTGCCTGCATCGCGACAGCGATTAAACAGATTAAACAACGGCACCTGCCAGTCCTTGCGAGAAGCTACAGCCTGTAGATCATCCAGGCACACCAAGGTAGCCGACTCCAAACCCTCCAACACCTGGTCTGGCGGGTAATCATTGAGCTCCATTAGTGGTAAATACACAGCACCAGCATTTTTACCCAGTGCCGTTTTCTGACAGGCCGCCTGCAATAGATGGGACAGACCAGTGCCGGGAGCACCAATTAAAAAGGCATAACTCTGCCCATCGTCTTGCAACAAAAAGGTCGCTAAGTTCTGAGGTGTCCCTCTGGGGGCATAAAAATTATCAAACGTAGCCTGATCATCAAGAGCCACCGCCAGGCTTAGCTGTTGGGGTGTATTCAATTGCCTGTCCAGTTGAAGTTCAGTTGATTGGAGCCTTCAAGTTGCGGCTGGCTATCAAAGCGGCGGCTGCGCACCAGGGCAGAGCGCAGCAGGTCCGCACCCGCCTCGGCTTCAATAGCCAGAGTCAGTTGATCGCCCTGCACTGCAAACAGTTCAACGCTATCCACTAACTCCAGTTTGTTCAGCTGAGCCAGCACCGCCTGATAATCAGCAAACGAGTCAACACCTGCAATCTTAACCAACATTTGACTGGTATCTAGCTGAGGAATATAGGTATAGGCCCGAGTCAGGCTGTCCACCAGGCTGCCCACAGCATCGGCCATAAATGCCTCACCAGGAGCGGCACGAAAATCATTGAGCTGCCTGCGCCCCGAGCTCTGATAGAGCCAAGCGCCTCGAACCTCACCACTGGAGGTAGTGTAGAAGCGCAATGCAATCCAGCCATCGGTGTCATAGCGCTCTGACGCAGGATCAATCAAGTCGGCACGCAGTGACCAGGCTTCATTGACAGAGAGAGAGAGCTGATCCTGTAAATCAAAATTGGGCAACATATAGGGCATGCCGCGCTCTTTCATGGCCCGGTCAAAAGAATCCACCACAGCTTTTGCCGTCTCTGGGCTGACAAAGTCTCTCCCCTCTACAGCATCATCGCGAATAATCCATACTAGGAATTTGGGGCGATTAGAGGGCAACACGGGCAACTCAGCCTGGCGAATCAGCTGATCTACGGCACGGCGATCGAAGCTAACATCCAGCCCAATCCGCTCATCGGCATCAATATCGCTATTATCTAATGCTGGCAAATTGCGAAAACCCACGCCGGACACAAAGGCACTGGGATTGGTAAGAAAGGGTTGCACTCGGGGCGACTGCATAATGGTGCTATTGCCCGTTAGTTTAATCAGTACCTGCGCAAGTGCATCCCGCACTCCCGCATCACGAGATTCTTCGCTCTGATCAGATACCGGCACCAGGCCGCGATAGAGGCCAGCGATCTCTTCCGCCATCACCTGAAGGCTAAAACAAGCCAAAAACACCATTAATATCCGTTTCAACGCGATTTCTCCAAATTAATTTGTCTCATTGTACCAGTGCTTGATGAAAATTAGACTCACCCGAACTAAAATAGCGTGCTCTAACAAACCGCAGCTCAATAAGGGCTGCACACAGGAAGCTTGTCCATGACCGAAAACACTCAATCGCTAAGCTATAAAGATGCTGGTGTCGATATTGATGCAGGCAATGCCCTCATCGAAAAAATCAAAGGCGCAGCGAAACGTACACGTCGCCCAGAAGTAATGGCTGGCCTGGGTGGATTTGGTGCACTGTTCGAACTGCCCACAGGCTACCGCGAACCCGTTATGGTGTCCGGCACTGATGGTGTCGGCACCAAATTGCGCCTGGCATTGGATCATGGCAAACATGACACCGTCGGCATCGACCTAGTGGCTATGTGTGTAAATGACCTGATCGTCTGTGGCGCTGAGCCGCTGTTCTTTCTAGATTACTATGCCACCGGCAAGCTAGATATAGACACTGCCGCTGCAGTGGTAAATGGCATTGCCGATGGCTGTGAATTATCTGGCTGTTCATTGATTGGTGGTGAAACCGCTGAGATGCCCGGCATGTACGAAGAGGATGACTACGATTTAGCCGGTTTCTGTGTGGGCATGGCGGAAAAATCTGAACTGATCGATGGCACTAAAGTGGCTGTCGGCGACACCTTGATTGGACTGGCCTCAAGTGGCCCTCACTCCAATGGCTATTCATTGATCCGCAAAGTATTGGAAGTGACCAATACAGATCCAGCCACCACAATGCTGGATGGCCAACCATTGATCGATCTGCTGATGGCCCCCACTAAAATCTATGTGAAATCACTGCTTGGATTAATCGCTAAATCACCAGTCCACGCCCTGGCCCATATTACTGGTGGCGGCCTGCTGGAAAATATTCCCCGCGTGCTCCCGGAAAATGCCACCGCTGTGATTGATACCAACGCCTGGACCCGGCCCGCAGTATTCGACTGGTTGCAACAGGGTGGCAATATTGAAGAACATGAAATGCACCGCACCTTGAACTGCGGCGTGGGCATGGTGATCTGCGTGCCATCAGATACCGCAGCGTCAGCACTGGAGTTTCTTAACACCAATGGCGAGACCGCTTTTGTTCTGGGCACTATCGAAGAGAGCAAGGCCGGTGAAGAGCAGGTACAGCTGCAAGGCTTGGGTGCATGACCCAAGGCGCCTCGCCAGCCATGACCAAAGTGCACGACAAACCTTCAAGATTGGTTGTACTGATCTCTGGTGGCGGCTCCAATCTGCAATCCTTTATTGACGCCAGTGCCAAGGGCAACCTGAATGGCAAGATCGTTGCCGTTATCAGCAATAAAGCTGGCGTTAAAGGCCTAGACCGTGCCGCGGCTGCTGATATTCCCAATATCGCTGTGGACCACCGCGCCTTCGATAGTCGCGAAGCCTTTGATCAAAACCTAGGGGAGCTGGTCGAGAGTTTCTCTCCAGACCTGGTGATCCTGGCCGGCTTTATGCGCATTCTGACACCTGAATTTGTAAATCGCTTTCTCGGCAAACTCATTAATATCCACCCCTCATTGCTGCCGGCCTACCCGGGCCTGCACACCCACCAGCGCGCCATCGATGCCGAAGACACAGAGGCTGGTGCCACCGTGCACTTTGTCACTCCAGAGCTGGATGGTGGGCCCTCAGTGCTGCAAGCAAAAGTGCCCATTGATGCCGGTGAAAGCGCTGAGAGTTTGGCGGCAAAAGTACTTGAATACGAGCACCAGATATATCCAACCGCTGTGCAATGGTTCTGTGACGGTCGCCTCGATATGGAAAATGGCATGGCAATGATGGATGGTAAGCCGCTACCGGCAAGTGGGATAAATTTCACCCAGAGCATCGAACAATAGTGGCTTTTGGTACTCTAACCTCACTAGCATTAATCATCAGCTGGAAAAAACAGCCTATCACCCACGGATAGAGAGATTATATTGTTATGATATTGAACATCTCTGGTATGACCACAACGCTCTCAAAGGCCACAGCGTTATTCAGCCTGCTATTCATCTCAAGCCTGAATGCCAGTGAGATCAGCACCTATAGCGCCAACTACTCAGCCAGCTTTAATGGCATGGACATCAAGGCCACCCATCGCTTAGAACAGCTTGAATCTGGGGAATACCGCGAAACCTTAAAAGCTCGGAATATCTTTGGTGAAATTAATGAGCAAGCCCTGTTCACGCTCGACGATGAACAGAGAGTTATGCCGCAACAATACAGTTATGAGCGCTCCTTGATCGGCGTTAAGCGCGCCGAAAAAAAAACCTTTGACTGGCCCAATCAGCAGCTCGAATACCGTAAAAAAGACAGTGTTAAAACCATGCCCCTGGCCATAGGTTACTTAGATATCATCACCCATAAACTACAGTTGCGACAAGATTTGGCGGCGGGCAAAGAGATTCTTTCATACCCTGTTATTTCCCGGGGAAAACTGAAACAATACCATTACGAAGTGTTAGCCAAACCAGTATTGGAAACTGCCCTAGGGCCCCTCAATACTGTTTTGGTGCAACGAGTAAGGGAAGACAATAAGCGACAGACAAGAATCTGGCTTGCCAGTGACTGGGACTATTTAGCGGTCCAGCTTGAACAGATAGAAGACGGCGAGAGCCACGAGATGAAAATTATTGATGGGCAGGTTAACAACCAACCTGTGCTTCCTCTTCAGATTGCAACCGAGAACTAAACTATGGCACGCCCACCAAACAAAAATGGCACCAGCAAGGTAATTCTAACTGCCGGCACCTTGGCCGCAGTCGCCCTTGTGGGCGGCATGCTCTATCAGCTACAAAATAATGATGGCGAAGATGAACTAGAGTTAATGGGCGTGATCCCAGAGCAAGAAATAGTCAAAGCCGTCATCGAGCCTGTAATTGTTCCCGAAGCACTTATTCCCGAAAGCAGTCCAGAGCCCACCCCAGAAAAACCCAAAACCGTTATGGCACCGCCAAAACTGCCATCACTGGACAACAGCGATAATTTTGTGCGCGAGCGGGTATTACTGATCAAACACAAAGCAGATCTAGCAACATGGTTAAAAACTGATGACCTGCTGCGCCGCAGTGCCAGTTACCTAGATGGTATGGCCCGGGGTGTCACCCTAAATAAAGTATTCCCGCTGAGTCCACCAGAAGGCAGCTTTACTACCCATAGAGATGGTGATGTGATCTGGCTCAATGCAGGTAACTACGAACGCTACGACAGCACTATTGATGCCCTGACTACCTTAGATATGAATGCCATGGCGCAGATGTTTCACTTTATCCGTCCACTTTTAGAAACAGCATTTTCAGAAATGGGTTTCCGCCCACGGCAGATGGACGGCATTATCTTGCAGGCAATTGATAATATTTTGGATACGCCGATTATTGTGGAGCCCATTCAGCTAACCCGAGACTCAGTGACCTACAAATTTGCAGACCCAGACTTGGAAGCGCTCTTGCCACTGCAAAAGCAACTTTTGCGCTCAGGCCCAGAAAACACCCAGCGCCTGCAACAGCAAGCCATGGCCTTGAGAGATGCCCTGCTAAACCCTTAGGTCTTAGGTAAGGTGACGCCAGTTTGGCCTTGATACTTGCCGCCGCGATCTGCGTAGGAAGTGTCACAGACTTCATCGGACTCAAAAAACAGCATCTGCGCCACACCCTCATTGGCATAAATTTTGGCCGGCAGGTTGGTGGTGTTTGAGAATTCCAGGGTTACATGCCCTTCCCACTCTGGTTCCAGCGGCGTCACATTCACGATAATACCGCAGCGGGCATAGGTCGACTTGCCCAGACAGATGGTCAGCACAGAACGAGGGATTTTGAAGTACTCAACCGTTCGCGCCAGCGCAAAACTGTTGGGCGGGATAATGCAGAAGTCACCCTTCATATCCACAAAAGAATCATTATCGAAGTTTTTTGGGTCTACCGTCTTGGAGTGGACGTTAGTAAACACCTTAAACTCATCCGCACAGCGCACATCGTAGCCGTAGCTTGAAGTGCCATAGGAAATAACCCGATCCTCTCCAGCGTAGCGCACCTGACCAGACTCAAAAGGTGCGATCATTTGCTGCTTCTCTGCCATACGGCGAATCCAATGGTCTGACTTAATGCTCATCTAGGTTAACTCCAAGGCTACAGATTGAATTTGAATAAGGCCGGTATCATACCGATTTACGCTCTCTGGGCAATAGACGCCTGACAGTAATATCAGTCTGATCTACTGAAAAATAATCTCCGGCCCAGCATCATGCCCAGCCGCCTCCAACTCAGCAATCACCGACCGCGCAATCTCGCCATAATACTGCGCTATCTGTCCCTGAGCATCCGACACCACCGATGGCAAACCCGCATCGCCATTCTCGCGAATCGATCGGTCCAGAGGCAAGCTGCCCAGCAGTTTAGTCTCATACTGCTCCGCTACACTGGCGCCGCCGCCATCACCAAAAATCGCCTCAGAATGACCGCACTCAGAGCAAATATGCACCGCCATATTCTCAACAATACCCAGCACAGGAATCTTCACCTTCAAAAACATCTCTATGCCTTTCTTGGCATCCAGCAAAGCAATATCCTGAGGTGTGGTAACAATTACCGCGCCTGACACCTGAGCCTTCTGGGCCAGGGTTAGCTGTATATCGCCGGTGCCCGGCGGCATATCCACCACCAAAATATCCAGTTCGCCCCACATGGTCTGTCCCAGCAGCTGTTGCAACGCACCAGCGGCCATAGGCCCGCGCCAAGCCATTGGCGTCTGATCTGTAACCAGATAAGCCATGGACATGGTCTTAAGCCCATGGGCTTCTATGGGCGCAAAGTGCTTTTCATCAGCAGCTTTGGGGCGTGTGCCCTCGGGCACACCTAGCATCATGGCGATACTTGGGCCATAGATATCCGCATCCAGCAAACCAACCTTTTTACCAGCCCCCTGCAGGGCCAGTGCCAGATTCACTGCGGTAGTGGACTTGCCCACCCCGCCTTTGCCGGAGGCAACTGCAACAATGTATTTCACCTGATCTAACACTAAATCACCCCGGATTTTTAAAGTTTTACTTAATACAGCCTCTAAGCGGCCTTTAGAGCAGTAATTGCCCGTGAAAAGTTGACGTAAAATCGCTATAGTTGCGCCTTGCCAACAACGCCTCAAAAAAGAATCTGAACCATGTCATCAAAGCGCCAAATACTGGTCACCAACGCCCTGCCCTATGCCAACGCTGCACTGCATCTTGGCCATATTCTGGAGTACACCCAAACTGATGTCTGGGTGCGCTTTCAGCGAATGCGCGGGCACGAATGTTACTATGTTTCTGCCGATGATGCCCATGGAACTGCCATCATGCTTAAAGCAGATGAAAAAGGCATTAGCGCAGAACAACATATTGCCGATATGCGCGCGATTCACGAGGCCGACTTCCGGGACTTTTTGATTGGTGTGGACAACTACCACAGCACCCATTCTGAAGAGAACCGCGAGCTGTCCGAACTGATTTACAATCGCCTCAATGACAATGGTCATATTGCCAAGCGAGAAATTACCCAGGCCTTTGACCCGGAAAAAAATCTATTTCTGGCCGATCGCTATATCAAAGGCACCTGCCCCAAATGTAAAACCGACGATCAGTACGGCGACAACTGCGAGGCCTGTGGCGCCACCTATGCGCCCACTGATCTGATCAACCCAGTATCAGCAATCTCTGGGGCCACCCCCATCGAGAAAGAGTCGACCCATTATTTCTTTAAGCTGCCAGAATTTACTGAGTTCTTGCAGGAATGGACCCGCAGTGGTGCCGTGCAAACCGAAGTGGCCAACAAACTTGGCGAATGGCTGGATAGCGGCCTGCAGGAATGGGATATCAGCCGCGACGCCCCCTACTTTGGCTTTGAAATACCCAATGCGCCGGGCAAGTACTTCTATGTCTGGCTGGATGCCCCAATTGGCTATATGGCCGCCTTTAAAAATCTCTGCGATCGCGATGGCATCGACTTCGATCAGTACTGGGCCGCCGACAGCACCACCGAGCTGTACCATTTTATCGGTAAGGATATTGTTAACTTCCATGCCCTGTTCTGGCCCGCCATGCTTAAAAGCGCCAACTACCGCACCCCGACCAAAGTGTGCGTCCATGGTTTCGTCACGGTCAATGGCAAAAAGATGAGCAAATCCCGAGGCACCTTTATCAATGCCCGCTGCTATCTAGACCACCTGAATCCGGAATATCTGCGCTACTACTACGCCTCAAAACTCAGTGGCTCCGTGGAAGATATAGATCTGAACCTGGAAGACTTTGTGCAAAAGGTCAATAGCGATCTGGTGGGCAAAGTCGTGAATATCGCCAGCCGCTGTGCCAAGTTCGTAGCCAATGGCAACGATGGGGTGCTGTCCAGCACCATCGAAAACCCCGCTCTGTGGGAGCAGGTGTCCGGTGCCGCCGAGACTATTGCTAAGCATTACGAAAACCGTGACTACGGCAAAGCCATCCGCGAAATTATGGCTCAAGCCGATGCCGCCAATGAATATATTGCCGCCAAAGAACCCTGGAAACTCAACAAGGTTGAGGGCAGTCAGCAGGACGTGCAGGATATCTGCTCTTTGGGCATCAACCTATTCCGCGTGCTGCTGGGCTATCTAAAGCCAGTGTTGCCGGCCATGGCCGCTGAGGGTGAAGCCTTTTTAAATGACTCGCTCAACTGGGACAGCCTGCAACAACCGCTGAGCGGGCATAAAATCAATACCTTCAAGCCACTGATGCAGCGCATCGAAAAAGATAAGGTGGACGCTATGGTAGAAGCCAGCAAAGAGGAAGCCGCACTGGCATCGGCACCTAAACTGGAAGGGCCGTTGGCCGATGACCCTATCGCCGCTGAAATTAACTTTGATGACTTTATCAAGGTGGATCTGCGGGTGGCACAGATTGTCAGAGCCAGCCATGTAGAGGGCGCAGAAAAACTGCTGCAACTGACCTTGGATATTGGCGGCGAGACCCGCAATGTTTTCTCCGGTATCAAGTCATCCTACAAGCCCGAAGATTTGGAAGGCCGTCTAACGGTAATGGTAGCCAATCTGCCCCCCCGTAAAATGCGCTTTGGCATGTCAGAGGGTATGGTGCTAGCCGCTGGCGACAAAAAAGGAATTTATTTGCTGGAGCCAGATAGTGGTGCCCAGCCAGGTCAGAGAGTGACCTAAATATGTATGCCAAGAGTATTTATTAGATAGATCGAAAAGTACTAACGCCCGACCCCATTACTATTGAATCAAACAAGTTGATTCTAGGATAATGGCTCCCTAACCAACACGTGTGCAGGCTATGCAAGAATTTGCAGTAATTCTGGTCAGCTCTATTCTGATCAATAACTACGTACTGGTGCAGTTCCTCGGGCTGTGTCCGTTTATGGGCGTGTCCACCAAGTTGGAATCCGCTATTGGCATGTCTGCGGCTACCACCTTTGTGCTGACCCTAACCGCCATGGCCAGCTACATTGTCGACGTGTTGGTGCTGATGCCCCTGGGCCTGATCTACTTACGCACTATCGCATTTATTCTGGTGATTGCCGCGGTGGTGCAGTTCACCAAAATGTTTATCGAAAAATCCAGCCCATTACTGTACCGGGTACTTGGCGTATTTTTGCCCTTGATCACCACCAACTGTGCCGTCCTTGGTGTGGCCCTGCAAAATGCCTCCAAAGACCTTAACTTTATGCAGTCATCCCTCTATGGCTTTGGTGCAGGCGCTGGCTTTTCACTGGTGTTAATTTTCTTCTCTGCCATGCGCGAGCGACTGGCAGCCGCCGATATTCCAGCACCCTTCGAAGGCGCGGCAATCGCTATGATTACCGCTGGCCTTATGTCACTGGCCTTTATGGGCTTTAGTGGTCTGGTGTAAATGATCGAAACCATTGCCCAACAACCTATTCTCGCCGCGCTAGTCGCGCTGGTCGGGCTCGGCATCCTATTTGGCGGCCTGCTTGGCTTTGCCGCAGAAAAATTTAAAGTCGAAGGCGACCCCATTGTCGAGCAGCTCGACGAGCTGTTGCCCCAAACCCAATGTGGCCAGTGCGGCTTCCCCGGTTGTAGACCCTATGCCGAATCCATAGCCAATGGCGACGCCATCAACAAATGCCCTCCCGGTGGTCAGGCAACGATTAATGCCATCGCCAACCTGCTGGATGTGCCAGCACCAGAGTTGGATGCCGAACACGGCGAAGAGGCCGAAGTTAAAACCGTGGCCTTTATCCGCGAAGACGAGTGCATCGGCTGCACCAAATGTATTCAGGCCTGCCCGGTAGACGCTATTTTGGGCGCCGCAAAATTAATGCACACCGTAATTGCCGACGAATGCACCGGCTGTGATCTGTGCGTAGAACCTTGCCCGGTAGACTGTATCGACATGTTGCCCGTAGAAGAAGGCATGAAAGAATGGCACTGGCCAGCACCCCCCACCACGGCAGATTTAATTGCCAGCGACAGGAGACCCCAGCTATGAAAACCTGGGTAACTCCCGGTGGCGTGCACCCCCCGGAAAATAAGCATCAGTCCCTGACTCTGCCCATTGGCACATTGCCAATCCCAGAGACATTGGTGATTCCCTTGAGCCAACATATTGGTGCCGGGGCGACACCCTGTGTAGAAGTGGGCGCCAAAGTGTTAAAAGGCCAAAAAATTGCCGATGCGGCAGGCATGTTCTCGGTGCCTATGCATGCGCCTACCTCCGGCACCATCAGTGCCATCGAACACCGTCCTGTCGCCCACTCGTCTGGCATGCTTGCTCCATGTATTGAAATCACCAGCGACGGCCGTGACGAATGGATCAAACATCAAGGCTTTGCGGATATTGAAAATGCCACAGCCAAAGCACTGTTGCAGGCTATTTCTGATGCAGGTATTGCCGGTATGGGTGGCGCCGGTTTTCCAACAGCGGTTAAGCTCAACCCAGGTTATCGGCGCCCAATCAACAGTCTGATTGTTAATGCCACCGAGTGCGAGCCCTACATCACCGCTGATGACTCCGCTATTCGTGAGCGCGCCGCGGAAATTGTCGAAGGCATTGGCATACTTAGCCAAATTCTCGGCCATCCCAGCAATATTATGATTGGTATCGAAGCCAATAAACCCGAGGCCATCGCCGCACTGGCGCCCCATGTGGTGGACAGCGGCATCTCCGTTGTGTCTTTCCCAACCAAATACCCCTCCGGTGGTGAAAAGCAGTTAATTTATATACTCACCGGTCAAGAAATCCCCAGTGGTGAACTGCCCGCCGATATTGGCGTGGTCTGTGTAAACATAGGTACTACCTACGCCATCAAACGAGCCATTGTCGATGGCGAGCCACTGATCTCTAGGGTCACCACCATGACCGGCGACGCCTGCGGCATCAACCGTAACTACGACACATTGATTGGCACCCCTGTCAGCCATATGCTTGCTAACAGCGAGTTCCAAGAAGAGGCCTGTAGCCGGCTAGTGATGGGCGGCCCTATGATGGGCTTTAGCCTGACCAGCGCCGATGTGCCCATTGTCAAAACCACCAATTGCATACTGGCGCCAAGTTATGAAGAAATTCCTGACGACGAGCCAGCTCAGCCCTGTATTCGCTGCGGCATGTGTGCCGAGGCCTGTCCGGTCTCACTGTTGCCCCAGCAACTGTTCTGGTACTCCCAAGCTCAGGATCATGAGCGTTTAGAAGCACATAATCTGTTTGACTGCATTGAGTGCGGCGCTTGCTCCTATGTGTGCCCGAGCAATATTCCTCTGGTGCAGCACTACCGCCACAGCAAAGGTGAGATTCAAAAAGCCCGCGCCGATAAGGTTAAGTCCGACCATGCCCGGGAGCGTTTTGAGTTTCACCAGCAGCGAATAGAGCAGGCAGAAAAAGATAAAGAAGCCAAGCGCGCAGCGCGCCGCGAAGCGGCCGAGAGTGCCAAAGCTAAAGCCGCAGATGCGTCCAATAAGGCCGCGGGCGACGCAGACAAACCCGCCGCCAATTCAGCGGCGGACATTATCGCGGCTGCCCAAGCCCGTGCCGCCGCCAAAAAAGTCAGCCCGGAACAGCAACAAGCCAAATTTGAACGCTCCATTGCCGGTGCCGAGATGCGCCTGCAAATGGCCAAAGAAAAATTGGCCGATGCAGATGCAAGCCAAACCGAAGAGCAAAAGAATATTCTCAGTGCCGCCGTCGAAGGGGCGCGGCAGAAACTGGAACAGGCCCAACTGCGGCTTCAAGAGCATATCAATGCACATAGCCAGACCAAAAATGGCGAGCAGGTGGACTAATGGCCTTTAAACAAATTACCTCACCCCATGCTCATGCCTCGCAAAACACCAGCAAGGTGATGCAGCTTGTGCTGTGGGCTACCATTCCCGGCCTGATCGCTCTGACCATCCACTTTGGCTGGGGCAGTCTGATCAACGTAGTGCTAGCCACCGCAACCGCCGTGATTGCAGAAGCATTGATTGTGCAAATGCGTGGCCGTCCTGTGGGCTTCTATCTGAAAGATTACAGTGCAGTGGTCACCGCCGTGCTGTTGGGTCTAGCACTGCCACCCCTAGCCGCCTGGTGGGTCGTTGTTGTGGGCAGCCTGTTCAGCATTGTTATCGCCAAACAGCTTTATGGGGGCTTAGGCTACAACCCGTTTAACCCTGCTATGGTAGGTTATGTGGTGTTGCTGATTTCCTTCCCCATACAGATGACCACCTGGGTTACACCGCTGGCCCTGCTGCCTGAGGGCGTTAGTCATCCTGGAATACTAGAGTCATTGCAAATTGTCTTTACCAGCCTAACGCCAATGGACGGTGTTACGGGCGCCACACCGTTGGACAGCTTCAAATATGCCGATGGTCTTTTAGTCGACCAGATCTATGCCCAAAACCCATTATTTAGTGAAGCGGGCTTTGCAGCTGTGGGTTGGGAATGGGTCAATATAGGCTTTTTGATTGGTGGGCTGGTTTTACTGGGCAGCAGAATCTTTACCTGGCATGGCCCCATCGCCATGTTGGCAGCCATCGCCATTATGTCCGCTATCTTTTGGGATGGCGGCAGCTCCGACAGCCCCGGTTCGCCGCTAATGCATCTGTTTAGTGGTGCCAGCATGATGGGCGCATTTTTTATTATGACCGATCCTGTCTCGAGCGCCGTGAGCAATCGGGGGCGGCTGATTTACGGCGCGCTGATTGGCGTGCTGGTCTACATTATTCGCGCCTGGGGCACCTACCCAGATGCGGTTGCCTTTGCTGTGCTGCTGGCCAATTTTGCTGCACCCTTTATCGACAACTACACATTACCGCGCACCTACGGCCACACTGATAGACGCCGCGCCACCGAAAAAGAGGAAGACTAATGACATTGCAGTCGATCCGCTTTAATAGCATTTTGCTGGCCAGCTTTGCCCTAATCACAGCGATTATTTTGGCCTCCACGGACTCGCTGACCAGGGACAGAATTGCAGATTCTGAGCGGGCCGCGGCCCAGCGCGCCCTATTAGAAATTATCCCATTAGATCGTCACAACAATGATCTTCTGATGGACGTGCAAGCCATCCCGGAAAAGTTTTGGCCCGCGCTGGGACTTAAAAAAGGTGGTGAGATACATGTCGCTCGGGACAATGGTGAGCCTGTGGCCGCCATTATTCCGGCTATTACGCCAGATGGTTACAGCGGCAATATCAGTATGATCATCGGTGTTAACTTTGATGGCACATTGGCCGGTGTGCGCGTAGTCGAGCACAAAGAGACCCCAGGTCTGGGAGATAAAGTCGACCTTAAAAAGAGCGACTGGATACTCAGCTTTAATGGCAAGTCATTGATTAACCCAGAGCAAGATGGCTGGGATGTAAAAAAGAATGGTGGCCAGTTTGACCAGTTTACCGGTGCTACTATTACCCCAAGAGCCGTCATTAATCAGATAGCTGAAGTGCTGCAATACTTTAGCGAAGACAGCGAGCGCTTGCTGGCAGAAGCCAATGAGCACAGCGATAAAGAGCACAATCATGAGTGACGTTAGCCTAGCAGAAGTTACCAAAAATGGCCTTTGGACCAATAACCCGGCATTGGTTCAGTTGCTGGGCCTGTGCCCACTGCTTGCCGTGACCGGTACAGTGGTCAATGCACTGGGACTGGGCATTGCCACCCTGGCCGTGCTGATTGGCTCTAACACCATTGTGTCGTTGATACGCAATCATGTCAGTGACGCCGTGCGCCTGCCCGCCTTTGTTATGATTATCGCCGCATTTGTGACCTGCACCGAACTGCTGATGAAAGCTTACACCTATGAGCTGTATCAAATACTCGGGATCTTTATCCCATTGATCGTCACCAACTGTGCCATCCTTGGTCGCGCTGAAGCCTTTGCCAGCAAAAACTCTGTGGGTATGGCCGCCTTCGATGGCTTGATGATGGGCCTGGGGTTTTTGGCCGTTCTGGTGCTATTGGGCGCCATCCGGGAGCTGCTGGGCCAAGGCACCTTGTTTGCCGACATGCATCTGCTATTTGGTGCCGTTGCCTCCGGCTGGATGATTCAGCCCTTTGGCGAAAACTACAGTTTCTTGATCGCCGTGTTGCCACCAGGGGCATTTTTGGTCACCGGCTTTTTGATTGCCATCAAGAATGCCATTGATGCGGCCAACAAACGCCGCGCTGATGCTCAGAGAGACGCACCGGTTAAAGGGGCAAAACGCATACGCACCACAGGCACCATTAGCTAGAAATTAATCTGCTATAGCAATGTCAAAAGGGAAGAAGTAAAAAAGGGACTGGTACATTATGCACAAATCTGGCGCTCAGCTAGTACGCTACGCACTGGAAAAGCTCAGCATCCAACATACCTTTGGTGTATTGGGTAATCACAATCGTGAAATCTACAATGAGCTTAAAAACTCAAGCCAAATTCAGGCCCACTTAGTCAATCAAGAGCTCAGCGCCGCCTTTATGGCCGACGCCATCAGCCGCACCTCCTCCACAGAGGCCATCGGCACCATGCTTATTACTGCCGACGCCATTGTCAGCCAAGGCGTGGCTGACGCGTTTGTCTCTGGCGTGCCACTCTTGATAATTGCCGGCAGTGGCGCTAGGGAAAGAGACGGCATTAACAGCCAGCCACTTATGCAGCCGGCAACCAAAGCCTGTTTAAAAATCAGCCATTACAAAGATCTAGTGACCAGCCTATTTGAAGCCCATCAAATTGCCACCAGTAATAAACCTGGTCCAGTATATGTAGAGATTCCCGTTGACGTGCAAATGCATATTGAAGATATAGATGACCCACTACCAGTGCACCTGTCTGCCGCCAACCAATCCGCCCCAGACCAAGAGTAAATTGATGGCACAGCCCAACCACTAATAAAAGCTGAGCAGCCCGCTCTATTTATTGGCTGGGGTGCAACCCATCAGCAAGCCAAGCTCATCGACTTGTCAGAATTTTTATCTGCACCAGTCTGCACAAGCCTGCAAGGCAATGGCACCTTCCCCGCCAAGCACCCATTGCACACAGGGCTAACAACAAGCCCAGTCACAGCAAAAGCAATCAGAGACTGCGACTGCCTGGTGGCCATTGGCACCAACACGACAGATCTGGACTATCTCGACGCACCGGATCAGATTGTTCACCTGCAACCAAACGCAATACCAGCCCTGCTTTATAAACTACGAGAGCTTAAACCAGACGCCAACGACAAAGGCTCTGCCAAAGGACTGGCCAAGACAATCGCCAAAGCAAAACTCGAACAGCGTGAAGACTGGCTAGAGCACAACAGTAAACGCCGAGTAAACCCCGAGGTGTTTTTTAGCGCTCTTTCCAAAGCCACCAGCAGCAATGCCATAGTAGTCACCGATCAAGGCGCCCATCGCGCATTGACCGCCGAACTCCTTCCAATCAACAACCCCAAGGGCTTTGTCAGCCCAGCTACCTTAAATGCCATGGGCTACTGCGTGCCCGCGGTCAATGCCATCAAACTGGCCAACCCAGACACAGAGGTGATCGGCATTGTGGGCGATGGCGCCATGATTATTAATGGCATGGAAGCACTCACCGCTGTGCGGGAAAAACTCGGCGCAATCTATTGCCTGTTTAACAACAGCGAGCGCACCAAAGAGAAAAATCTTGGCCATATAAACTGGGGCGCCTTTGCCGACGCCCTAGAATGCGGTTACTTTCCCATCACCAGTAATAGAGGCATAGATACCATATTGCGCCGCGCGCTAAAAACCGCCGACCAGGGCCAACCAGTGATATTAGATATCTATATCGATTACAGCCGCAAAAGTCACTATGCCCAGCACCGTGAAAAGGCCGAGCTGGCCCGCCTGCCAAGCCGAGATAAATTGAGCATTGTTAAGCGGGCCATAGTGCGCAAGATAATGGGATCAATAAAACAAAAAGACTCTGTTTAGTAACTATCCAAATCCTTGGCAAACAGCATCTCAATATTGCGAAATGCCTTAAACTCCAGATGATTATTGCTTGGGTCCTTTACAAACAACGTCGCCTGCTCTCCCTCCCGGCCCTCAAAACGCACATAGGGCTCAATAACAAACTCAATGCCGTTGGCCTTCATCATCTCAACAGCCTGCTCATACTGAGCCCAGTCCATAATCACTCCAAAGTGAGAAGCTGGCACTGCATGGCCATCCACTGCATTAGTGGCCGCAGATGGATGATCCTCGGGGGCAACTAAATGGGCCACCAGCTGGTGGCCAAAGAAGTCGAAATCAATCCAACGGTCAGATTCACGGCCTGTGGGGCAGCCCAGGATGCCATTGTAGAAACTGCGGGCAGCTTCCAGGTCGGTGACCGGAAAGGCTAAGTGGAAGCGGGGATAAGCGGGGTTGGTCATGGTGTTTACTTCTTGTTATTGACTATCACCATATTAGCACTGGATAAAAAATATTTTTGCTGAAAACAAAAAAGGCGGCAGTAATACAACCTGCCGCCTTTAGGGGGAGAGCATTTAATTAGAAGGCTTTGGACAGCCCGAAAGACAAACTCGTAAACTTGGCACCGTCTTTGTCGGCATAGCGCACAAATTCAACCGACCCTTGCAGATCTTTATCAAGATCGATATCAGTGCCAACGCCATAGGAAAAATCGTCTGCGCTGTCATCAACACTCACTCCAAGTGCTGAAACCTCGACAGATATTTGGGTATAACCAACCAGCAGATACGGATCCAACAGCTCACCAACAGGAGCGCTCACTTTGAGATAGGCGCCATAAAATTCCTGCATCTCAAAATCAACGCCGCTTACCGTATCACTGCCAAGACCAAACCCCAGGCGCACCTCAGCGGCAAGATTGTCAGTGTATTGCTTGCCCAGCCGACCAAAAATGCCCGCAACATTGGCATCATCAAAACCATCTTCGGCATATTCAAATACTGCCAAGTTGGCTCCGATATAGGCATCACGGCCGTAGGCGTCAGCATAGCGACTGTCTGAGTAAGCATTGCTGCCCAGTAACAGTGCAGTACTGAATAAAACCGTCGTGATTGCATTCCGTTGTTTGAACATTTCAATTTCCTTATTGGTTGAGTAAAACTTATTTAGACTGTTGTGGCGCCTCTAGGCAACTTCCCATGCCAGAGAATTATTTAACACCGCTTTAACCTGTTGGATATCAATACTGTCACGGGTAATAAACTCCGCTTCCATAGATCGACTTTTCGCTCTGGCAACTTGGAACACCGCATAATTGACGATATGGACCATACGACAGTCCATATCCTCCAAAAAATCGAGAGTGCGTTTATAGATGTCACAATAGAGGGCGCTTAGGCCAAATGAATCTGGATCGTAGAGATCTTCCTCAGCAGAGGATTTGATCTTCATGTCCGCCGGCCAAAGGCTGATAACCAGCTCGAAGCATTGTTGAAATTGATCTTCCCTGATCAGCGTAACCATGTTGTGTTTTCCAAATCCTTTTGGCTCATATTTGTTACTAGAAATGTAGACTAAGAACTGATGCTTTTCGCTAAACTAGTTCAATTAATTGCTGCGCTAACCTCCCAGTGGTTAAACGACCCAGGGCAATTCATCCAAATCTACATTACCGCCAGTCAAAATAATCGCCACCCGCTTACCTTGAAACTGCTCGGGCTGATCCATTATCGCCGCGAGAGGCACAGCGCAGGAAGGTTCCACAATGACTTTAAGTCGCGTCCAGATCAGACGCATGGCTTCGACTATGCGCTCTTCGGAGCAGAGCAAAATCTCATCCACAGTCTCACGCATCACCTCAAAGTTGCGCACCCCCACTGTGGCGCGCAAGCCATCGGCAATGGTGTTGGGACTGTACTCAGCAAGTCTTTCGCCTCGCTGGAGGCCAAGCCAGGCATCTTTGGCCTGCTCTGGTTCTGCGCCTATTACCTGAGCATTACTCAAGGCTGTAACTGCAATGCCAGTGCCGCCAATTAAGCCGCCACCACCAACTGGGGCCATCACTATATCCACAGGCTCATCGATCTGCTCTAACAATTCTAGTGCTGCAGTGCCCTGGCCAGCAATAATCACATCACTATCATAGGGATGCACAAGGGTACTGCCCTGCTCTGCAATTAATCTATCAACCGTACCTTCGCGAGCAGCCATAGTCGGTGCGCAGAGCTCAATATGGGCTCCATATGCGGCGACAGCATCTTTTTTTACCAACGGCGCATTCTCTGGCATCACCACAGTGCAATGTGCACCTCTTAGGCTTGCGGCCCAAGCCAATGCGGCGCCGTGATTTCCCGATGAATGAGTAACAACCCCTTTGTGCAGACTAGCCTCATCCATCGAAAATACTGCATTACAGCCCCCTCGGGCTTTGAATGCGCCTATCTTCTGGAAATTTTCTGCTTTAAGAAATAACTCACAGCCCATCATCCCGTTGAGCAGTTGACTCTGCAAAATAGGCGTGCGGTGGATATAGGGCGCTATGCGCTTATGGGCTTGCTGGATGTCTTTAATGCTTAATTTCATGCTGCCAGTTTAGCCCAATTAAGAGGAAACTGGCGACTAAAACAAATGGTTTGCAACAGGGAAATTTGCCATATACTTGCCTTTCTAAACCACATATCACAGGCATATATAGGAAGCCGTATGATTAGAGTTTGCCTTTTTAATGGTACCGATATCTCTGTGGGCGGCACTGAGTTGATCGCACTTCCCCTGCCCAAAGGGTCGTCATTATGGATTGATATTCACAAGGAGACGCCTGGTGCTGAAGAGATTATTTTGGCTGCCACCCACTCTGTATTCAAGATGCCCGCCGTGAGCGCCATCCACCAAAAACCGAGCACTTTAAAGATCAGTCATTTGTGTTGCTGCGGGCGCTGAATTCAGTATCTGAGGGGCTGTCTTTTGAGACTCAGCAGGTAGCTTGCTTTATTGGCGCGAACTTTTTGATTACCCGTCACGATGAGACCTCTGCGGTTATTGATAACTGGTGGAACTTTGGTGATGTTGAGGGCCCTATGGCCAAAGGACCCTGGGTGTTGTTTGCGGCCATTACCAATAGCATGGGGCTGGCGTATATAGATATGCTGTTGAAGTTTGAACCCACTTTGTCCG
>Ga0213863_10000324_pt1 | contig 37905 bp, 37 predicted proteins | sample PICome_8_FD_160128 | JGI IMG/M metagenome (GOLD analysis project Ga0213863, IMG submission 160128) | Coastal seawater microbial communities near Pivers Island, North Carolina, United States - PICO497 | ecosystem: Environmental > Aquatic > Marine > Coastal | place: USA: North Carolina... | reverse complement strand
CGGCTGCCTGGAATACAGCAAGAGAATGCCGCCGGAGCTGCGTATCCAGTCGCTGGATATTCCTCTTGGGGCGAGAAGTAAAAGTCAGTCGGTAGCCAAAGCAGTCGAAGCCGAGAGTCTGGGCTTACTTAAAGTCATTAATAACAATGATTTTGTTGTAGCACTGGACGTATTGGGGAAGCCCATGAGCACCGAGAAGCTAGCAAAACAGCTGCGCAACTGGCAGATGAACGGGCAAGATGTATGCTTTATGATCGGCGGTCCGGATGGCCTGTCAAAAGAGTGCATAGCCAGGGCCAATATGCGCTGGTCGCTATCAGATTTAACCATGCCGCACCCATTGGTGCGTGTTATTTTGATGGAGCAGCTCTACAGGGCATGGACGATCAATGCCAATCACCCTTATCATCGCAGTTAGAAGATTGGATAACCGAAAATGATTCAAGACGCTGCTTTTTCTGACCCCGCCCGCGAGCGCAGAATTTTTGCCAGCCGACTGCTGGTAACAGGGATAGCCGTTACTATCATGGCCTTGGTGGTTCTCTATCGGTATTTCGATCTTCAGATCAATCGCTACGAAAACTTTGCCTCCCATTCAGACAATAACCGTGTACATGTCAGACCAGCAGCACCGTCCCGGGGACTGATCTATGATAGAAATGGCGAACTACTGGCTGACAATCGTCCCTCCTACAATCTCAGTATTGTCCGCGAGCACAGTGAAGGGCTGGATCAACTGCTTGGGGAGCTCTCAGGCCTGATTGATATCTCCGACGATGATATCGAACGCTTCGATAAACGTCTTAAACGACGCAAACCCTTTGAACCTATAACTCTTAAGTTGAATCTTACCGAGCGAGAACGCGGCATTCTGGCAGTTAATGGCTATCGTCTGCCGGGGGCCTCAGTCAGCGCGCGACTCACTAGATTCTACCCACACCGTGAACTTTTCTCCCATGTTATTGGCTATGTGGGCCGCATTAACGAACGGGAAAGCCAGCACATTAATACCGTGGCATACAGTGGCACCGATAGTATTGGCAAAATCGGGCTGGAAAAATTCTACGAAGAACAGCTGCTGGGCAGAGTGGGCTCAGAGCATGTAGAAACCAATGCTAAAGGCCGCGTGATGCGGGTTTTAGATAAAGTTGATCCAGTGCCTGGCAACAATCTCACCATGCACCTAGACAGCAAACTGCAAACCGTTGCCCATAAAGCCTTTAAAGGTGAACGAGGTGCATTGGTGGCCATAGACGTTAAGACTGGCGGTATCTTGAGTATGGTCAGCGCACCCAGTTACGACCCCAATTTGTTTGTCTCTGGCATCAGTCAGAAAAACTACAACGCATTGCTCAATTCCTCAGACCGCCCTTTGTTTGACCGTGCAATTCGTGGGCAATATCCCCCTGGCTCAACCATCAAGCCATTATTTGGCCTGATCGGTTTGCACAACAATACTATTGATATCAATTACAAAATCCAGGACCCCGGCTATTTCTTTATGGAAGGTATTGAACGTCCTTGGCGGGATCACAATTCCAAGCGCGGCGGCCACGGCAATGGCGTGGATCTGGCCAAGGCCATTATCGAATCCTGCGATGTTTTCTTTTACAAAATGAGCGTCAAAACCGGCATCGACCTGCTGGCTAGCTACAGTGAAACCTTCGGCCTTGGCAACCTCACAGGTATCGACCTGCCCGGCGAGCGACCCGGTATTATGCCCTCTCGAGCCTGGAAACAGGGTGCGCGCCAGCAGGCATGGTTTAACGGCGACACCATCAATGTCAGCATTGGTCAGGGCTTTATGCTGACCACCCCGTTGCAACTGGCTGTGATGTCTGCGCGCATTGCCGCAAAAGGCAAGATGGTAATGCCGCAGCTGGTAAAATCTGTGAATGGTGTTGCCGTAGAGAGCCCAACACAAAACAGCACTTTGGAGATAAGTGACGAGCACTGGAATTATGTTCACAAAGCTATGCGCGATGTGGTGCACTCCGCCAAAGGCACAGCTCGAGGCATCAGCGAAGGGCTCAATTACGAAATTGCCGGCAAGACTGGCACAGCGCAGGTGATAAGTATTAATGCAGAAGAAGAATATGACAGCTCCAAGCTTGATAAGCGCCAATGGGATCATGCATTATTTGTAGCCTTTGCACCGGTTGACGACCCGCAAATCGCTATCGGCTTGATTGTGGAGAACGGTGAGCATGGCAGTTCCGCAGCGGCACCGATCGCTCGCACTGTTATTGATGCCTATATGCAAACCAGATCATCAATCTCTATGGCATTGGTGCACTAAATGCATGAGACTGATTTTGTACGACGCATGCAAAACCCCGGGGGCGATCGCCGCCGCGGCCGCTCGATGCATCTGGATCTACCCTTATTACTGGCCCTGCTAGCTATCAGTATTGGGGGCCTATTTGTGCTCTATAGCGCCAGTGGCCAGAGTATCTTCTACGTTAAACGCCAAGCACTATTTATTTTCACTGGCTTTATTGCCATGATCGCTGTGGCTCAGTTTCCAGTGCGTTTTTGGGAGAGGTGGTCGATTGTGCTGTACGGCATAGGTCTGCTGTCACTGATCGCTGTATTATTTTTTGGGGTTGGCGCCAAAGGTGCTCAACGCTGGCTAGACCTAGGCTTTACTCGATTTCAACCCTCAGAATTAATGAAGGTTGCAGTGCCCATGATGGTATCCGCCTATTTGGGCAAACGCTATATCCCACCCTCGTTTAAGCATATCGTATTCACACTGATGCTTATCGGCATACCGGTGATTTTGATTGTTAATCAGCCAGACCTAGGTACCGCTATTCTTATTTTTGCCTCCGGTTTTTTTGTCCTGTTTTTGGCGGGGCTGCGCAAGCGTTATTTGATCACCGCCTTTCTATTAGCGCTGGCTGCTATTCCGATATTGTGGTTTTGGGTGATGCGCGATTACCAAAAACAGCGGGTGCTGACATTGCTATCTCCCGAGGATGATAAGTTAGGCGCTGGTTGGAATATCATTCAGTCTACCACTGCCATTGGCTCTGGCGGCTGGAATGGCAAAGGCTGGACTCAAGGCACCCAATCACAACTCAACTTCTTACCGGAAAGCCACACAGATTTCATTATTGCGGTGCTGGCTGAAGAATTTGGCCTGATCGGTGTTCTCACACTCTGTGCCGCCTATTGTTTTTTGATCGGCCGCTGCATGTTGATTGCCCTTAATTCCCAGTCACAGTTTGGTCGCTTGATTGCTGGCAGCCTAACACTGACATTTTTTATCTATGTGTTTGTCAACATGAGCATGGTTTCGGGGATATTGCCCGTTGTTGGTGTACCATTGCCTCTGCTGAGCCACGGTGGCACAGCAATTGTGACTCTATTTCTCGGATTTGGTATTCTTATGGCCATTAGCACCGAGCCCAAACGGATTAGGACTGACCTTTGAAAAATACCATTAAATATCCAGCGTCGTTTATTTTTAAATCTCTAGCGGCGCTTTTCTTCAGTTTGATCTCGGCACTGTCTATTGCAGACTATTCAGAGCACCCTGAGGCAGCCGCCTTTGTCGACACCATGGTTAATGAGCACAAGTTTGATCGCGAGCAAATTGTGGCCTGGCTGTCGTATGCTGAGCATCAAAAGTCCATTGTTAAGGCAATGAGCCGGCCGGCGGAAAAAGTAAAACCCTGGCATCAATACAGAAAGCACTTTATCTCGGACCTGCGCATTGATCGCGGCCTGCAGTTTTGGCGTGAAAACCAAGAAACTCTGGCGCGAGCCGAAAAAGAGTTTGGCGTTGACCCGGCCATTATTGTGAGCATCATAGGTGTAGAGACCAACTATGGCCGCAACACTGGCAGCTACAAAGTTATCGACGCCCTCAGCACCCTCGCTTTTGATTACTACACCTACACCGAAAAGCGCGAATCTCGCAAAAAGTTTTTTACCATTCAGCTAGAGCATCTTTTTTTATTGGCTCGCGAGCAAAAGCAAGACCCATTGATGCTCAGAGGCTCCTATGCTGGCGCTATGGGATGGGGTCAGTTTATGCCCAACAGCTACCGCAACTATGCCGTAGATTTTGATGGTGATGATTTTGCCGATATTTGGACCAACCCCACGGATGCCATTGGCAGCGTGGCCAATTACTTTATCAAGCACGGCTGGAAAACTGGTCAACCTGTAGCCACCAGAGCTCATGTAGGTGCCACTGTCGACGAGCGCGGAATGAACAAGATGAAGCGCCCGACCACCACTATAGGTGAACTGACAGCAAGAGGTTTCGATCCAGTCGAAAAGTTCGATGATCAGGCCACTGCCTTCCCCATGCGTTTTCAAGCAAAATATGGTGATGAGTACTGGCTTGGGCTACATAATTTTTATGTGATCGGTCGCTACAACCCACGTACCAAATACGCTATGGCGGTTTATCAGCTAAGTGAAATCATTCGGAATCGTCGCTGTGCCACAGAAGCCAACTGCTAAAGAGCTTTTCATTGTTAGTCTGATTATACTGACCGGTATGGCTATTGCCGGCTGTAGCACTTTGCCGCCGGCGAATGAAAGAAATGAAAAAGCTGACGGCGCCGGCAAACCAGTGGACACCAGAACCATCCCTGATGCGGTCCCAAAATTAGAGCCCATTACCAGAGCCGGCAATAAAAGTCCCTACACCGTATTTGGTAAAACCTATTTTGTCATGGCCAACAGCGATAATTTTAGCCAGACCGGCACCGCCTCTTGGTACGGCAGCAAATTCCACGGCCGCAAAACATCCAATGGCGAAATTTATAATATGTATGCCATGACAGCGGCCCATAAGTCACTGCCAATCCCAAGCTATGTGCGTGTTACCAACCTTGAAAATAAACGCTCTATTGTGGTTCGCGTGAATGATCGCGGCCCATTTCACGGCCCCAGAATTATTGATCTCTCTTACGTGGCCGCATTAAAACTGGGATACGCAGACAAGGGCACAGCCAAAGTCTTGGTTGAAGTCATCGATCCCTCTGGCAAAAAAGATAAACTGCCTCCACCAGCCCAGCAACCAACGACAGTGGCGCAAGCTCAACCTGTTTCCCCAACTGCTTCAGCCGCCAAGCCAAAAGCGCCACTGGCAGCCCAAGGTAGCTATTTGCAAGTAGGCGCCTTTGACAACCCAGACTCTGCCCAGCAACTGCAAAAGCAAGTGCGGGGCTACACCGCATTGCCAATTTTGGTGCAGCAGCGAAACAATATGTACAAAGTCTGGGTAGGGCCGATTGCCGACAAAATGGAATTATCCCTTATTCGGCGCATCCTCAAAAAATCGGCCAATATTTCCGGGTTTATGGTTAAGCCTTAAACCCGGTGGACTGGCATTGCTTGCACTAACAACAGTCGTTTGAAAACGCGCATTGCCGGATTGGTAATGGTAAACTGCGGCGCAACTAAACTTTCTTTGTCGGTATATTTAACATGCTTAAAAAATGGATCTTGTCTCCGGTTATTTTGCTTAGCTGTCTGCTTGCAGCTTCTGCGGTTCAAGGACAAAAACTGATACCGGCGGCGCCAGAACTGGCAGCCAAAGCTTGGATATTGGTCGACGCTCAAACAGGCCATGTGCTGGCCGAAAAAAATGCTGATGATCAACTTCCACCCGCCAGCCTGGCAAAAATGATGACCACCTATATCGCCTCCAATGAGATTGAAGCGGGCCGCATGAGTGAAGACTCAATGGTACTGATCAGCGACAACGCTTGGGAGCTTGGCGGTGCCAAAACCGATGGCTCCACCATGTTTTTAAGTCCTCGCAGCAAAGTGTCTGTGCTCGACCTGATGCATGGCGTGATTATTCAGTCTGGTAATGACGCAGCAATTGCATTGGCTGAGCATATTAGCGGCAGTGAAATAACTTTTTCTGACAATATGAACCAGCAAGCTGAGTTACTGGGTATGAACAACACCTATTATATGAACTCCACCGGCCTTCCCGCAGAGGGGATGGTGACAACGGCCCGCGACCTGTCATTGATTGCCCGTTCCATCATCAAAGAGCACCCCAAGTACTACAGCATCTATGCCAAAAAGTATTTTAAGCACAACAATATCAACCAGCCTAACCGCAACCGCTTGTTGTGGCGAGACAGCAGTGTTGATGGCTTAAAGACCGGCCATACCAATGCTGCCGGCTACTGCCTAGTCGCATCAGCTAAGCGCCGGGATATGCGGCTGATCTCGGTTGTACTGGGCGCCAGCAGTGATGCCTCCAGAGCCAGAGAGTCGCAAAAGTTGCTGTCCTATGGCTTTCGCAATTTTGACACCAGAACTATTTACAAAATCGGTGACATCATTAAACAGAACACCAAGATCTGGTATGGCGAGCGGGAGTTTCTTGATCTGACCATTGCTGATGACGTAACTCTTACCTTCCCCAGAGGCTCGCAAAAAAATCTGGCCGCCAATATTCTGGTGGATGAGCAAATTAAAGCGCCTATCTACAGGGGTCAGGAGTTGGGTCGACTCCAGGTCAGCCTAAATGACGAATTGCTGGTTGATGTGCCTCTGGTTGCCGCAGAAGATGTAGCTGAGGCAGGTCTTATGCCCCGTCTATTTGACTGGATTATTCTGTTCTTTACCCAATTGATGTCTTGAGAGTTCGCCTGTGACTGAAGAAGAAAAACCACAGATTGAGTTTCCCTGCGATTACCCCATCAAAGTGATGGGTGAGGCCCATGTGGAATTGCACCAACATGTATTGCAGGTGATGGAGGTGCACGCTCCAGGGTTCGACCGCAGCCAAATAACCGTGCGCGATAGTAGCAAAGGCAAATGGCAATCTATAACAGTGGTTATCACTGCCACAGGAAAACCGCAGCTTGTGGCTATTTTTGAAGACTTGAAAACCAGCAGCCGAGTCAAGATGGTGCTCTAAGCATGAGTACCGACAATTCCGGTTTACCGCTGATAATTCGCAGTTTGGGCTTACAAGAGTACAGCCCTTGCTTCGAAGCCATGAAAGCCTTCAATGAGCAGCGCTTAAGCAACAGCTCCGATGAAATCTGGTTTGTCGAACATCCGCCGGTCTTTACCCAAGGTCAGGCGGGAAAAGCTGAGTACATTGTGATGCCCGGAGACATCCCAGTGGTAAAAAGCGATCGCGGCGGCCATGTGACCTATCATGGGCCAGGTCAGATCACCGGCTATATTCTAATCGATCTTAAAAGACGCAAACTCGGTGTGCGAGATTTAGTCAGCAAGATCGAACAGGCATTGGTCGACACATTAGAGCACTGGGATATTGCCGCAAGCCCGAGACGCGAAGCACCTGGCGTGTATATTGCCAGCGGTGAAAAAATCGCCTCGCTGGGTCTGCGTATTCGCAAAGGCTGCAGCTATCACGGGCTCAACTTTAATGTGTCCATGGATATGTCTCCCTGGGAGCGCATTAATCCCTGCGGACTGGGGGTCCCTATGACTCAACTCGCTGACCTGGTTGATCCGCCACCCAGTATTGATCAGGTCCGGCTAAAACTTGCTGAGCGCCTGACCAACGAGCTCGGTTATAATGGCCATCTGATTGGCAGCAGCGATGCTGTATTAATTTAAAATCTCAACAGGAAATACAATGACTACTGAGTCCGTCATACCACCAAAGCGCACACGCCGACTACAACAGGGCGAAAAACTGCGCAGTGCCGACAAGGTAGAGCGTATTCCGGTTAAGGTTATCCCCACCGAAACAGTTCAGCGCAAGCCCGAATGGATGCGCATTCGCCTGTCCGCCTCACCCAAGGTGCAGGAGATCAAAAATATTTTACGTAGCCACAACATGGCCACTGTGTGTGAAGAGGCTGCCTGTCCCAACCTACACGAATGTTTTAGTCATGGCACCGCCACCTTTATGATCATGGGTGAAATCTGCACCAGGCGCTGCCCATTCTGCGATGTGGGCCATGGCAAGCCAAATCCTGTGGACACCGAAGAGCCCAGCAATCTGGCCAAGGCTATTCAGGAAATGGCACTCAAATATGTAGTGATCACTTCGGTTGACCGCGATGATCTTCGCGACGGAGGTGCCCAGCATTTTGCCGACTGCATTCGCGAGGCGCGACTACTGTCGCCATACCTCAAAGTTGAAATTCTAGTGCCGGACTTTAGGGGCCGTATGGCACCAGCACTTGAGATTCTTACGGCCACAGCACCAGATGTGTTTAACCACAATATGGAGACTGTCCCGCGCCTGTATCGCGAGGCCCGGCCCGGTGCTAACTATGAGTGGTCATTAAAGCTGCTTAAAGAGTACAAAGTCCTAAATCCCAACGTGCCGACCAAGTCTGGCCTGATGGTGGGGTTGGGCGAAACCAAAGACGAGTTACTGCGAACCCTTGATGACTTGCGCGAACACAATGTAGATATGTTAACCGTGGGCCAATACCTGCAGCCGTCGGTCAACCATCTTCCCGTAGAGCGCTTTGTGCACCCGGATGAATTTGCCGAGTACACGGCCTACGCTGAAAGTATTGGATTTACCCAAGCCGCCTGTGGGCCTTTGGTCCGCTCCAGCTATCATGCCGACAAGCAGGCTCGCGGCGAAGATATTGGCTAATCCTGGCTCCAGACCTCCCGAAGTGGCTCGCCAAAGTCGTCGTAGATGATTTTTTTCACCGGCCGTTTTCTGAGGGTTACTGCTTTGGCTGCGGCCTTTTTCTGCTTGCGACTGTCTAGTCTGGATACCACGTCATTGACATAGGTTCTACTCTGTCGGGGTTCACCGCTGACAAACACTGTTCTCGACCTGGGCTTGTCCGCAGGCTCGCCCGTCTCGCCAGCTCTGTGCTTTTTAATCTCACCACCACGGGACAGAAACTCCTCCGTTTTACGGCGAAGTTCTCTACGCATGGACTGTTTAGAGCCTCTTGTCACAGCAATTCCCAAAGGATCATCCAATTCACCAGTCTACCAAACTCAAATTCTCATTCCAATAAAGGCTGACGCAGCAAACTAGGGGAACAACTCCAACTGCATCGCCCGCCCCTGTTCGCTGCTATCTACAAAACGTACACCTATACCCAGCAGGCGCACCGGTTTTCCTTTGCAGTTTTCGCTCTGCTCTGAGCGTTCAGTCCTCTCTGCACCCTCAGTACGGCCAGCAAAATCCGCACCCTCAACTCTCTCCACTCGCTCTATACCCCGCTCCCAAGCCTGATGACAAAGCGCTTCAAAACTCTCAATGGGCAATCCAGAAACCATTTGTCGCTCGACGGTGGTGGCGGTGAAATCATTGAATTTCATTTTTATAAATTGCTTGGTAACCAAATAATCACTGTCTACACGCCGCAGCCGACTGCGCAACTCCAGCAACAACTCAGGTATTTTTTTAAGGCAGGCGGCTTGGTCTTTAAGATCGTCAGAATAAGTATGTTCAACACTGAGTGACTTGCGCCGGCTATTGCTATTGACCTCTCGGCTATCTCGACCAAAACTCAAATGGTGTAGGCGCTTACCAAAAACACCAAACTTGTCCACTAACTCGATCAGGCTGCGCTGCTGCAAATCACCGCAGGTAACAATGCCCAATCGGCGCAGTTTTTCATTGGTGACTTTACCAACCCCAAAGATACGCTTCACTTCCAGCTTTTCCACAAACTCGTCTACGGCATCTGGTGTAATCACGAACTGGCCATCAGGCTTATTGAGATCACTGGCCACTTTGGCCAAAAATTTATTCGGCGCAATACCAGCAGAGGCTGTCACTCCAACTTCTGCGGCAATATCAGCGCGAATTTTTTGTGCGATTAATGTGGCACTGCCCTGGCATTCAGTGCAGTCGGTCACATCCAAATATGCCTCGTCCAAAGACAGGGGCTCCACCTTGTCCGTATAGCGATAAAATATCTGACGAATTTTTAGGGCCGCTTCGCGGTATTTGGCCATGGTGCCGGGTATTACCACCAAATCAGGGCACAACTTAAGCGCCTGACCTGTGGGCATGGCCGAGCGCACACCGAACTGTCTCGCTTTGTAATTGCAGGTCGCAATCACGCCGCGTCGGTCAGACTTCCCGCCTATCGCGATGGGTAGATTAACCAGCGACGGGTCGTCGCGCATCTCCACTGCGGCGTAGAAACAATCACAGTCGCAGTGGATTATCTTTCTCAACGGCGTGCCTTTTCAAGGATGCTAATCCGGACGCTAACAGCGCCTACATTATCACCAGTTTGATCAAGCGGCTTCATCTTCAAACTGGTGCTCCGCTACCCGGAATCCAAGGCGCTTAGAGATAATACCAGGCAACAGTAACATGGCTGGGGTCAACAGCAGAGTCAAAATGGTGGACAACACCAGGCCATTAACAATAGCGCTGGCCAGCGGCTGCCACCAAGAGGCAACCATACCGCCTATAGTGTAGCTGCGATTAACAAGATCAATGCTTAATCCGTTAGCCAAGGGCAACAGCCCAACGATAGTAGTAACACTGGTTAACATCACAGGCCTAAATCTAGATTTCGCCGCTTTGAACACCGCTTCTGCTGCCGTCAAGCTGCTATCGCTGCGCCGCAAATAATTGTAGGTGTCGATCAGTACAATATTGTTATTTACCACAATACCTGCGAGAGCAACAATACCAACACCGGTCAAAATCGTACTAAAGGTTGCCTGCGCAATTAATAGCCCCAACAACACCCCAGCTGTGGACATCACCACTGAGAACAAAATAAGCCCAGCCTGATAAAAACTATTGAACTGCATTACCAGCATAATCAGCATCACTGACATAGCCAGGGAGAATGCAGTGGACAAAAATGCCGCTGCCTTAGCCTGCTCTTCATTAGCACCGCGGAACACAATATCGACCGCCGGATCAATATCTTGCTGCGCCAGCCACTCGGCGATCTCCGTGGTCTGATCATCTGGTAGATAGCCTTCTTCAGAGTTGCCCAGAATAAATACAGTCTCAACCATATCAAAGCGCTGAATCGCATCTACCCGGGGTTTAGCAACTCGCTTGCTAAAGCTGCTGATCGGCACTGGACCATTGGGCGTATTGATGCGCAAGCTATCAATAGAAGACAGCTGACGATCTTGCTCGGGATAACGCAATCTGATTTCAATCTCATCATCGGCATCATCCGGGCGGAATTCACCGATCATCACACCACTGGTGACCATCTGTACCATATTGCCCACATCAGCCACATTGACACCCAACATAGCTGCACGGGATCGATCTACCTCGATCTCCCACTGGATACCAGCTAGGGGCAACGTATCCTGCAAATCGCGAACACCCTCAAGATTGTCGGCGATCCACTGGCGAATCATATCCGTGGTGCGGTACATAGACTGGCGGTCAGCGGACGAAATCTGAATCTGGATATCTTTGCCTGTCGGTGGACCGGTCTCCATTTCACTAGCAGTGACGTAGACACCGGATAGCAAACTGGTGCGCTGGCGAATCTCTTCAAATACTTCAGCACTGCCCCGCGCTCGCTCATCTCTGGGATAAAGCTCTACCAAGAAGGAGCTAATTTTATCTCTGCTGACATCGGACCCATAAATCACCATGCCTCCGCCATTGCCATAACCATAGAGCTGCTTGACACCTGGCACCGCGGCCACAACATCTTGCACTTTCATGGTGATATCTAGCTGCTCTTCAATAGACAAATTGCCTTGGGCGCGCACTTCAGCCATGCCGTATTGGCTTTCAATAGCGGTAAAGAACTCTTGGCCAACATTGTATTTCCCATACAGATTAAATATGCCCACCAACAGCCCCATAGCAATAATGGCGGTGAGCACCGGTCTTTTTACAACTGGCTTGAGTATCTTCAGATAGCCGTTCAGCAGTGGTTCCAGAAGTGTTTTTGCCGACTCCTCAGATTCGTGATCCTCAGGCATTTTCTTTTGCTTGCCCCGACGTCGAGCCAAGACTATGCCCAGAGTAGGGGCAAAAATCAGCGCGTAGGTCAATGACCAGGCCAGCACTGCAAAAACGGTGATGGGCAGATAAGACATAAAGTCTCCCGACACCCCTGGCCAAAATAGCAAGGGCAGGAATGCGGCCAACGTGGTGCCCGTTGAAGCCATTACCGGAACAGCCATACGCCTAACCGCGGCCAGATAGGCTTCGCGGGTAGGTAGCCCTGCCGCAGCTTGGGTATTGGCAAACTCCACCACCACAATTGCGCCATCAATAAGCATACCCAGAGACAATAACAGGCCGAACATGACCATAAAGTTAAAGCTGTAACCCAGCACATTTATCAAAATCAATGCACCCAGCAGACAGAATGGAATACCAAAACCCACCAGCAAACCGGACTTCACGCCCAAGGTTGCAACCACCAGAATCAGCACCAGGCACATGGCGGTAATAATATTGCCTTGCAATTCATTGACCATCTGATTGGTCATCACCGAAGAGTCAAAAACGTAGCCAATTTTCATGTCCGCAGAAAATTGCGTTCTAGACTTCTCAACAGCTGCGCGGGTAGCTTCTACCGTTTTGATCAGGTTGGCATTTAGGCGTTTGCGCACTTCAATCGCCAAGCTCTTTTCACCATTGATAAAACTGTAGCTGGCGGCGTCTTTAAATGTGCGTCTGACCGAGGCCACATCACCAAGGGTAATCGAACCCTCTGCATTGTTACGAACCGGCAATGCGCGGATATCAGCTGCTGTTTCTATTAGTGCTGGCACCTTGATGCCGAAGCGGCCCTGAGCCGCATCCATCTCTCCTGCAGGAATTAGTAGATTGTTAACTCTGACAGCTCGCACCAGTTCGTCGATTCGCAGTCCGTATTGCTCTAGGCGAGCCGGATCCACAACAACATCCACAACTTCCTCTCTGTGGCCGGATACTTCAGCAGTCAACACATCCGGCAGCATTTCCAGCTCCCTTTGATAATATTTTGCCGCGGCAAAAAGCTCCCGCTCCGATACATTGTCTCCAGAGAAGGTGATTACGATAGTGGGCTCTGGGCTTGGACTCAGCTCGTTGACTATGGGCTCTTTAGTATCATTGGGGAATTCAGCTTTAGCTCGATCCACCGCCTCACGCACTTCTGCCACAATCTCTTTGATATTATCCGCCACCTCAAACTCAGCGGTAACGATCACCATGCTCTCTTGCGCTGTGGCTTTTGTCTCTTCCAAACCATCGAGGGTTTTCAGTTCTTTCTCGATGGGCCGAACCAGCAATCGGGCACCGTCCTCCGGAGAGATGCCTTCATGCCGGACCATAACCATAACCACGGGCAACGTGACATTGGGGTTTAGCTCTACCGGCATGGAAAGCCGCGCACCTGCACCAGCGACAACAATCAGCACCATAATCGCCAATGTTGCCCTGGCGTTATCAACTATAAGACTAAGAAATTTCATAATGTTGTCAGGCTCAGATTATTGTGTTGCGCGGTTAGCTGAGAAGGCAGGCTCAACTCGCTCGCCATCAATAATGTAATTTTGCCCTACGGTCACTAGCACCACGGTCTCAGGCAGGCCGGTTACCCAGATACCAGTGGATGATTCTCCGACCGCAACCACTTTAAATGAGACCACTGTCTGACTTGTATCTAGCACTCGAACAATGGTTTCACCCATATCATTTAGCAGAATAGTGCTAGCAGGGATCAAGTGACCCTTCACAGACGCAATTTGGACGTTCAGCTGAGCAGACACCCCTGCTCTTAATTTTTGACCAGGGTTCTCCATGGTCGCTTCGACCCTGTAGCCCTTGGTCATTGGGTTTGCCTGATGGGCCAGATAAGAAACCACTGCACCAGGGATTCGTTTGCCACCGACAACCACCTTGGCTTGGTTACCCACAGCAAGACTAGTGATTTCTGTTTCCGTTGCCAGCGCCTCAATTTTTAATGGATTCAATTCAACCAGGGTGGCGCAAAGGCGGCCTGGCGTAACGAAGTCACCAACTTCCAAAGGCCGAGCCTCTAAAATGCCATCAAAGGGCGCTTTGATTTGCAGATTTTCTACATCTAGTTGTGCCCGCTTTACATAAGTTCTTGCGGATGCTAGTGCCGCCTTGGCTTGAGCTATGGCGAGTTCAGACTGGTAGCCTCCAGCTTTTAACCTCAAAGCCCCTCTATAGGCGATCTCAGCATTCTCCAGTGAGGCCTGCGCCTGAGCCACGCGAAGATAACGATCTTCCGCATCAATCTGACAGATTCCTTGCCCAGCTTGGACTCGACTGCCCTCTTCAACCAGCGTCGCAGAGATTCTGCCCGACACCTGAGCCAAAAGGTTCACCGCTCTATTAGCCTTTGTTTGAGCGCGCAACGACACGGCAGGGCTAAACACCTGTTGTTGAGATTCTATAACTTGGACCTTGGTGAAGCTGTCACCGGAGGCAACCACAGACTGGGGCTGCTCGGAATTTATCAAGGTGCCGCTGGCAAACCAGATCACAATAGCCAAGGTGAATATTAGAGCGAGACGAACATTGTTATTCAAGGAGACCTACCTTTTTGTTAGCAGTCCAATTAATAATTTGCTGTTGGGGATTACGCATTTAACAGCGGGTTAGTTTACTCTTTTTTCTGTCATGTTTTATGCCAATTTAAATAAACTGTAGCAGATCTGGTGACGGGCTATTGGCATTCATACCGCCTATCGAGCGTGGTTATAGGCTAGAAGTAGATAACATCCAAACCCGAGTACTGTGATCTAAACCTCAAAATTGATAGCGGCCACCCAACAGACTTTGCATCTCCCCTACCAACAGTTGCACTGATCAAAACCATCCCCACAATAGGGTAACGATCTATCAGGGAAAGGGTCATTCCCAGTATAAAACAATGTCTGAGTAATATTGAGTAATATGGACAGGATAAATCCTAATGATTAATACATTTAAACACCGATTTATACGAGGCATCAGCAAATCAGTCCGTCGGCGTCTACTTGCAATTATCGCCTATAGCCTCTGCAGCTTGGCCTCCGGCAGCAAACTTACGCTCAATGGCACCACGATCTACGAGGATCTGGGAAAGCAGCAATTTGTCGCTGCGCTATTTGTCCACACCACAAACAACAATGCCAACAGCCTGCAGCTACAACAGAGCCGCAAACGTATGGAAGTACGGATGCTTAACAACTATTCAAAGCGCAGATGGCTGAATCTGTGGATGCAGAGCATTTCCATCAACAATGACAGGGATAGCTTCTCGGGCTCAGCCCAAGAGGTAATTGACATTATGCAGGCACCATAGTCTGCACCCAAAAAGGGCGATATTATTGAGTACCTCTTCGATCCGGATAAAGGTACCTCAGTGCGTTTTAATGGCACAGAATTGATCTCTAACTACCCAGCCGATGTTTTTAATGTTCTGCTGCGCACCTGGATAGGCCCAATTCCGCCCTCTACAGCATTTAAAGATGAACTGTTGGGTAACAGCATCAATAATCAGGCTCAAGAATTGCTGCAAGATATTGAACCCCAGCCTAATCGAGTTGCTCTGGCCGCCTCATGGATAAAACCTCCAGCGCCTCCTGAACCAGTCCCATCCCCTGCTGTTGCGCAGATAAAACCAGCGCCAAAAGCGCCGCCAAAACCGACAACTGTGGAGCATGAAACTGCAGTGCCAGAAGAGACAGAAAAACCTACAGAGACAGGGCAAGTGGTTAACATCAATGAAAGCTCAGATAAACTAGCGGCAAAATTAGATACCCCAGAGGCCATTGAAGAAACAGACAGCGAAGAGACTGTCGACTTCGATGTCTCTCAAGCTCTGGCTCAGCGAGACTACACGCCGCTGGTAGTGGCACAAATCTTCAAAGCTATCACCTATCCCAACCGCGCCGCTGAAAAAAACCAGCAGGGTACAGTGCGTATTGCACTGACCATCGAGCGGTCTGGAAACCTGACGGCAGCTATAATTAAGCAGGAGTCGAAACATCGGTTGCTCAACAAAGCTGCGCTTAAAGCAGTCAATAAAGCTGCGCCCTTTCCGGAACTGCCAGAAGCTATGAAATCGAATAGCTTCGAAGTCAAGCTACCCGTGACCTTTAGGCTTCAATAGAGGAGTGCGGATTTTATGCATTCAGGCTGGTCAAGTTTTGATCAACTGGCTATAATCCGCGTCCTCTCCAGTCACCCAATGCAACGGAATTATTGAAATGAGCTACAACGACATACCGGCGGGTAAAGACCTGCCCAATGACATCAATGTAATTATTGAAATCCCAGCAAATCACGACCCGATTAAATATGAGGTGGATAAGGACAGCGACGCTCTCTTCGTTGACCGCTTTGTTGCCACGCCCATGTTCTACCCAGCTAACTATGGCTATGTGCCCCAGACATTGTCTGAAGATGGCGATCCCCTAGATGTATTGGTAGTGACGCCCTACCCCGTAGTGCCTGGTGCAGTGATTCGCAGCCGTGTTGTTGGTGTACTCAATATGAGTGATGAGTCTGGCATTGACGCCAAGCTACTGGCAGTGCCGCACAGCAAGCTGACAAAACTCTATGACCATGTTCAAGAAGCCTCTGATCTGCCGGAGCTTCTAATCGCTCAAATCGGTCATTACTTTGAAAACTACAAGGCGCTCGAGCCAGGTAAGTGGGTAAAGGTTGAAGGTTGGGACAATGCAGATGCAGCCCGTGCTGAAGTTATTGCATCCAGAGAGCGTTACTTAGCCGAAGACTAAGCAACTTCTTTTTGGCTCTGCGCCCAAAAAAAACCCAGCCCAGGCTGGGTTTTTTTTGCTTGTACGATTGAGACTGCTAGTAACTTTCCTGGATATCGGCAAACAGAACATCACTGCTCAATCCATGTTTGCGCAACACATCCCCAAGGCGCCTCAAGGCATCTACCTGTATCTGTCTGACACGTTCGCGGGTAAGCCGTATCTCTCGACCAACCTGTTCCAATGTCTCTTCCTGATGATTCAGCAAGCCAAAACGACGCACCAACACCTCACGCTGTTTCTCCGGCAACTGCTGCAACCATTCATTGAGTGCTGACATCAGATTTTCATCCTCAATCTGATTTTCCGGACTAAAACCATTGTCGTCAGCAATTGTCTCGACAAGCGTTTTTTCTTTGTCCGCCACTGGTACATCAATTGATGAGCTACGCTCACTCAAACTAAGTATCTTCAGCACATCCTCTAAGGGCTTACCCACTTCAGCGGCTATTTCCTCGGGGGTTGGCGCATGATCAAGGCGTTGAGCCAACTTGCGCGAAGCGCGCAGATAGACATTGAGCTCTTTGACCACGTGAACGGGCAATCGGATAGTTCGGGTTTGATTCATCAGTGCTCGCTCAATGGTCTGTCTTATCCACCATGTCGCGTAAGTAGAGAATCTGTAGCCCAACTCGGGATCAAATTTCTCTACTGCTCTCATCAAGCCTAAATTGCCCTCTTCGATTAGATCGAGAAGTTCGAGGCCGCGATTGACGTAGCGCCTTGAGATCTTAACCACCAACCTCAGATTGCTTTCAATCATTCGGTGCCGCGCAGATTCACTGCCTTTGTGAAACTTGCGGGCGTAATAAAGCTCTCCCTCGGCCGTCAACAACGGCGCGAAGCCAATTTCCTTTATATAGAGGCTTGTTGCATCAATAACCTGATGGCTAACTTCTACACTTTCTTCCTGATTGTCAGTCGCTTGCGCGGCCTGATCCACTATAAACGCTTCTTCCATAACGTTTTGCATCCCTTTTGCACGATCTTCCATGTGTTTAGCAGCCAATCCGGCGCTAACCCAGAACCTTACTCCAAACTACAACTTCCTGTCACTATATTAAGAATTACTCTATATATGCAGATGGATTGACTGGGTACCCATCTTTGCGAATTTCAAAATACAACGTTCCTTTAGACCCTAATTTTGAGATTATCTCCGTAGTTTTTACAGTTTGTCCCTCTTTGACCATAATTTTTTCGTTATAGCCATAAGCACTCAGCAGAACCTCACTGTGCTTAATGATAACCAGCTTACCATATCCGCGCAAACCGTCACCTGCATACACCACATTTCCAGACGCTGCCGGACGCACGGCCGCACCAGAAACAGCCTTCACAATAACCCCTTTGCGTAAATTTTTGCTGTCGTATTTTTTAACCTGCTTTCCTTTGACTGGCCATTGCCAGCTGAGATTAGTGCTGTAGACAGTCGGCTTTGATTTTACAGGGGCCTTGCGTAGTTGAGGGGCTGGGGCTGCGGATGTTGCTGCAGCATTGGACGTCGTTCTTGCTGGTTTGATACCAGAGGGCTGCGCCTTTGGGGTATCCAGCGACAACACCTGGCCCAAGGCAATATCATAAGGCTGACCAATACCATTGGCGGCAGCCAAGTTTTGCACATTGAGATCATAACGCCAGGCGATAGAGTACAGCGTATCACCAGCAGCGACCTGATGGGTCGTGATGCGAATACTGGGCGGTTGATTTAGACTGCTAACCGGCGCTGGATAGGTGGAGCAGCCAGCATTGGCCAGTGCAAAAATCAACCATGTTGCCAAGGCTACATTGCGCAATTAATCTGCCTGTATTGCGTTTCGGTGGTACTTAACGCCAACATATTCTAAACCCAGCACTAAAATCAAGCCCAGGCAGAACATCATCACACACAGCGTGGTCAATGGATCCTGCCCAACCAGCTCTTGATACTGCGACGGCAACAGAGTTTCTGAGGCCAGTACTATAGTCTTGCCGGACTGACTCAGGACAGTTTCGGTGACCTGCCGCCAAGGCCAAATAATATTCAAGCTACCCACCAAGAACCCACACATAGTGGCAATAACTATGCTCTCAAAATGCGCCAGTAGCCAAGACAGCAGGCGGCTAAACAGCATCAGGCCAATCAGCCCACCAGAAGCAAAAACCATCAGGATATCTATCTGGACATTGGCAATGGCACTGATAAAGACAGGATAAAGGCCCAGCAACACTAAAATAAAGGAGCCGGATATACCTGGCAATATCATTGCGCACAGGGCAATGGTGCCAGCAAAGAACATAGTTAAATGGTCCGCCTCTAGGGTCACTGTGGGCGCTATAGCAATCCCGTATGCAATAGCCACACCCAGTAAAAACATAAGCTGATCGGCTCTCTTACTTGGCGGATGTTGGCGCAACAAATAAATAACCGAACCTACTATTAAGCCAGTAAAGAATGACCACAGAGGAAGTGGGTGTTCTGCCAACAGGTACTGCATGACCTGTGCCAGAGAAAACAGACTGGTCAAAACACCTGTTAGTAGTACAACTAGAAAATTCCCATTGATATAAGCCCAGGCAGCACCAAAACCTTTATAGAAGAGTATTTTTACCGCGGTGCCGTTAAGAGATTTGATTGTATTGATAAGCTCAACGTAGATTCCGCTAATAAAAGCAATGGTGCCTCCGGAGACCCCTGGTACAACATCAGCAGCACCCATAGCGATGCCCTTTAGAAACAGCAGTATATGATGCCCGAGATTGTTCATGCCTCACCCTCTGTTACTTGGATCCCTTGTAGAATCACTAACGAGATAGCCCACCCAATAAGGGTACAAACTTAACTCTCTCTACCACTTCTTCATCAAATTCGGATGAGTCTCCCACCCGCCTTAAAACACGCAGATCCTGTGACAGGCCATTGCCAACGGGGATAACCAAAATGCCATCCGGAGCCATTTGACGCAACAGCTCTTCGGGCACGGTCTGAGGTGCAGCTGTGGTAATAATACCATCGTAAGGTGCGTGCTTATCCCAGCCAAAGCTGCCATCCGATAGTTCAGCTTTGATATTGTTTAAACCCAGAGTTCGAAAGCGCTCCACGGCCTTTTTTAACAGGGGCTCAATACGCTCAACGGTAAAAACTTGCTCCACCAGTTGCGACAGAATAGTAGTTTGATAACCAGAGCCGGTGCCTATTTCCAGTACCTTTTTTAGCGGCCCAGCGCTGAGTAAAATTTCAGTCATGCGCGCAACAATATAAGGCTGAGATAATGTTTGAGAAAAGCCAATAGGCAGCGCAGTGTCTTCGTAAGCCCGGTGAGACAGTGCCTCATCAAGAAAGATGTGCCTGGGGGTCATTCTGATCACATCCAGCACCGGCTGGCTACTGATACCCTGATCTATCAGGCGCTGAATTAGCCGCTCACGGGTACGCTGGGACGTCATGCCTATGCCAGCCAGTTCGATCGAGTTCACCAGTTGCTCCTGCCCTGTAATCTTTCGTTAATTCTGTCAATCAAAAGCGTTTAAAACCACTGAGCAGATATCACTACAAGCCTGACAAAAACTGGCTGTAGCCCGCTCCGCATCAAAGCTGTCAATATATCACAGGGGTCTGATGTCTGGGCGGAATAATTCGGCTATTTCACGCAGCACCGCTGTGGCAAAGCAACCGGCAGGCAAGCTAAAATCCAACCGCAATCTGTGCTCCTCCAACCATTCGGCATTCATATTCTCAGGCCGCAGGAGCAACTCTCGACGGTCTTGCTTTAAGCCGGAGTGCTCAAGGGCATAACACCAACTCTGCCAGCCTGCCAACACATCGGCTTCAATCTCAGCAACAGACTGATTAACATTAGAGCGCCCCCTGCCCCATAGCGCGCCAGTCTGGTCTCCCTCTATGTCTTGCATTAGGCCGTTGATACTCATACGCCTTGCCAACACCAGATTAAACAACCAAGAGCGGGCAGCCGAGAGATAGATCCCAGTGCCCCGGCGATTTCCTTTCAGTTGATCAGTATCTATTAGTCTTTGAGCTTCTCGAAGATTATTGCCATCCCAACCAAAGCGCTGTTCGGCAAAATAATTGGGTACGGCGCGCTGCTCTATCAACTGCAGACGCTCTGCGAGCAGTTCCGGCGCCACCTCGAACTGGCTGAGGATAATACTGAACCGATTGCTCTGATGCATGCCGCGGCGTAATTTTTTATTGTGGCGATGACTGGCAAGAACAGTAAAGTCTGGGTGCTGCAATTGCTCTTGGTCTACGTCTCGGCCGGGCAGATGCAAACTAAACCATTGGGTAGTAACCGCAAAACGATCTTTGAGGCCACAAAAGCCGATATCATTGCGCTTGATACCGGCTAAGTCCGCAAGTAACCCAACCACCCACTGGGTGTTTTGATCCCGCTTGCGAATTTGTAGTAGTAAATGTTCACCTTTACCGCTGGGCTCAATATCGAGCATTTCGTCGACCTGAAAATCCTCTGGGCAACGGCGGAAAAGGGCGCGGCACAGGGGCTCGCCATGCAGTCGGGGTAGTTGCTTAAAATCGAAATGATCGCCGCCGGTTGCCTTGGGTTCAACCATCTACGGATATGGACTCAAGCAGAGCAACCGCGTGACAGGCAATGCCCTCTTCACGGCCAATAGGACCCAGCTTTTCTGTGGTGGTGGCTTTGATATTAATTTTATCAATGCTGCAGCGGAGATCAGCGGCTAAATTAAGGCGCATTTTTTCCAGATAAGGGGCCATCTTGGGGCTCTCAGCCACAATGGTGATATCGGCATTGCCCAGCTTAAAGCCAGTGCTGCTCATCATATTGACCACCACCGCCAGTAAATCGCGACTGTTACTACCCTTGAAGGCAGGGTCAGTATCGGGAAAGTGTTGGCCAATATCTCCGCGAGCCATAGCGCCCAAAAGGCTGTCCATCAGCGCATGGATAAGAACATCGCCATCAGAATGAGCCTTAAACGCACGATTATAGGGAATCCTGACTCCTCCCAGAATCAGACTATTGCCCTCACCAAAGGCGTGAACATCATAGCCATGGCCTATGCGCATCAATCCATCTCCTGATTTTTCATAATCGCTTCAGCTATAGTTAAGTCTTCCCGTCGGGTAATTTTGATATTGTCCTGACGACCTTCCACCACTATAGCTGAAAGACCGACATACTCTATAGCCGAGGCTTCGTCTGTGGGTATCTTTTGCTCATCCAACATCGATTTTATAGCGGCCATAAGCAGACCGAAGCGGAACATTTGCGGCGTCTGCGCCGCCCTGTACTGGGCGCGATTGACTGTGTTGACAATGCTTTTATCACTGTCGACAATTTTTAAGGTATCATTGATTGGCGCGGCTAAAATGCCGCCCACTGGATGATCCCCCACTTCGGCAATTAATTTGCCGATACTCTCCGGGGTAATACAGGGTCTAGCCATATCATGCACCAACACCCAGTCATCCTCCGCCGCGAGTTCTTGGAGAGCAATCAGACCATTTAAAACAGACTCAGCCCGCAGCTTGCCGCCAGTAATTAGCTTTACCCGGCGGTCGTTTGCCGCCGGAACCTTTGACCAGTAGCCTGAACTAATGTCACAGGGGGCCACTAGGCCTGCAATGGCATTATTGCTCAGCAACCGGCTCAAGGTATGCTGTGCAACCAAGGTGCCATTTAGATGATGGAATTGTTTAGGGATATCCGCAGCAAAGCGCTGGCCAACACCAGCAGCTGGCACAATGGCCCAGTAACTTAGCTTGTGATCAGTCATTGCTGGGCTGGCTCTTTTTTTTATCTATAACTAGGTAAAACGTCTCACCCTGCTTGATCATTCCCAGATCCTTGCGCGCTTTTTCTTCAATAGAGCCTAGGTTGGTTTTCAAGCTTTTAACTTCCTGAGCGATCAAATTGTTGCGTGTTTTAAGCTGTAGATTCTTTTGCCGCTGCGCTTCAAGTTGTGTATCCAAATCTACTTTGTTGGTAATACTGCCCTCGCCGAACCAAAGGCGAACCTGTAGTCCAACAAAGAACAGTACCAGTATGATCAGCAACCAACGCATATTGTTATTCTATTCGTTTTGCCGAGTTTATTGCCAATCCATGCCCAGTGTTACGCTTTAAATTCGGCGTGACCTTTGTAGGGAGCGGCGGCACTGCCTAGCTCGGCTTCAATTCTCAGCAGGCGATTATACTTGGCCACTCGGTCTGAGCGACATAATGAACCAGTTTTAATCTGGCCTGAGGCGGTAGCCACGGCAAGATCGGCGATTGTTGTATCTTCTGTCTCACCAGAGCGGTGAGAAATAACCACGGTATAGCCCGCCTCTTTCGCCATATTGATGGCGTCCAGAGTTTCAGACAATGTGCCGATCTGGTTAAATTTTATCAGGATAGAATTAGCCACACCCAATTCAATACCGCGGCTCAAAATACTGGTGTTGGTAACGAACAGATCGTCACCTACCAACTGAACGCGATCGCCCAGCTTTTCAGTCTGGTACTTCCATCCATCCCAGTCAGACTCATCCAAACCGTCCTCGATAGAGATAATTGGGTATTGGTCACAGAGTTCCGCCAAAAAGTCACTAAAGCCCTCTGAGCTGTAGACTTTGCCTTCACCCGACAGATCATACTGGCCGTCTTTGTAGAATTCCGACGCCGCGCAGTCCAGCGCCAAAGTGACATCTTCACCCAACTTGTAGCCCGCCGCTTCAGTGGCCTGCTGGATCACAGCCAGTGCCTCGGCATTAGATGCCAGATTGGGGGCAAAGCCGCCCTCATCACCCACAGCTGTATTCAAACCTTTGGCACCAAGTACTTTCTTTAAAGAATGGAATATCTCGGCACCCATTTGCAGAGCTTCAGCAAAGTTTTTCGCCGATACTGGCTGCACCATAAATTCCTGAATATCTACATTATTGTCGGCATGTTCGCCGCCATTAATAATATTCATCATGGGTACGGGCATGCTGTACTGGCCCGCTGTGCCATTTAACTCAGCAATATGGGCATACAGAGGCATGCCTTTATCCTGAGCTGCTGCCTTGGCTGCGGCCAAAGAGACGGCCAAAATGGCGTTGGCGCCCAACACTTCTTTGTTTTCCGTACCATCTGCCTTGATCATCGCCTGATCCAGAGCACGCTGATCTGCAGGATCTGTACCCACCAATAATGATTTGATGGTGCTATTAATATTGCCGACCGCATTGAGTACCCCTTTGCCAAGATAGCGATTTTTGTCACCATCCCGCAATTCGAGTGCTTCTCTTGATCCCGTAGATGCCCCAGAAGGTGAACAAGCTGTGCCAACAATGCCATTATCCAAAACGACGTCTGCTTGTACTGTCGGGTTGCCTCTAGAATCCAGAACTTCAAAAGCTCGAATATCTGCAATGTTACTCATGTATCAGGTACTCCATATTAATTGGTTTAAGGGGGTCTCTCTCAGGAATCAGCGGCAGATCTAGCGAATATCCAGATCTGGCTGCGTTTTAATTAAATCATCAAATGCCTTCATCTGCGCCAAGAACGACTCAAGCTTGTCCAGCGGCAATGCGCTGGGCCCATCGCAACGGGCGGTATCAGGGCTGGGGTGTGCCTCAAGGAACAACCCGGCAATTCCCACAGCAATACCAGCGCGACCCAACTCCGCAACCTGGTGACGACGACCACCAGAGGCCGCCCCCAAGGGATCGCGGCACTGCAATGCATGGGTAACATCAAAGATTAATGGTAGGCCACCACTTACCTCTTTCATGGTTCTGAAACCCAGCATATCAACAACTAAATTATCGTAACCCATACAAGCACCGCGCTCGCAGAGCATGACGTTTTCATTGCCGCACTCACGGAACTTGTCGACAATATTGCCCATCTGCCCGGGGCTTAAAAACTGAGGCTTTTTAACATTGATCACGGCACCGGTCTCAGCCATCGCTTTAACCAGATCTGTCTGACGCGCCAAAAATGCAGGCAACTGAATCACATCGCAAACTTCAGCGACAGGCGCAGCCTGATCAATTTCGTGCACATCTGTAATCAGTGGAATATTAAACGTGCGCTTAATCTCTTCAAAGATCTTTAGCCCTTCGTCCACACCTGGACCGCGGAACGAGTGGATAGAAGAGCGATTGGCCTTGTCGAAGGACGCTTTAAACACATAGGGAATACCCAGTTTTTGAGTGACTTCTACATAGGCTTCAGCAATTTGCATAGCCATGTCTCGAGATTCGAGAACGTTCATGCCACCAAAAAGGACCATGGGAGCCTCATTGCTAACGCCTATATCTGCAACCTGTATGCTGACTGAACCCATAGCCTGAGCCTCTTATTTCTGTGCCTGAAAGGTGGTCGCCGCGGCAACGAAGCCCTGGAACAATGGATGCCCATCTCTCGGCGTTGAATTGAATTCTGGGTGGAACTGGCTGGCGAAGAACCAAGGATGATCTGGTAATTCCACAGTCTCAACCAAAGTCTTATCTGAAGATAGACCACCAACCACCAGGCCAGCTTCTTTAATTTGTGGCAACAGGTTGTTATTAACTTCGTAGCGATGACGATGACGCTCTTCAATCTGCTCAGCGCCGTAAATTTCGCTAGCAAAGGAGCCAGGCATCAGGTGGCAAATCTGTGAGCCCAGGCGCATAGTGCCGCCCAAATCACTCTCCGCAGTGCGCTGCTCCCTGTTGCCCTCACTGTCGATCCACTCAGCAATCAAACCAACCACTGGGTGGCTTGTCTCCGGATTAAACTCGGTGCTGTTAGCATCAGCCATACCACACATGTTGCGAGCGTACTCAATAACAGCGATCTGCATGCCCAGACAGATTCCTAAATAGGGAATGTTGTTTTCTCGAGCGGTTTTTACAGCGAATATCTTGCCTTCTGTGCCTCTGGTGCCAAATCCACCGGGCACCAATATGGCATCCGCCCCGTCGAGCAAAGAATGATCTGACTCCAACAACTCAGAGTCTATATAGCGAATCTTGACTTTGGTTTTGTTGTGAATACCGGCATGAATCAGCGCCTCAGTCAATGACTTATAGGCATCCAGCAGCTCCATATATTTACCAACCATGGCGATCACGACCTCGCCTTCTGCATGCAGTTGATTATTCACCACTGCATCCCACTCGCTCAGGTCGGCCGGAGGGCAATCCATGTTAAAACGCTCTACCACATACTGGTCTAGTCCCCAATGATGCAACATCCGTGGTACCTGATAGATCGTAGGCGCGTCTATCACAGGAATAACCGCCCGCTCCTCAACATTGGTAAACAGCGATATTTTCTTGCGCTGGCTCTCTTCGAGCTCCACTTCAGAGCGACAGAGTAAAACATCAGGCTGCAGACCAAGCGAACGCATCTCTTTAACCGAATGCTGAGTAGGCTTGGTTTTTGTCTCACCGGCAGAGGCGATATAAGGCACCAGAGTCAGGTGCAAAAGCAGTGCGCGCTGATGACCAAGTTCACCTTTTAATTGGCGAACGGCCTCAAGGAATGGCTGGGACTCAATATCACCTACGGTACCGCCAATTTCCACCACAGCGATATCATGATCGCCGGCGCCAGCGTATACCCGGCGTTTGATTTCGTCGGTCACATGGGGGATTACCTGCACAGTACCGCCAAGATAATCTCCACGGCGCTCGCGGCGCAGAATGGTTTCGTACACCTGGCCACTGGTGAAGTTATTATTCTGAGTCATTTTGGAGCGCAAAAAACGCTCGTAATGGCCAAGATCTAGATCAGTCTCGGCGCCATCTTGAGTCACATAGACTTCACCGTGCTGAAATGGGCTCATGGTGCCCGGATCAACATTGAGATAGGGGTCGAGCTTCAGGATGGTGACATTGAGACCTCGAGCTTCAAGAACCGCACCCAGCGAAGCTGCGGCGATACCTTTACCCAAAGAAGAAACAACACCGCCAGTAACAAAAATAAAACGCGTCATAAAGACCCTGTAGAGATCGAAAATAGAGTGGAAAATACGTATCTTTGGGGGTGGTGTTGGCCAGATTTATAATCTACTTTTGACCGGCGCCCATCCTACTCAAGATGGGGTAGCAGATTACCAGAAAGGCGGTAGGGATTCTACTGTGATCTACAAAGAGTTGGGTTGCCAGGAGATTTTCTTACCCCGCTGTCCCGGCTCAGCTTGCCAGCCCTCACAAACCCAGCAATCACCAACCGCAACAAGTGTTTCACCCACATATAACAAAGGCATTCTATCTCGCCACCAAGGCTCAATCCGGTATTCCAAAAATAATTTTTTAAGGCTATTAGAATGAGCGCGGCCCACAGGCGTGCAACGCTCTCCGCCACGCCGATAGCGGACAGTTAAGTCCTCACCAGACGTTACTACCAAGCCTTCACCCTGAGTTTCGACCGCAAAAAGGCAGCTGCCATCTGCCAGCCGTAATCGCTGATCATGAGACCCACCAATAACCCAATGAGCCACCTGGTCTTGACTCTTGGTCAAAGCAGCGCTGGGCAGCAGATAAAGGCGGCCCTGAAATCGCCGCCAATGCAACGACCGCCAGCTGACCAATGGCTCTGCATCGGCCTCCGCATCAAGTAGCGACAGCATGATTTGGTCAATAATTTTATGGTTTGGCACAGGCAAATTAAACTGCGCTGGCCAATGGCGCAAAATATTCTTTTGCCGCAGAGTTTCCAACGCTTGCAAGGCTTCAATGCAAATTGACCAACCGGCCCTCTCAGCGCGCACATCAAGGTCAGACAAGTCCTCATTGGCCAGCTGCCCAGCCAATTGATCTGCCTCAGCACTTTGCCGAGCGCTGCTCTGTATAGATGCAACATAGCCCGGCCAGCGTTGAGCAATTTTGGGCATCACCTGATTGCGCAAGTAGTTGCGATCAAATTTATCCTGCTGGTTACTCTCGTCCTCCACCCAACTCAAGCCTTTGTGCTGAGCATAGGCTAGCAACTCTGACTTTTTCCAGACTAATAGGGGCCTAATCAACTGACCCTGGCCCAGAGACCTCTGAGCCGGAATACCCGATAAGCCTTTGACTCCGGAACCGCGCAACAAATGAAAAAGCACGGTTTCCGCCTGATCATCAGCATGATGACCCAGCAACAACAGGCCCTGCTCAGCTAATAACCGTTCAAAGACAGCATATCTGGCCCTGCGAGCAGCAGCTTCGACGCCCTCACCATCCGGCGTAACTACCACTGACTCTGCATGTATTTTAATCCCCTGAGCATCACAAAACGTCTTTGCTTGTGCTTGCCAACAGTCGGCATTTTCCGACAACCCATGGTTAACATGCACAGCGCAGATACGCTCAGGCTCAAGCACCTCCAACAGCAAACTGATAAGCACTTTGGAATCTAGGCCACCACTCAACCCCACAAACACCTGTGGGGCACTGTGTACCTGTTGCCAATTGGCAAATACTGCAGTGCCATTGAGCTGGTGATCAGTCAAGGTTGTTACCCATATCCTGAGAGTAGTCTTCATAGGCAGATGACGCGGACTGGGAACCATTTTGTTGGGTACTGCTCTCGGCCTCATAATTTTTGTACTGCTGCTGCGTCAGCAAGGTGCAGTTTTCTGTCACAGGGTCGAACGTAATCAATACCTGACCGCGCTCCAGTTGGTGGCGAACCTGGACAATTTTATTAGCCATGCCCGCCTCTTGGGCACCGTAGTCTGTGCCTTCACGCAGAATAAACTCCTCGATAATTGCGGTTAATACTTCGGCGCTGAGCCGCTCTACCGGAATCTCAATCACTGCTTGGTTTCCTAAAACGCAGGGTCATTCGATCGCTTTCACCTATCTCCAGATAGCGCTCGCGATCTACGTCGCCCAGCCTCAGATTGGGAGGTAAGGTCCAAACGCCGCGGGGATGATCCGCAGTATCTGCCGGGTTGGCATTGACCTCAGAGGAAGCCTCAAAGATAAAACCAGCGTCTTCAGCCAACTTAATGACATGGGCCTGAGTCACATAGCCACTCTTGATCATGCTGTCTCGGTCTGTACCTGGCACTGCACGATGCTCAACAACCCCAAGTATACCGCCGGGCTTCAATGTTTTATAAAACAGCTCAAAGGAGCTCGCATCATTGTCTCTTCTCATCCAATTATGCACATTGCGAAATGTCAGTACGGCGTCGGCGCTATTATCTGGGGTGCTTAACACCCGGGCACCAGGATCAAAAACATGCACATCAACATTGCCATAGAGCGCTTGATTGGCTTCGATCATCTCAACAAATTTACGCTGAGAATTTCTGTAGTAGGCGCTTTTTGACTCTGGGCTTGCATGGGCGGCAAACAAGGTGCCGGTTAAATGCTTGGCCAACACCTCTGTGTACCAGCCTCCACCGGGGCTGATTTCAACCACGTCCATCCACGGATCGATATTAAAGAATGTCAGCGTTTGCACTGGATGACGATATTGATCTCTAGATGCATTATCCGGATTTCGCTCAAGACTTCCCTGAGCGGTTAGGCTGACGCTGGCCATTAATAAGCTAGCCATCAGTAAAATCTTGCTAAATGAAATTTTCATCGTTCTGCCATCCTGTAAATTAAAATTTCAATGGCTGAAAATGCTAGCTAGTCCTGCCACAAAAACAGCCTATCGTTTTATCAGATGTTAGTCGGGCCATCCAAACAGCCAGGCTAACACTATAACCAAGTCCCTAAAAAGTGCGATAATAACCCTTCTTAAGCGAAACGATAAATTATGCTCAATATAGTGCTGTATCAGCCCGAAATTCCCCCCAATACTGGCAACATTATCCGCCTCTGTGCGAATACTGGCTTTCGCCTGCACCTGATAGAGCCTTTGGGCTTTGATCTGGATGATAAAAAACTTCGCCGCGCCGGTCTGGATTATCGTGAATTTCAATCCCTAAAAGTGCATCCAAGCTGGCCTGCCTATTTAGAGGCAGTACCTGGTACCAAAGTGTATGCCCTTAGCACTAAAGGCAGGGTCTGTTATTCAACCATTGAGTATCAAACGGGAGACACATTGCTGTTTGGTCCGGAGACCAGGGGCTTACCCCAAGACCTACGCTCAGAGATTGGCCCTAGCCAGGTTCTACGTCTGCCCATGCACGCTGAGAGCCGCAGTCTCAATTTGTCCAATACAGTATCAATTGTGGCCTACGAGGCTTGGCGTCAGCTTGGGTTTGCGGGCAGCGATCAGTTGGCTAACGGAGCCAATCCATGAATAGCAATATCGGGTTATTTTATGGCAGCTCAACCTGCTACACCGAAATGGCAGCAGAAAAGATTCGCGACAAAGTCCAGCAGCTAACGGGTCAGGAGTTAGTCCATCTGCACAATATTGCCGACGATGATATTCATCAGATGGGGAACTATCGCTATCTTATTTTAGGCATCCCCACTTGGGACTACGGCGAGCTACAGGAAGACTGGGAAACTCAATGGGACAGCATTGATAATATTGACCTCAGCCAAGCTCAGGTTGCAGTGTACGGCCTTGGGGATCAAATTGGTTATCCCGAGTGGTTTCAGGATGCGCTGGGCTATTTATGGGCAAAGGCAGTCAATCAAGGTGCCCAGACTGTTGGAAGCTGGCCGAACCAGGGTTACAGTTTTGAACAATCAAAAGCACTGACTGAGAATGGGCAATTTTTTGTCGGTCTGGCATTGGATGATGAAAACCAACTCGAGTTAACCGACGACTATATCCATCAGTGGTGCGGACAAATTCTAAACGAGTTTGGAATCAGCTGATATGGCTGGCGATACCCTATCAAAGCAAAGGGCCGACACTGCTCTCAAGCAGCCCTGGCATTTGAATAAAAACCCCTCAACACGAATCAGCAACCAGGTCACAGTTCTGGGGGCTGGCATTGCCGGTTGCACCACCGCCGTGGCACTGACCAAGCGCGGGTTTGATGTCCGAGTAATTGATCGTCATCCAAGCGCTGGCTGCGAGGGGTCTGGCAATAGCCAGGCAATTGTCTATCCCAAGTTATCCTCAAGGGATGATGTGCTACCGCGCATTAATCTGGCTTCGATGAAATTTGCTAGCGAGTATTACCGGCCTTTTTGGCAGCAGGGTATTGGCCAGCAATGTGGCGTGATTGTTCTGCCCGAGTCCGAAAAACTGTCAGCGGATTTCAAGGTTATTGGTGAGCGCTTTAAAGACCAGCCCGCGCTGGTTCAGATGCTGCAAAACCAAGATCTCTGCGACCTATCGGGCCTGAATTTACAGGCTGAACTGGGGCTTTACTTTCCTCAATTGGGCTGGCTGCAGCCCGCCGAAATTTGCCGCCAATTATTAGCACAAAACCAAATACCCTTGCTCAGTGCTAACATTTCCCGGATTCAGCAGACCAATGGTCAATGGCATCTGCTGGACCAAGATAGCAAAAGCCTTTTTACCAGCGAGACTCTCGTTATTGCCACTGCCTACGGTTGCCAGCAATTTGAGCAAACAGCGTTTTTGCCTGTCACTCAGTTGCGCGGTCAAGTCAGCTATCTTAAAACCAATGACCAGAGTTCTAAGTTAAAAACAGTGGTCTGTGGTGAGGGCTATATCACCCCCGAGCACCAGGGCTTACACAGCTGTGGGGCCACCTACAACAAAGGCGTTTTTACCACTGAAGTCCGTGAACAGGATCATCAAACCAATATTGAACAGATGAGCGCCACAGACAAAGGGCTTGGCACAGCAATAGCACCTCAAGACCTTCAGCAACTGCAGGGTCGGGCCAATTATCGCTGCACCACTAAAGACTACTTACCCATTGTTGGCCCGGTGCCGGATCTACCGCGCCTGATCGAGGATTACAGACCTTTGCGCCGGGATGCACGAACCCAAATACATAGCTTTGGCAGCTATCTGCCAAACCTCTACATCCACTGCGGCATGGGTTCTCGAGGCCTGAGTTATGCACCCTTAACCGCTGAGGTTCTCGCAGCACAGATCGAAGGTGACACCGGACCTTTGGACACAGAATTACGCCGAGCAATGCATCCAGCGCGATTTGTTATTAGAGATTTAAAAAAGAAGCGACTTTAAAATCTAGGAGCGCAGCCTAATTATCTATTCTTTTAGCCCAGCCAGCAGCCCCAAGCGATATGCCCGCTCACTGCCTGGCTTGTCACCCATAGACTCTAACAACTCTGCCAACTCCAGGTAGGTCTGAGGGCAGGGATTAAGTTTGATTGAGCTATTAAAGTAATCTTTAGCCTTGCCCTTAAAGTCCAATCTGGCACAAATTCGGCCTAGAGCCAATAGCAAGTCAGCATCTTCAGGATGGCCCGACAACCACTTTTCTGCGATCGTCAGTTGTTTTTCCGGGTTCGCCACAGTCATGGTGCCAAACCGCTCTATCAACGCTGGGTGCCAACTATTATTGAGGGCCTTGGTCAACAGCGGCTGCAACTTTTCTGACGCTTTAATTTGCGCCAGCCCGTCCGCATAAGAAGCCACCAACTCTGCATTTTTGCGCAGCAGCTTGGGAGTCAACTCCCAGACTTCGCTTAACTGGTTGAGCTGCTCCGCTTGATTGTGCTCGGGATCAGCCTGAAAAGCCGACACCAAACCAAGATAAACATCCAACTCCAACTCATCGATAGCCCCAGTGCTTAGCGCCTTGTAATGCTTGATGTCTCTGAGTAGCTTCTGAGCCGAGGCCCAGTCAGCTTGCAATACATAGATATCAGCCAACAATCGCAGCATACCTGTGTCGCTAGGTCTGTCTTGCTGTAATGGCCGTACAAGCCGAAGTGCCTCATCAAAACGTTCTTCAACAATCAACAATTCTGCCAAGACCTTGGTGGCCGCAGTTTCAGCCTGAGGATAGCCCGCTTTCAGTTGGTCTAAGAGTTGCCGCGCTCGAGCTCGATCATTATTTTCAGCGGCCGCCTGTGCAGCAAACATCAAATTAACCATCGGCATGGAGGAGTGATCTTTAGATTTGGCCAGCAGAGCACTGGCTTTTTGCCAGTCCTGATCTGCATAGAGCAATAGGCCCTCGGCAGTTTTGCTCAACTGCCTGGCGGAACGGCGCGACGCCCACCAATGGCGAATGCCCCCCGCAGATATCAACCATCTAACCGTCAATAACGACCAGACCGCGGTTAGGGTGACAAGAATATAGAGCCCTGACGCGACCCAAAGGCCCATCTCAACGCTGGTACTGGCGGTGCTTATCAGCACATAACCATTGCCCTGCTGAATCGCCCAAACCGCAGCTGCGCCAGCCAACAGCGCCAGCATAAATGCAAGCAGCGAGTTTCTCATTGCTGAGTCTCCTCTGGAGCGGCTCCATCAGCACCGGCCTGACGAAGGGCTATCAATGTCTCAATCGCAATCAATGACCCACTAATATCCGGCAACTCTGGGGCCATTGGTGTCTGCGCCAACATTTCCAGCCGATCTGCCAGCATCTGTGCCTCGGCACTGCCCTGAAAATAGTCTGCCAGCAGGGCCTGAGCTCGGCTTAAATTATGCGTATAAATCTTTTGCTGTTGCCGCAACAATGCTGTCTGGGCCTGCTCCAACAAAACAACCAAATTTTGCCGCACAATGGCTTTGCTTGATGGCTTGAGCAATGGCTCGATGGGCTGGTCAAGGTGCTGGACACGAATAAGCTGACTAATATCCAGAAAAAATTTATCAAGTAAATATTTAAAGCCAACGCCCTCAGTGCCGGACTGATTAGGCGCAGGCTCCGGCTCTTCTTGCAACGCTTGCTCTCCGCCGAGCCAGCTGTCTATGGGTAGTTGCCCCGCAATGCTAGCCAAGGTGGTCAACTCTAGGAATACTCCTTCGATATCTACATTTTCAACCAAGCGCAAAGCAGCAACATCTTTAGCCAAGGCACTGCGCAGGGGTAAAAACTCTGGATCATCCATCTCCCGCAACACCGCATCTACAGTTTGTAACAGAGCCAGTGGGTTTTTACTGCTGCGCTCGGTTTGCAGGCGCTGATTGGCTAGACGAGCCAAATGTAACGCCTCTGCCAACAACCAGTCACTACGGCCTGTAGACCTGAGTTCCGCCACCCGCCGACCATGCGCGGCTAACGTCTTATTTAATGCAGCAACTCTGAGCTCTAGGGCTTTTGAATCTTCTGTCTGTTCACGAACTGTTGCAGCGTTCTCTCGCTGGAGACTATCCATGGCCTTGGCGAGGTCCGCAAGCTCAACCTTCGTTTGGTGATATTGGGCACGCGACTGTTGCCATTGCTGCTGTACAAACCAAATATGAGCTACCAGCGCGCCGATAATTATGAGAACAACCAGCGTTTTGATGGATGCCCATAGCCGGCCTTTTACCTTCGCCTTGGTGGCTGATATTGAGACATCTGGTGCTGGGGAAGCCGTCTTTTTAGGCTCAGGCTTTTTAGACTCAGGCTTTTTGGGCTCAGGAGATTTAGGCGCCGGCTTGCTCTTGTCAGTCACAATAGACCCTCTACTACTCAATCAATGGTTGAATCTAGCTTAGCTCATTTTTGCAGGTGACCAAAATCCATTTGCGAGCCCCAGCCAAATATTACAGACAGTTAAACGCAATTAACTCAGCGCCAATGTTACGGCTCGAGCCATAGACTCCGGCAATGCATTTTCTGCTACTTGAACATTAATGTAGCCGAGTTCTCGACCCATAGCTGCCATCCGTTCACTGGGCACAATAAGTGGTAGTTGATCATCAATAGCCGAGCCCATAGCCTTTAGCAATTCCCCACTGTGGGCCACCAGACCGCCGCACCTAGTTACCAGAGATCTAGCTTCCTCCAACTTGGCGGTGTCGATCAGGCGGTGATAAAGCTCGCAGTAGGTAACATCTGCTCCCCGGCTGACCAATGTATCACCCAAAGTCATTCGCCCACCGCCACCGCGGAAAATAATGACTGATTTATTGGCCATCTCCTGTAATTCACGCATTTCAGTCAACAGCCCTTCAGTATTGGGCTGTTGAGGGCACAATACCTGACAGCCAAAGTCCTGAAGAATCTCGGCGGTCTGCTGGCCTACTGCAAAGATTTGCATCTGGGCGGGCAGCATTGGCCAGTATTGATCAAGCCAATCGATGCCGATTTCTGCCGCGTTAGCGCTAATAAAAATAGCCTGATCAAACTCGGCAAATTTCAATATGTTATCTCGAATCTGCTCTACCACCGCAGCGGGCTCGGCAATGGCCTCAATACGCATGATCGGGCAATAGGAATAGGCGATCCCAGCCTTGTCGAGGCATTGCAGAAAAGCGTCCCGCTGCCTCAGAGGCCGCAACACCAGAACAGGCAATGGAGATTTAGCTGTCATAGACCTCAGCCAAAATATCTCCGGCCCCAGCGGCCAACAAATGATTGGCCAATTGAATACCCAGCTTTTCCGCATCCTCAATCGGGCCCTCAAGGTCAGCACGCAAAATCGTACTGCCATCCACACTGCCCACCAACCCACGCAAGCCTATAGTTGTACCATTAACTTCTGCAAAGCAAGCAATAGGCACCTGACAGCCCCCCTGAAGGTGCCGATTAACAGCTCGCTCTGCCACCACACGGCTAGCTGTTTCGCGGTGATGGAGAGGCGCCAATAATTGTTGAATATCACTGCTGTCTGAACGGCATTCAATGCCCACGGCGCCCTGCCCTCCGGCGGGAAGTGACAATTCAGCGGGCAGGCGACTGCTGATACGCTCCCCCATCTTCAAGCGAATCAGACCGGCACTAGCTAAAATAATGCCGTCATACTCACCTTTATCTAGCTTTGCCAATCTGGTGTTGACGTTGCCGCGCAACTCTCTAATTTCAAGGTTGGGGAATTGGGCGCGTATCTGACATTGGCGACGCAAACTGGAAGTACCCACAACGGCACCGTCCGGCAGCTGATCAATAGAGGTAACCTGATTAGAGACAAAGGCATCCAGCGGATCCTCTCGCTCGCAGATCACAGACAGCTCAAGCCCAGGAGGAAACTCCATGGGCACATCTTTCATCGAGTGCACAGCAATATCCGCCCGGCCCTCCAACATCGCCACTTCCAGCTCCTTAACAAAAAGCCCTTTGCCACCAATTTTGGCTAATGGTGTATCCAAAAGCTTGTCCCCTTTGGTGCTCATAGGCAGCAACTCCACCTGTAAATTCGGGTGATGCTTAATAAGTTCTGCTTTGACAAATTCTGCCTGCCACAGGGCGAGCGGGCTTTTTCTGGTAGCAATGCGGACTGTCTGAATCACGAGCTGTGCCTGTATTAAAGTCTAGGCGGGCATTATCGACGATTTCATGAGCTTTGTCAGAGAAGTGGGATCAATTGACGCAAATTTGATGCGCGGCGTCGGCTGACCACTGGCTTAATATCTAGGTCTTTGATAACCACAACTAACTTGTCGTCGTCCTGCTGTAATTTATCAATCGCTTTAATCGCAACCAGAGCATTGCGGTGAATCCTGACAAAAAGACCACTGAATTCTACAATCAAAGCCGCTAAGGAATCATTAATGGTAGCAGTGCCATTCACTGTATGAACAACCACATATTTTTGAGCCGCCTGAAACAACAGAATCTCATCGACTGGAATGGTCTCTATGCCCTTGTAGGAATAGGTATAAAGATGTTTTCGTGCCTCTGTAATCCCTGCTCTGCAACGCTGGTGAATTACCCGACTGGCATTGAGAATGGCCGACAAAAGGTCTTCCGAACTAACCAGTTTCATCCGTGAACTATTCATTCGCTTAATAGATGACGGGGTGGGGTTATAGCCTTCAAACGACGGGCAAAAGATAATTATCGGAAGTACTTTGAACTTATCAACAAATTCTACAACAGACTGACTGCCCGATGCCGGCAGTTTAACAACGAGAATATCTGGCCCCTGAACTGCAGGGAGATCAATCACGTCAGCAACATCGGCAACTGAGCCTATTGCCTTAATATTTTTTACTTTTGACAGCATGTGTTCGATGCGAACACCGGCCAACATCTCGTCATCAACGATCAAAACTTTGATCATAGCTTTCCTCATCCCTGTAAATCAGACTCCATTTCCGCGGCACATAGTACTCTAATGGTTGCTGTAACTGCTACCCACCAGTCATCAGGATTCGCTATAATTGCTTCCGCAACCATCAACCCGAGCAGTCAATTCCATGAGCAAGTCCGATAAAAACAACAACTCCCCAACCACCAACCAAGCATGGGGGGGTCGTTTTAACGAGCCTGTCGATACCTTTGTGGCCCGCTTTACGGCCTCTGTTGAGTTTGACCAGCGACTTGCTGATCAGGATATTCAGGGCTCAGTCGCCCATGCCAAAATGCTGGGCCTAGCTGGCGTACTCTCTGATCTGGAACTCGAGCAGATCATCGATGGGCTGCAGCAGATCGCTCAAGAAATAGCCGCAGGTAGCTTCCCCTGGTCAATAGAACTCGAAGATGTGCATATGAACATCGAGGCAGAACTCACCAAACGCATTGGCATTGTGGGTAAAAAATTGCACACCGGGCGCTCACGCAACGACCAGGTCGCCACAGATATCCGACTTTGGCTACGTGACCAGATTGATGGCATTAAACCTCTGTTCAACAAATTACAGCTCGGCATGATTGACCTTGCCGCTCGTGAAGCCGACACTATTATGCCCGGGTTTACCCATTTGCAGACGGCTCAACCAGTAACCTTTGGCCATCATCTGTTGGCGTGGAATGAAATGCTCGAGCGCGATTACAGCCGACTGCTGGACTGTCGCGCCAGGCTCAATCAAAGTCCTTTGGGGGCCGCCGCTCTCGCTGGCACCACCTATCCGATCGATCGTGAGTACACCGCGGCAGAACTGGGCTTTGATAAACCTACGGAAAATTCTCTGGACTCAGTGAGTGATCGCGATTTTGCTATCGAGTTCTGCGCCTTTGCCAGCATATTGATGACACATCTTTCACGCATGTCGGAAGAGCTGGTACTTTGGACATCGGCCCAATTCCAATTTATTAATCTGCCCGACCGCTTCTGTACTGGCTCCTCCATTATGCCCCAGAAGAAAAACCCAGATGTGCCGGAATTGGTGCGCGGCAAGACTGGCCGTGTCAATGGTCACCTAATCTCGCTATTAACCTTAATGAAGTCTCAGCCACTGGCTTACAACAAAGACAATCAAGAAGATAAAGAGCCATTATTCGACGCACTGGATACGGTGGTCGACTGCCTGCGTGCCTTTGGCGATATGGTGCCTGCAGTGGAGTCCAACAAGCCCGCCATGTATGAGGCAGATCGCAGAGGGT
>Ga0213863_10000323_pt1 | contig 37943 bp, 32 predicted proteins | sample PICome_8_FD_160128 | JGI IMG/M metagenome (GOLD analysis project Ga0213863, IMG submission 160128) | Coastal seawater microbial communities near Pivers Island, North Carolina, United States - PICO497 | ecosystem: Environmental > Aquatic > Marine > Coastal | place: USA: North Carolina... | reverse complement strand
AGAGCTTAGTGACCCACCAAGAAGGAAAGAGAAAGCCTTCAAGGAGCTAAAGAGATTCTCACTTTAGACCCCTTCCAATCTCGAACTGAAAAGACAGAGCCTAGCTCTGTTTTTTTTTGCCTATAATAAATTTAAGTGATTTATTGCCTCAGAGATATATTCTGCTTTGATTAATTTCTTTGGAAGAACGAATGAACCACCTACTGAGCACACATTAGGCAGCTCAATATATTTTTTATAATTTTCTAAATTAATCCCACCTGTGCACATAAAACTAACGTTTGGAAAAATGCTTGAAAGAGCTTTAAGTTTCTGAACACCTCCAGCAAACTCAGCAGGGAAAAATTTTAGAATATCAAAACCATGATTAAGAGCTTTTATGATTTCTGTGCTTGTTTCAATACCAGGTATATATTCAATATCATTTTCTTTACAAAAAATGGCTACATCCTCATTGAAGCCGGGTGACACTACAAATTTAATCTTAGGGATTGGCAAATTTATTAACTGATTTGTATTCAGAACAGTTCCAATGCCTAGATTAATATTAGCTTGATCGGAGATATATTCTATAGCCTCCATTGATACAGTAGATCTTAATGTTATTTCTAAATATGGAATATCTACTGATTCTAATATTTTATTTACTATCTCAGCTTCATCCAAGGATGAGATAGTAAGAGTTGGAAGGTATTTAGGTGGTTTAAATTTCATGCTATTTATCAAATATCGAGGCACCAGAATTTACTGAGCTAACATTATTTCTAAAAAGTTCAAACAAGCTTCGACCCAAGCCACTATTATCTGCTGCAATTTTAATTGGCTCTCTTTCACTAGATTTAAAATTCTCAATTAACAGCAAAGCATTTTTTAAATCAAGGGTGAGCTGATCATTATTCTTAATTTTATATAAGTTATCATTTTTACTTACCGCATGTATTAAGGCAGGAAAAGATCCAGATGCACCCGACATACGTCCATCAGTTACTAGTGCAATTTTATACCCTTTCTTCTGAAGTACATTGATAGGGGAGGTTAATTTATGAAGTTCTGGCATTCCATTAACCTCTGGACTTTGACCAAGCAAGACAATGAATAAGTTAGAATTTAGGTCACCATTTTTAAATGCATCTAATATATCTTCCTGACTTAAAAAAACTTTTGCAGGAGCAACAATAACTTCATTTTCATCTTTCAATGCTGAAACTTTTATAACACCCTCTGCAATATCCCCTCCAATGAATTTAATTCCTCCATTAGATTTGAATGGATTATCAATTGTTGAGATAGTTTTTGTATTTTGATTTTGATCTAAATTTTTCCACTTAAGATTTGTAACATTAACGCCATCAATATAAGGAATCTTTGTATAGTTTTCCAAGCCAAAACCAGCGACAGTTTCAATATCTTGGTAAATTAAATCTCCTTCCATCAGGTTAGAAAGCAGTCTCGCAATACCGCCCTCTGAATGAAATTCATTCACATCCGCAGTTCCATTTGGATAAACTTGGCAAAGCAAGGGAATAATGCAAGATAAATCACTAAAGTCCTCAATCTCTAGTATATAACCCGCAGATCTTGCCATTGCTATCAAATGAATTACTAAGTTGGTTGATCCTCCGCTTGCTAGAAGTACTATCAAAGCATTCATCCAGTTTTTAATATCTAGCATTTCGCCCAGACCTATTTCTGCATCCATTAATCTCATAAGTGCCTGAAGAGATTCTTTTTTAAGGTAATCTCTTACTGGAGATTCTGTTGGAGTGAATGCGGTTCCCGGTAACTGGAAACCCATTGCCTCAGCGATTAATTGATTTGTATTAGCTGTTCCATAAAACGTGCAAGTTCCAGTTGAATGATAGGCTTGCTGTTCAATATTCAACAAATCTATCTTCTGAATTTCACCTGCAGCATAGGCTTGTCTTGCTTCTGCTTTTTTAGCATTTGATATACCTGTCGACATGGGCCCACCAGGAAGAAAAATTATAGGTAAATGCCCAAATTTTAAGGCTCCAATTAAAAGCCCTGGAACAATTTTGTCGCAAGTACCCAAACAAATAGCTGAATCAAAAACATTGTGTGATAAACCAATTGCTGTAGACAATGCAATGGTGTCTCTGCTGAATAATGAAAGTTCCATTCCTGGCTCTCCTTGTGTAATGCCATCACACATTGCAGGAACACCTCCAGCAACTTGAATATTAAGATTGAGCTTATTTCCTTCTTTTTTAAGCATGGCAGGATAGTTTTCAAAAGGAGCATGAGCAGACAGCATGTCATTATATGCAGAAATAATTCCAACAAATTTTTTTGAATTTAAATCAGAGCTTTGACTATTTTTATTGCAAGCAGCAAAGGCATGGGCAAGATTAGAACATCCTGTAGAGTTTCTATTTGGCGATTTCTTTTTCCACTCATCAACTTCTTCTAAATATTTCGATCTTGTAGGTTGGCTTCGTAGTTCAATTCTAGCTTTAATTTCATCAATTTTACTTAACATTCAATCTTCCTCATTATTCCATTTGGCATTTTGATTTGCTATCAGCAAATCTGAACTAGAAGGGCCCCAACTACCCGCATTATATTTTGAAAGGCTGGTTTCTGACTCACCAATTGATTTGATTAGTTGATCTGTAAAGCGCCATGCTTCTTCTACCTCATCTCTTCTCATAAATAGAGAGGGTTTATTTTCGATGATATCCATCAATAATCTTTCATAAGCATCTAGATGATCATCGTCGTAATAATCATCAAATAACAAGTCAAGAGGAAGCTCTTGCAGATGGAAACCAGAAGCAGAAGGCTTTTTAATCATTATTTTTAGCTTTATACTTTCTTCAGGCTGCAGTCTTATAATTAATTGATTATCTTTTTGTTTGGTATTTGAATCAAAAATATTGTGGGGAACAGATTTAAATTGTATAACTATCTCTGACCGCTTTTCTGCCATTCTTTTGCCTGTTCTTAAAAAGAAGGGGACCCCTGACCACCGCCAATTATCTATCCATAACTTTAGTGCAACAAAAGTTTCAGTTTTACTTTCTTGATTTACTCCACTTTCATCTATGTATGATGTAATTGTCTTTGCATTTATTGCACCATCCTTATATTGACCGACCACAAGATGGTCACTAGTTTCATTTGTCTTTAATGGTCTAAGTGACCTAAGGACTTTTAATTTCTCATCTCTGATTGATTCGGAATTTATGTTTGTAGGCGGTTCCATCGCTACCAAACACAGAATCTGGAGAAGATGATTTTGAAGCATGTCTTTTATAGCTCCAGTTTGATCATAGTAGGAACCTCTTTTTTCCAATCCAAGCGTTTCAGCTACTGTAATCTGAACATGATCTACGGCAACATTAGACCATATTTTTTCAAATAAGATATTTCCAAATCTTAACGCTAGAAGATTTTGTACAGCTTCCTTACCGAGATAATGATCAATTCTAAAAATTTGGTTTTCATTAAAATATAAAGCCAATGATTCATTAATATCAATAGATGACTGAAGATCATTGCCAATTGGTTTCTCAACTATTATTGAGGAGCGGGGGCCTATAACGCCTTGTTTATTCAAGTTATCAGCAATAACTTTATAGAAAATTGGTGTAACTGCTAAGTAAAATAAATTTCGATCCTTGCTGGAGGTGATTTTCTTAAGAGAATCAAAGTCTTTATCATTATTGAAATCAATTTTAATATAAGAAACAATTTCAATAAATTTCTGAATTATTTCTTCCTCATACTCTATCGATTCAAGATTAACACCAAGTTTATTTTTAACTTCTTGCTGATAAGATAAGATATCAAGATTGCTTGAGCCAATCCCATATATCTTTACTAGAGTGCTAAGTCTTTCTGACTTGAAATGTCTATACAGTGCTGGCAGCAACTTTCTTTGCGCTAAATCACCCGTTCCGCCAAAAATAAATATATTCATTCTATGGTAGGTATCTACCCATTATTTCCCCTTGTGACATAGAATATACCTTATATGACAACGATGTCAATATATTCACTTTAGTATTTAATGGAGTATCATGCCGAACATGTTAGTTACTAAAACAAAAATCATCGCAACAATTGGTCCTAGCACCAATAAATACAATGATTTAAAATCCCTGCATTCAGCTGGTATGAATGTAGCAAGAATTAATATGTCTCATGCATCACATGCTGATGCGATCTCTGTTGTTGAATCGATTCGCAGACTAAATAAAAAGCAATCTAATCTATTTGGACCTATCGGTATATTGCTTGATACCCAAGGACCAGAAATAAGAACGGGCATTAATCAGTCTGATATTGATTTGCAAACGGGTGATGTTGTAAATCTAACTATCAGAGATGATATCGATGTAGAAACTTCTTCTATAAAGATTAACTATAAGGGTTTGATTAAAAGTGTAGCCAAAGGATCAAAGATCAGCATCGATAATGGCTTGCTTAATTTTCAGGTTTTAGCTAAAGATAAAGAAAACCTTAAATGCAAAGTCCTTGATGGGGGAAAGCTTGGAAGCAAACGTCATGTAAACCTTCCTGGGGTAAGAGTTGACTTGCCTTCAATTACCAAAAAAGATCGTAAGGATATTAATTTTGGTATAAAACATAATGTTAGTTTTATTGCTCTGTCATTTGTTAGATCTGCCAAGGATGTTTTGACTTTGAGATCCATTTTAAAAAGAAAAAAGTCACCAATTAAAATTATTGCCAAAATTGAAAATCAAGAAGGGCTCGAAAATATACATGAGATTACTCAAGCTGCAGACATAGTGATGGTTGCTAGGGGAGATCTTGGAATTGAGACAGACCTTGCAGATTTGCCTAATATTCAAAGAAGAATCATGTATGCGAGTGCTAAGTGGGGAAGAAGGTCAATCGTTGCAACTCATTTATTAGAATCTATGATTAATCACCCAACACCAACCAGAGCTGAGGTCACCGATGTTGCAAATGCAATCTATGAAGGCTCTGATGCAGTTATGCTTTCTGGCGAGACGAGTATCGGTAAATATCCCGTTCAATGTATCAAAATGATTAAAGAAATAGCTAGCAAAACAGAGCATTTTAGAACACTTGGTTACGAGAAGTTTCTTCAAGATCATTCAGATTGGCAAAATATAGCAAAAGGAGCTCGTGATCTTGCAGCGAGAGTTAATGCAGACGCGATAGTAATTATTACTAGATCTGGCCAAACTGCAAATGTAGTTTCTAATACTAAGCCTTTTCGAATGCCCATATATGCATTTACTAATAATAGAGATACCTTTCATCAATTAAGTTTGATTGGTGGAATGCAGCCTCGATTTATTAAATCTATAACCAATCAATCAACTACAATTTCCAGGATAAAATCAATTTTAAATTCAGAAAAAAAAGCTAAAAAATCATTAAAATTTGTTTTTATAGCGGGGATCTATTCAGCATCGCACACAGATTCTATTCAAATAATTTCAACATAATATGTTTGATCAAGTTCTGGAGAATACTATTTTATTATTTGTTGCAGTTGACCCAATTGCACTTGTGCCTATCTTTGCAAGTCTCACGCAGGGCTTGAACAAAAAGGATATAAAAAGAATCTATATTCAGGCAACCATAGTATCTTTTTTTATTTTAGCGCTATTTTATTTATTTGGGACTTCAGTGTTGGATCTAATGGGCATCTCTATGAGCTCATTTAAAATTATAGGAGGCTTATTTTTAATTGCTATTGCATTTCAAATGGTCTTGGAGCAAAGACAAACTAGAAGGCAAAATACTGCTGAGGTAGCTTTAGATGATGAATCTGTTCAGTCCCTTGCGATTTTTCCCTTAGCAATTCCACTTATTGCAGGACCAGGCGCTATGACTACAGCTTTACTAATTGCTGAAACAAACTCAAGCGACCTAACTCAAACCTTGATTAATTTTCTTCCAATTTTAATTATTGTTATTTTAGTCGCATTTGCAATGTGGCTTTCAGCCAGCCTTTCATCAAAAGTTGGACCAACAATTATAATTGTGGTTCAAAAGATTTTTGGAATATTGCTTGGAGCTTTAGCGATAGAGTTTGTTGTTGCGGGTGTGATTGAGTCTTTTAAATTATAAGATTTTTAAGGACTCTCGAACTATTAGCTCTGATTTAAATTCTTTTGATTTTGTTTGCTCGGCCAAACCATCAAATTTAGCAATCAATATTTTTGCTGCATGCGCTGCCATTTTTTCTACAGGCTGTTTAACAGTAGTTAGGGCTGGCCATATCTGCTGAGCAATAGGAGAGTCATCAAACCCAGCTAGAGAAAGGTCATGAGGCACTTGCAGACCTTTCATTTGAGCAGATTTCATTATTCCCGCTGCCATAGAGTCATTGCTTGCAAAAATTGCTGTTGGAATTTTTTCAGAATGAAAAATTTCTACTCCAGCATCAAACCCTGATTTAAAACTAAAATTACCTTGCTTGATCCATTGTTCACTGCTCACTATTCCATTATTTTTGATCGCATCAACAAAACCACTAAACCTTAAATGAGATGCGGAATGTTTAGGATGGCCTTTTATAAAACCTATATCTTTATGACCATGTTTAATAATTTCTGAGGTTAAAGAATATGCAGCTTCATAGTCATTGGAGGAAACATGGAGAGATTCTGGATTCATCGTGCTAGGGGCGATTACTGAATATTCTATTTCATGGCTATCTAAATCTAGAAGGAAATCCTCCATATCACTTAGAGGAGGGGTAACAATTAAGCCATCAATTCTAAAATCTTCAACAAACTTAACAATATCTTTTTTTAATTCACTAGATTTATAATCACATTCTTGGATAACTAGATTGTAACCAGTGCTTTTACAAGCATTAAAAATACCGCTTTGAACATCGGCTAGATAAGATTTGTTGGGATTATCATATAGCAATGCAAGCATATAGGATTTTTTTGATCTAAGGCTTTGGGCACTTTTATTGGGTTTAAAACCAAGTTTTTTAACAGATTCAAGCACTTTCTCTTTTGTTTTTTTTGCAACATTTGCTTCATTATTAATAACCCTTGATACAGTTTTTATTGATACTGCTGCATCTTTTGAAACATCTTTGATCGTAACTGTCATGCTTTTTTTTAATTATGATTGCCTTATCTTACTATTTTAACGATAATGTATGTTCTTTGACAACGATATCAATGGGGTGGTGCATAAATGTTGTTTAGCAATTTAGACATATTCATTGTCGCTTTTTACTGTGTTGGAATAATATTTCTAGCTCAATATGTTTCTCGGTCTCAACAAGGAGTTGAAAAAACAGCAGAAGATTACTTTTTAGCGGGCAGATCTTTGCCATGGTGGGCTATTGGAGCTTCTTTAATTGCTGCTAATATTTCAGCAGAACAGATTATTGGAATGTCCGGCCAAGGTTTTGTTGTTGGTATGGCAATAGCAACTTATGAATTAACTGCGGCTATAGCTTTGATCGTGATGGCAAAGTATTTCTTGCCACTATTTCTTGAAAAACAAATTTATACAATGCCTCAATTTCTTGAGCAAAGATTCGATAAAAGAGTAAGTCTTGTACTTTCTTTCTTTTGGTTGGCAGTATATATATTCATAAATTTGACAAGCGTCTTATGGCTTGGTTCCCTTGCAATTAATTCATTAACAGGTCTAGATTTATTTTATGGCTTGGTGCTATTAGCTCTACTTTCTTTAGCTTATTCACTTTGGGGAGGCCTTAAAGCAGTAGCTATGACAGATATCATCCAAGTTATATTATTAATTTTTGGCGGTTTATCTGTATCTTATATTGCATTGAATCAAATATCTGATGGCGCAGGAGTGGTTAATGGCTTGGGTCAAGTCTATAAATTACTTCCCGAAAAATTTGATATGATTTTGTCTGCTGATCATCCAGCTTATAAGGATCTGCCCGGAGTTTGGGTTTTGATAGGAGGTTTGTGGATAGCTCATTTTGCTTATTGGGGATTTAATCAATACATAACGCAAAGAGCCTTAGGAGCCAAATCATTGCCTGAGGCCCAAAAGGGAGTGATGTTTGCTGCTTATTTAAAACTTTTAATGCCATTCGTGGTTGTGCTTCCAGGAATCTGCGCAGCTGTTATATACCCTGCACTAGAAAAATCAGACCAAGCATATCCTATGATGATGTCCTTATTGCCTAATGGTCTCCTAGGTTTAACTTTTGCAGCATTAGTTGCGGCAATAGTATCTTCATTGGCATCTATGACCAATAGTGTCAGTACTATTTTTACCATGGATATCTACCGTAGTTTTGTTAAATCCAAACCTTCAGAACAAAAGCTGGTAAATGTTGGTAGGAATATGGCTTGGATTTCATTACTCATTGCTGTTATTTGTGCGCAACCTTTGCTTGGTAGTATGGAATCTGCATTTCAGTACATTCAAAACTTTACTGGGTTTTTTACTCCAGGAATTTTAGTGATATTTTTGGTTGCTTTATTTTGGAAAAAAGCTACCACTTTGAGTGTTTTAGTTGCGGCAATTATGTCTTTGATTTTATCTCTATTCATTTTCCTTGCTTTTCCCGAATATCCTTTTATTCATAGGATGGGACTCGTATTCTTGGTCTCAGGTTTTGCATGCTATATAACCTCTTTACTTCAGGGATACAGCGATCAAGAGAAAGCAATAGATATATCTGGTATTAATTTCACAACTGAGAAATCATTCAATATCAGCACTGTGATTATTTGCATCATTCTAATTATTACTTATTTCTTACTATGGTAATTGATCCTCAGGTGACCTATTTAAACTCAAGAGTCTTGCTAATAGACATAGGTGGTACAAATATTAGAACAGCTTCAGCAGATATAGGCTCCAGCACACTTATCAATCCAAATAAGCAAAATCTAGATTGTTTAGCCTCTTTTGATGAAATGTTACAGGGTTTTTTAGAAAAAGATGTATCAATTAGACACTTAGTATTTTCTATTGCTGGTCCTAAACTTCATCACTCTATAGCAATGACAAATAGAGAATTTAAAATAGATGAGGCTGAGATTCTAAAGAAGTTCAAAGTTGATTCATGCCATATACTCAATGACTGGGAGTCAATAGGGCATGGCTTATCGCTTTTTAAGCAAGATGAAATAAGCTTTATCAATCAAGGTAACCCATTCAATGAAACAGCTTTAATCTTAGGCCCAGGCACTGGATTAGGTGCAGCCCAGGTAATTAGAGGGAATATTGTACTTCCAACAGAAATCGGTAATAGTTCATTCGCTATTCCTAACTTATTTTTAGAACTTGGCCTAAAAAATAAAAAAGATTTTAATGTTGTCGAAGACCTTATTTCAGGTGGAGGGCTAGCTAAAATTTACTCATATTTTGCAGGCACAGATAAATCTCCAGAGGAGATTGTAGGAAGCTATGATTCGGATCAATTCGCTCAAAAGAGCATAGATGTCTTTTTAATCTCGCTTGCTCAAATTCTCTCTGAGCTTGCCTTGGCCTATATGCCAGGGAAAGGAATATATCTTGCTGGAGGTTTAATGCGTTCTTTGCAAGAATTCCTTGATCTTGAGTTGTTTATGAAAAATTTTTTAGTTAATAGAAAATTAATGCACGCAGATGTTCTAAAACAAATCCCTCTAGCATTAATCAATCAAGAGATGACTTGTTTACACGGCAGCTTAAATTTCATCAATAAAGCTAGCCAGAATCTTAACTAACTTTGAAAGATTTTATTTTAGATAATTTATCTCAATCAATTGCAGTCTCATTAAGCTCTAGCATTAATTTGAATGGTTATGCATCCTTGGTTGTATGTGGAGGCAGTAGCCCATTACCAATTTATGACAATTTAAGTAATAAAGATTTAGATTGGTCCAAGGTATCAATTTTTCTGGGCGATGACAGAGTTGTTCCTCCAGATCACTCAGATTCAAATAATCGGTTGATTCAACTCCATTTGCTAAAAAACAAAGCAAGCTCAGCTTCATTTTATCCATTGAATGATTCAAAAATAGCAATACAGGATATAAGACGTCCATTTGATGTTGTTCTCCTTGGATTGGGAAATGATGGACATTTTGCATCCTTGTTTCCAGCCCAGCTAAACAATGCTTATGCCTTTGACGTAAATGCCACGCCTTCTATTGTAGTCTCAGATCAGGACTTGGGTTCACCCAGTCACAGAAGAATTTCAATGAACTTATCTATGCTGATTGACACCAAGAGGTGTATTTTATTAGTTCCAAACTCAACTAAAAGAAAAATTGTTGAAAGAGCATTTGAGGACAATCAGTTACCCCTGCATTTTTTATTAACCCAAGAGAAAACTAAGATTGAATTTTCAGATATAGATTTTTAACAAGGAGTAAATATGAAAAATTTATTTTTAATCATTTTATTATGTCATGTGCCAACTATTTTTGGACAAGTGGATTGGATCAGAACTAATTCTTGTGAATATAAAAATTTTGATAATGCTGATCTTATAGAGCAGTTAATAGCCGGGATGACTATTGAGGAGAAAGTAGGCCAAGTTATTCAAGGGGATTTAGATTTTATTTCACCAGAAGACGTGAGGAAATTTAAAATTGGCTCTGTCTTAAATGGTGGTAATACTGCTCCAAATGGAGACAAATATAGTTCTGTTGAGGATTGGAAAAGGTTAAGTAAAGAATTTTATGATGCCTCTCCAAGCTATAAGGGTATCAAGGTACCCATTTTATGGGGGACTGATGCAGTCCATGGCCATAATAATGTTATAGGAGCAACATTATTTCCACATAATATAGGTCTAGGGGCTACTGGTAACGAAGATTTAGTTAGAAGAATCGGTGAGGTGATAGCCCTTGAAGTTTTGTCTACAGGGGTGGCTTGGACATTTGCACCAACCATCGCAGTTCCTCAGGATGATCGATGGGGCAGAACTTATGAGGGGTTTTCAGAGGATCCAATTCTAGTATCAAAATTGGGCAAAGCTTTTATTTTTGGTCTACAAGGGGAGGGAGAGACCTTGCTTGATAACAATCATGTAATTGCTACTGCAAAACATTTTATGGGCGATGGTGGTACTTTTGAAGGAATTGATCAGGGGAATACCAGAATCTCAGAGAGAGGTTTACGGGAATTGCATGGATATCCATATTTTGATGCATTGGATGCATGCGCTCAAACGGTTATGGCTAGTTTCAACTCTTGGAATGGCCAAAAGATTCATGGTTATAAGAAATTACTTACCGATATATTAATAAAAGATATGCAATTTGACGGATTCATTGTTGGTGATTGGAATGGCCATGGTCAAGTGGAAGGATGCTCAAATGCAAAATGTGCTCAGTCTTTTAATGCTGGCGTAGATATGTTCATGGTCCCTGAAGATTGGAAAGATCTGCTTCGAAATACAATCAGACAAGTCAAGTCAGGAGAAATTTCTGAAGCTAGACTAGATGATGCTGTGCGAAATATCTTAACTGTAAAATCTAGACTTGGCTTATTTAATGGAAGGATGCCTCATGAATTTAAGGAAAACTATCTTGGTCATCCAAAACACATTGCTTTGGCCCGACAAGCAGTTAGAGAATCCCTTGTTTTATTAAAAAATAATAATGGGTTGCTTCCATTAAATCCTACACAACATATCGGAATTATTGGTGATGCAGCTAAGAAAATTTCTTCTCAAACTGGTGGCTGGACAATTACTTGGCAAGGAAGAGAAAATTTAAACAGTGATTTTGTAAATGTAAATTCAATTTATGAGGCGCTAGAACAGACGATCCTTTCATCAGGAGGAACTATTGAATTTTCTAATAATGGAAAATTTACCAAAGCTCCAGATGTTGTTATTGGTGTTTTTGGCGAGGAACCATATGCTGAAATGCTTGGAGATTTGAAAGATGTTGCTTTTGCAGCAACCGATCCTAAATTCTTACCATTACTAGAAGCAATGGATGCGCAAAGTATCCCTACTGTTAGCATCTTTTTATCTGGCAGACCCTTAGTAGTCAATAGGTATTTAAATGCATCCGATGCTTTTATCGCTGCTTGGCTTCCTGGAAGTGCCGTCGAAGGCATAGCAGATGTAATTTTTACAAAGGACGATAAGATTAATCATGATTTTACTGGCAAGCTGTCTTATTCATGGCCAAAAACCAAAGATCAATCAGTATTAAATTTTACTGACAGCATCTATGATCCTTTATTTCCATATGGATATGGCTTGTCTTATTCGTCGAACATTGAGACACCAAGAATTCAAATTACTAATAATGATTCTAAACTAGATTTAGTGAATGTTTTTTTAGGTACTGCTTCAATACCAGGCAAAGAATTTATTGTAACTAAAGATGGTCCTGAATTTGTTTTACAAGATGACTTCGTTAGCAATAACGATAAAATAAAAATAACTAGATTTGATTATCAGCGTCAAGACGATGCAAAGAATGTGGCATTTAAAGAGGATCAATCCTTGCAAGCTTTTGGCATTTCGGCTGAATCTCACGTCAATCTTTCGACAATGAAATCTCCTTTTTATGAAATTATAATGAGGGTGAATAGCTTATCGAATCCATCTTTATATTTTAGTGTTGGATGCGGAAATAATTGCAGAGGTTCAATCGAGCTCCCAACAAAACTTATGACTGATTGGTCAACAATAAATATTTCACTTTCATGCCTTGAAAAAGATGGTTTAGATAAAACCAAGATTCAAGTTCGAGGATTATTTCTAAGTGAAGACGAAATTAATTTTGATCTCAACTCAATAGTTATTAAAGATGGAAAATTAACAGGTAAAGAGGTTAGCTGCTAAGTATACTTATTTATTTGGATTATAAAAATATTGAAACTTTGCATAAATTTGTGAAGTTTCAAGCCTGATATTATCGCTGAAAGGATTAGGCTCTTTATAGAATTGAGTGCCACCTGCATAAAAAATAGTATAAGGATTGGGTTTCCATTGAATCAGAGCTTCCAGAAAATAGTCATCACTGAAATCATTTTTTTCGATTATGGTTCTTGTAGATAATGCCCCATCAATTTGATAATCAATTTCAAATCTATTGATTTCACCTGCATAGAAATCTTCGCCAGTTACTTTATTTTTAAGTTCAGAGTATCTATGACCAAGAGAAATCTTAAAGTTATCAGAGAATCTAAATACGTTATATAAATTATATTCTTTCGCATCTCCAATCTCTGGATTATCTATTCTATAGGCAATTGCGTCACCTTTCTCTATTTCAAAACTGGTAAAAAAACTTTCCGATGGATGGTATTGGCCTCTGATTTCAAATTCAGTTTGTTTGCTATATTGAATACCATCAAATTTTTCACTGGGCTTAACCTGCCATTCAATTTGACCAGTAAAATTAAAGTCTGTCTCAAGCTCAATTCTGAATTGATAAAATTCTTGAGTTTTTTGATTTTTATAGTTTAGTCTATTTCTATTATTCCAATTAAAATTTATTCTTCTAATAGTTCCCGTTGATCTATAGGTTCTTCCATACCAATAATTTCTACTTTTATAATCATTTCTACCAACAAAGCCAACATGGGCTCTATAAGTTGGAGATACATCTTTGAATCTAATACCCCAATTTGATCTATCTACAGCTCTTCTCAAGCGAAAATTTTTAGCCACTCCCGAGAAAGACTCTCCATCCATTGCATAAGTTCTGCCCGCAAATGTTTCATTGCTACCAATAAAATCTATTTGACCCTCTTGCGTATCACTTTTTGCATAATTGAGATCTAAAATATAATCATCTAAAAAGTTTATTAGACTATCGAATTCAACCACTGAACCTGATCCGCCAACTTGGTAATCTCTATTTGTTGCGATTAACCCAATATGTGATTTATTGCCTAAATTTCTTTTGAGCCTTCCTATTGTTACCTTGCTTTTACCAGCATTACCTTTGAAAGATCTATATTGCCCAGCTGCTAGGTAGGGTGAGTCGGTATCTGTGGCTTGTAATAAATAGACCGTATTATTTTCACCCTGATTGATGTATTTAATTGCACCCAAAGGATTGGTAATGGATCGAGTATAAACAGTTTGTGTGTCTGATTTAAGCAACTCTGAACCTTCAAGAAAGAATGTTCTTTTTTCAGGGTATGACATAGCAAATGTCTGATTTTCCATAATTACAGGAGCATCGGACTCTATCTGAGAAAAATCTGGATTTATGGTGTACTCAATTGATGAGGATCTAGTTAAGTCATATAAACCTGTAATACCAATCTCATAATCTGGATTTTGTACTTTAAATTTTTTTACAGGTCTGTTGCCATATTGATTAATAAATATATATGGATACAGATAGTTTCTAGAAATTTCATCAGGGGATCCTAATAACACCTCCTCATCAGCTTGGCATGCATAACAAGTTTCAGCTGGAAGATTTTTAAATGACGCAAATACAGTTTGAACTCCAGCCTCGTAAGATTTTCTTATAAACCCAATTTTCCATTGTTGAATTTGGGTATCAGGTAATTGTAGTTCAGAAAAGGGGATAATGAATTCAGCAGAATAACCATCGTCTTGAAAAGCTGTGGCAGATTGAAAAAGTATATCCCAAGAATCATCTGGGCCAGCACTGCTGATATGTTTTTCATCTAACTGGACACCCAATGCATTTACTCCAACAAGAATGCCATATCTTCCATCTTTAAATGGGTCTGCCATCAAAGCAACATAGTCTTCGTTCCATGTTTGATCTCTGTTTTTTAAGGTTGCTCTAATTTTATTTGGGTCTCCATATGCCTTGATTCCAATATATAAATATTTTTTATCATATTTTAGGAAAGCAGTAGTTTTTAATGTTGCAGGTGTATTTCGAGATGGCATCACTTCATACTCTAGGTCATATGAAGATGCCTGATTCCATTCTTCAGGAGATAAAGTGCCATCAAGAATTAAACTGTTGCCCAGAATATCCGGAACCACCAAGCAAGAAATAATAAACAAATTAACAACAGGCCTGATTATTGAGATTTTGTAAAAATTGAGTAGTTTTTTTATCATATATAACCTGAACAGCAGATCATTTTAGGTTATAACCTTCTTGAAAAATAGGATATATCTATTTCTTTACATTTTTTTAAAAATTACGTGGGAAATTGCATTGATTTCGGTATAATCATCAACATCATGGCAGATAGTAAAAAGAAGCAAACTAAGGTTTATCTGATTCCTGAAAGCGAATCAAGGGATAGTCATACCTATCACTACCTAGCTGTTAAGACTAAAAAATTAGTCATTGAAAACCAAAAGCTTAGGCTAAAAAAGTTTAATCCTGCCAAACAAATCCATGAGTGGTTTGTTGAAGCTAAATTACCCCCTCACAGCAAATAACACTTTTATTTCTTTTGTTGCTCGGTTTCATCCCGATGCTTTTTTAGGTATGTCATAAATGGAGTGCCACCAGTACCAGTTATCGTGGACCCACCTCTACCAAATGGATTTTCAATTTGAGATTGTTTATGGATATAAGTCCCTGCATATTCAAGATGCATAGCTCTGAATGCTCTAATTTCTTCAAGGCAATCATTATATTTTTTAATAAGCCTGTTTGAATTGCTTATCAATTGTTTTAACGTTGATTTATTTTCAAGACTATTGATAAATTCTCTGTGTTTTGGAGGCATATAATCTCTCATCTCATTTAGATAATGTCTTAAATTGTCTTTAGTATGTGAGATTTGCAGCGCCCCATCAAGAGAAGGGATTATGCTACTTTGAGCACCAGTTTCACCTCTGAAGAATTGAGGTTTATTTTCAAATTGACCTTCATATATTAAACCCTCTCTAAGATCAGGATTATCTTTTGTTCCAAAGATGAAAGGACGCACTCGATGATAGTAAATATATGGATCGCATTTTTCAGGCATTCTTGCAAAGATCAAATTTACCTTTCTCATTGATTCTGCTATCTGATTAAGAAAATTTAGTATTTCTTTTTCTGATGAAGTCTCATTACATTGAGCTATTTTTTGGCAAGCCTCAATTGCATCAGAAGCTGCATCCTCGATACAAACATGAACGGTAACAAACCAATCTTCATCAACTCCGCCTAAAAAGTTATTTATTAGACCAACATTTTCTAATGAGATTCCTTCATCCTCATTTATTAAGAACCAGTTATCTAAGCAGTAACTGGCATAACTTAAAATAGGAGGTCTACCTAGATGTTTTGCAACTTCAACCCATGGTTTTGCAAGTGCTTCAGGTAATTTTCCGTGAGGCTTCACATCGCCCCAAATATAGGCATGCGCAATAAAACTCAATTGCGCCATAGCAAGTTTTAAATCTTTGCCCATTTGATTGACTAGAAGCTGTTTGATAGATAAGTCGTTCTTTGAGAGACCATCAATAGTTGACTGCACTTTTCCTGTTAATAATAATTTTGGTAGGTTGCTACATATCTCTTCTATTCTAGAACAAGAGTTAGAATCAATTGAGTATGATTGTGATGGCACTTTTTTCGGCAAGAAACCTCTCATAAACTCCCCTCAGTTTTATATAGATCTTAACTGAAAATAGTATACTAATTCCGCAACATTCATGCTTGCTCTTTTCTGATTAAGGTTGAAGAAATATCATCTCTAAATATCTCTTCACCAAAGCCAGAAAATCTTTTAGATATGTGATCGGGAATAGTGACTGAGTCAAGGCTAATAAATGTGTTGTTAATTTTTCGACCAAAGACTAAAAAATTAATATTATGACTGTTAAATAAATCTAATTGAGCAAGCATATCTTTTCGATTTAGATAAAACTTTTCATCAAGAATTCTTGTTAAGGTATCTGCACCTATAATAAATACAGAGTTAGGAAAAAGGGCTGCTTTATCAGTAAATTTCCCAGCTTTAGTCAATACCCATTCGTGACCATGATCAAACTGTTTTAATGTTTGCTTAATTTCATGATATGAAAGTGGGGGCTTATCTGCATTTTGGATGCATATTTCATAGGCAAGACCTAATCCAGTTTTTTTCTCTGCTAATTCACTCATAGAATTATGCCCTGAATGAAAGGGATTAAATGATCCAGGAAAAATTAGTTCAGGGACACGATTTGAAGAAGATACAAAATCAATTTTGCTATCGACCAATTGCACCCAGCTCTTTTCAGCCTCAACAGTCTTAACTACAAGGGAAGAATTTTCAGTAATTATATTTTTTTGCACACCACATGATTCGGCAAGAGCTTTAATGATATGGTCAGTTACAGTTTGTTCCTCTTGTTCCCTGGTTAGCTCTCCCTTTGTAAATGAATATGAAAAGCTTGAGGAATACTTGTAAGTTTGTATAGCGATAAAAAATTTATGCTCTCCTTTTTTTGAGTAATTTGTTGCAAGAGAGGCAGTAACGGCGACACCTAATAAATTTTTTGGATTAGTTTGGGGATCAATTTTTTTGGCAGCGCTATAAGCCTTAGCTGCCATACTCAAGGTCGTACCCAGACTGCAGTAGTGATCAGGTTGTTTTAGCAGATAATAATCTAAAGATTCCTTTGCATAGGGAACATATGCTTCTAATACTGATTTACTCGCTCCTGGAACTTTTAAGATTTCCGAGATTGCATTTGTGCCACCGCCGCTTGAAACTATGACAAATCTAAATGGTGAAGTGTGAATTTTTTCAATTAAATCTAAATACTGAGACATTTTAAATTTTTGGTATAAATCGTAATGTTTTTGAGTGCATAATTAAATAACATGATTATCAGAAAGCAAACACTAGAAAGGGCATTAGATAAGGCCAGTTTTCCTGTACTTGCAGCAATATTAGTTCATTTTACAGGAGATATTTCAATATTAGATAAATTACCCAAGCCAAATCAAGCCGTCCTTGGAGAAACTCAAGGATTTCTAACGGAAAAAGATAAACAAACAATTAAAGAAATAGCTCTTAAAGAGATAAATATATTTTTTTCCAAGTCTTTGGTTGATGATGTATACATTCCATCCCAAACAGAGCTAAACAGAATGATGAATTTTATAGTCGGTGAAAAAGTATCATCAGATTATATTCCAATGATGTTAAGAGAGCTAAATATTTCATCGCATTCATCAACACTAGATTTTTTAAATGCAAAATCAAACTTAGAAGTATTAATTATTGGCGCTGGGATGTCTGGAATTCTTGCTGCCATTAAATTAGCTGAAATAGGAGTTAAATATAAAATCTATGAAAAGAATGATGACCTTGGAGGTACTTGGTATGAAAATCAATATCCAGGATCTCGAGTTGATATTGCAAATCATTTTTATTCATACTCATTTGAAGAAAATCATCAGTGGTCGGAACATTTCTCAAGACAGCCTGAGTTATTAGATTATCTTAAAAATTGTTTTCACAAATATGATATTCAAAAAAATACATATTTTGAAACTCAGGTAACAAATATGAACTTTGATGAATTAACTCAAGATTGGTGTATTGACTCTATATGTCATGGAAAAAAAAATGCAGAAAGGGTAAACATTGTAATCTCTTGTGTTGGACAGCTTAATCAACCAAAAATACCTGAAATCAATGGTTTAGAATCTTTTCAAGGAGACATGTTCCATTCTTCTCAATGGCCAGATTTTGATGCTATCTCTGGAAAAAAAGTTGCTGTAGTTGGAAGTGGCGCTAGTGCATTTCAGATAGTTCCTAGCATTGCAAAATCTTGCAAGGACTTAACAATTTTTCAACGCTCACCCCCATGGATGTTTCCGAATCCTAAATATCATGAACAGGTTGATGATGAAAAAAAATGGTTGCTAGAAAATTTACCCTTTTATTCTCGATGGTATAGATTTTTACTTTTTTATCCTGGATCAGATCAGTTGCTGAATTCATTGTTTATTGATCCCGCATGGAAAGAAAGAAGCGATTCCATTAATCAAGAAAATGATGAGATGAGGGAATTTTTTACTTCTGCTATGTTAGAGCAAATATCTGATCAGTCTCTTGTTGACAAGGTCATTCCAGACTACCCACCATTTGGCAAGCGGATACTTCAAGACAATGGCGCATGGTTAAAGTCGCTTCATCTCCCGAATGTTACTTTGCTTACTGAGGGGGTAGAATGTATGAGTTCCAAAGGGATTATAAGTTCCGGAAAAGAGCTTGAGTTTGATACGGTTATTTTTGCCACAGGCTTCAAAGCGAAAGATTTTTTCTACCCTATAAATATAGATGGGGGTTCGGGTAGTTTTGAAAAGATTTACAGAGATTCACCTAAGTCCTATTTGGGAATCACATTTTCCTCTATGCCAAATTTTTTTGCTATGTATGGCCCAGGAACAAATTTAGCTCACGCAGGAAGCATTATTTTTAATTCCGAATGTCAAATAAATTATATTTGTTCAGCAATTAAATATATGCTTAGTAATGACCTTAAAGTAATGAGAGTTAAACCAGAAATAGAAAAGCAATACCAAGATAGATTTGATATGAGGCACGAAAAAATGGTTTGGCAGCACTCAAAGGTTTCAAGCTGGTATCAAAATTCAAAAGGTAAGGTTGTGACCACATCTCCGTGGAGATTGATAGAATACTGGAATTGGACAAATAACTTTAATCAAGATGATTATGAATTTTAAATTATTTTTTATTGGATTGATCGCCTTCAACGCTTTAGTCAATGCTGAGGATAAGAGACCTAATGTAATTATATTTCTTGTAGATGATCTTGGTTGGGCTGATATTTCATTGAGAGGTGCGCCCATAGACACTCCAGCAATTGACTCATTATTTTCAGAGGGATTAACGTTGGATAGGTTTTATGCAACCCCAATATGCAGCCCAACTAGAGCAGCTTTGATGACAGGACGTGACCCTTTAAGACTAGGAATATCATACTCAGTAGTAATGCCATGGATGAATAATGGAGTTCACCCAGATGAACATTTCATGCCAGAATCATTTAAAGCGGCTGGCTACCAAACTGCTATGGTTGGAAAATGGCACCTAGGACATTCCCAAGAAATATTTCATCCAAATGCTAGAGGCTTTGATGATTTTTATGGCCATCTTCATACTGAAGTTGGTTATTTTCCTCCATTTGCAAACCAAGGCGGTGTTGATTTTCAACGAAATGGAGTGACTATAGCTGATGAGGGCTATGAGACATTTCTTTTAGCAGATGAAGCTTCGAGATGGATCAAAGCTAGAGATAAAGATAAGCCGTTTTTTCTATATATGCCATTTATTGCACCTCATAGCCCGCTAGAAGCACCAGATGATCTTGTAAAAAAATATGAGGACTTAGAAGATACAAGGGAGCTTACAAGGAGCGCAGCAATTGATCGTACTAGAACATTAAATGGTTTCTCTCCAAGCGCTCGACCAATGTATGCAGCTGTGGTTGATGGCTTGGATCAAGCTATTGCACAAGTTTTAGATACTTTGGCAAAAGAGGGGATTGAAGAGGAGACCATTATATTGTTTAGCAGCGACAATGGTGGGGCTGCTTATGCAGGTGGTGGGGCTGATAACTTTCCACTAAGAGGGGGTAAAGGAGATACATATGAGGGAGGAATAAGGGTTGTAGCTGCGATGAAGTGGAAAGGTATGCTGGATGCAGGAAAAAGCTTCCAATCAATCATGACAGTTATGGATGTTTTTCCAACTCTTGCTAGCGCTGCCGGTGTCTCAATGCTTAATACAAAAGAAATTTGGGGAAGAGACTTGTGGCCAGCCATCCAAAATGGAGAAAATATTAAGCTTGATAAAGAGATTTATTTTGCATCTGAGACTCCCAATTATGGAGAATTTCATACAACAGTTTTTAATGATAAGTGGAAATTAGTTCAGGTTATTACAAGCTCACTGTTAGAGATTAATGTAGAGAATAAATTATTTGATATCAACGCTGATCCGAATGAATATAATAATCTTGCAGATGAGTATCCAAAATTAGTTGAAATTATGGCTAATAAGATAAGAGAATGGCGAGCACTTCACCCAATATCAGGCATAAGAGCTCAATTAGTTCCACCTCCTGGATGGAGAGCTCCAAAGGACTGGACAAGTTACACCATCCCCATTGAAGACCTGCAAGAAGATGCCTCTTTGGGTTTCGGTGCTCATGCTCATCAGATATTAGATTATTTAATTAAGGACCACGGAAGAATTATTTATGATTGCAAGCCTGGAGATTGGGAGCGCGGAAAATGCAAGGCGCCGGAATCACCAAAAACCCATCAACATTAATGAAACATCTTATTCTAATTTCCCTTATTGTTTTAAACCTCAATATTCTTGCTCGCGAAATAGAGGAAACAACTTTTTCTTATTGGGATAAGCCAGATTCACAAATATACTTCTCAACCCCAAAAACTATAGATGCAGATACAAAAATTATATTTATCATGCATGGTGCCTCAAGGGGAGCGAAAAAATATTTAAATGATTGGCTGCTTCTAGCTCAAGATAGGAACGTTGTTTTAATTGCGCCAGAGTTTACTAAAGAATCTTATCCCGAGTATGTTTATTTAATGATGAGCACAGAAAGAGGAAAATTACTTAAAGACTCGTCGCTTTACCTCACCGATTCTCTTGGGCTTTTGTTTGATTACTTTAAAGCTAAATTAAAACTCTCAACTAATACTTTTAGACTCTATGGTCATTCTGGAGGCTCACAATTTGTTCATAGATATCTTTTGTTGAGTGATGAAAGTAGGGTTGAAAAAGCAGCTATGGCTAATGCTGGTTTTTACACTTTTGCTGATGCTCAAATTGCTTATCCATTTGGTATTAAAAATATGGATGTTTCCAATGAAAGGCTTGAATGGTTTCTTAGACTGAAAGGTGGAGTATTTTTGGGGGATGCTGATAATGATCCCAATCATCATTCTCTGCCCTCCATGCGAAAAGCAAAAAAACAGGGTAAACATCGATTTGAAAGAGGAACAAATTTCTTTAATGATTTGATAAAACTTGGTGTCGAAAAGAACCTTCCTTTTCGGTGGAGATATCAAACGGTTCCGAATATTGCTCATGATAATGCGGGCATGAGTTTAGCAGCATCAGAGTTTTTGCTTGAAGATCTTTAAGTGGTATTCCTTTCAATGAAGTCGTCAGCAGCGTTATAAATTTTGATCTTTCTATCTTCATTCATTCTATCAAGGGACTTTAACATCAACCCCAATCTAGGGTTTTTAGCAAAAAAATCTTTATTATTTTCAATAAACCTCCAATAGAGACCATCCACTGCATCGCACCATTCTCCTTTTTTGTAGTTTGACATCCTTAGCATATAGCTTGATCCACAGATATAAGGTTTAGTTGAGAATATGCCACCATCTGCATAGGTCCCCATTCCAAATACATTTGGAACCATCACCCAATCAGCGGAGTCCACATACATTTCCATAAACCAGTTATAGATCTCAATTGGTTTAATATTTGATAGATTCATTAAGTTTGAAATAATCATCAACCTATTAATATGATGAGTATATCCAGTGCTTGCAGACTCTTTAATTGCATCATCAAGCACCAGGATGCCTGTTTCTCCGGAATACCAATTTTTATTGAGGCTATTGTTGTGAGACCAAAAATTCAACTCCTTATATTGAGGCATATTTTCCCAGTAAACTCCTCTTATAAATTCTCTCCATCCTAATATCTGCCTAACAAATCCCTCCAAGGCATTGATTGGGATCTCATTTTCTGCCTTATTGAAGTAACTTATTGCATCCACAATGCATTCCATAGGATCTAACAAACCTGAATTTATATATGGAGAAAGAAGTGAATGGAACATGGTTGAGTTTTCTTTATCTATGGCATCTTGAAAGTCTCCAAAGGATTTGAAATATGTTTTTAAAAAAATACTCAATTGTTCCCTAGCCTTAGAATGAGTAACAGCCCAATTAAAGTTTTCCAAGTCTCCAGCTGAATCTGGAAAGCAGTTTTCAACATCAACCATTGTAGAAACCGTAAGTTCATCTGATTTAAGCTTTCTTCTAGTTTTTGGGGGCTCTGTTAATTTTGAGATACTTTTTTGATTCTCCTTATCGAAATTCCATTTACCACCAAGAGGTTTGTTGTTATCCATCAGCAGGCTATATTTTTTCCTTAGCCATCTGTAATAGTATTCTTGTACAAGAGATTTCTTATCTTTAGACCATTCAGAAAAGCCTTCTATGGAATCAATAAATTTGGTGTCTGGATGGATTTTGAGCTCAACATTGTTTTTAGACCCAAAGAACATTAGTTGAGTTAATATCCCATGATCGCTTGGTTGGGTTACATGAAGGATATTAAAATTAATTTTTTCATGCAATGTCTCAAGTTCATGCATTAAATCAATATTTCTGTCCTTTGTAATTTTTATATGAATAATGTTGTTAAAATCTTTTTCTAAACTATCTTTCCAATGCCTTAGAGCCGAAATCAACAAAACTAGCTTGTGTTTATGATGCTTTAATTGGTAAAAAGTATCACACGGTTCATAAAGCAATAACGGATCAGAGGCATTAATTGCTGTTAGAACTTTATTGTTTGCAGATAAATCATCTGGAAAGATTAACCCAATTTGTTTCATACTTTTGTCTCAGTTAGAAATTTCCCCAAAGCTTTTCCTGAAATGTATGCAGATTCAATTCGCGGAGAAATATTCCAATCACCTATAGCATATGCATATTTGGATACATGTGTAAATTCATTGTTAATATTTGATCTGCTGCATAGAGCATATTTCCATCTAAATATTCCCGCATGCACAATATTATAGTCCCCATGAATGATATCTTTAACAGCACTACCAGCCTTGGTTTGAAGCAATTTATCTGGCTCATCTAGCATTTTTAAACTGAAATTGGGTGAAAACTGCAATACCCAAGTTACTTTATTTTCATCATTATAGAAATGACTTGATCCAAGGTAAGCAACGTCTTTGTTGATATTTTTATAAGCATTATGCTGGTTCTCAATTGTGCCATTTAATGTCATTCCTACTGCAATACAGGGACTAAACTTTGAATCATGCTCTATTTTTGATTCATAGATTTTTTGTGCCTGTGGTAGAGGCATACTAGAAATAATAATATCGTAGGGTTCAGATTTACGCGATTCAAAATGAACTAGTTTGTTCTTTTCATCAATTCTTACTGCGCGATGATTAAATTTTATATTTAAAATTTGATCATAATTTTTTAGAAGGGCATGCATGCCCCTTTTTCCAACAAAGTAATTTTTAGTATCAACGTAATTATTTACCTCACAATCAAAGGAAGATCCTTTAAAATTTATAGCATCATTTTCTACAAGAAAATTTTGTAAGCTAGATGACTGAGCTTTACAGAATTGAGCTCCAAAATGAAATAACCCATCATCCAGTGTCTTAGCGCATAATCTCCCACCCACACCGCGTGATTTTTCATAAACGTGAACATCAAAATTTTCATAAAGGCTTAAGGCACAAGATATTCCGCTCATGCCAGCTCCCAAGATTATAATCTTAGGTTTCTTCATATTTTTTAAGTGTTGTCTTTGTAGATTACTCCATCTTTCATTACAAAGATTACATTTTCAACGGTTGATATATCCTCAACAGGATTTTGTTGAACAGCTATTATATCAGCCAGCATGCCAGGTTTTATTTGCCCTAATTTGTCTTCAATTCTAAGAAGTTTTGCTGTTTCAATTGTTGCGCTTTTTAACGCATCTTGATTTGTCATGCCGGCATTTGTCATGAGTATGAACTCTTGCCAATTATCACCATGTGCAGAAACGCCTGAATCAGTTCCAAAAGCTATTTTTACACCAGCTTTATATGCTTTAGCAAAGGTTGATTGGATTTGAGGGCCAATTTTTTCAGCCTTAGGTCTTACAAGAGTTGGAAAAAAATTAGGAATCTTAGCTTTCTCTGCTACCCAATCACCAGCCATAATGGTAGGCACATAATAAGTTCCCCTCTCTTTCATTAAACTCATTACTTCTTGATCCATATATGTTCCATGCTCTATAGAATTAATGCCTGCTATAACAGCTCTTTTCATGCCTTCTTTTCCATGCGCATGTGCAGCTGTCCACAAGCCATAATCATTTGCCGTATTTACAATGGCAAGCAGCTCTGCATCTGTGAATTGTGGATTTTCACCTGATTTAGCTACACTCAATACCCCTCCAGTAGCAGTAATTTTTATTCCATCTGTGCCGTCCTTGTATCTTTGTCTAACAGCCTTTATGGCATCTTCAGCGCTGTCAATTACCCCTTCTTCGGGAGTAGGGGGCGAGTAATTATCTTTCGGCATTCCATTAGTTGGGTCCCCATGACCACCTGTAGTAGCAATAGTTTTACCTGATGTAAAAATCCTTGGACCAATCACCAACCCATTCTCAATTGCCTTTTTTAGCGAAATCGTTTCCATTCCACCATCGCCAAGGTTTCTTATCGATGTAAATCCAGCCATTAATGTTTTTGATGCCGCATTTGCAGCAAACAATGCTCTATACTCAGGCTCAATATTGGACTCACGCTCTGCTTTTGGGACATATTCTTGTGCAAGATGGACATGCATATCCATAAACCCAGGCAGTACATAAGATTCTTTCAGGTCAATAACCTCATCATTTTTCTTTGGTGTGGCATAACCTTTAGTGATCTCAGATATCTTATTATCCTTAACTCTGATGGTTACAGCTTTTGAGATTTCTCCATTTTCAGGATCTAACATGTTACCAACATGAAGCAGAATATCTGCACTAATCAAATTTGGGATTAACAGGACGTACAATAAAGCAATTTTTTTCATATTTCTTTTGTATTAAATATTTACTTTATTAACGATACTATCTTTTAAAAGAAGTTAAAAGATTAGTAAAAATAACAATTTACTAATCAAGATTGATAATTTTAGAGTTTACCTTAAATCCATTTTGATCATGAATAGAGAGTGTAATTTTGTTCTTACTTGGTTCAATATCTAAAGTACCATAATTTTTTTTAGGATATGTTTCACCAAGCAGCAAAGGATCCGTTTCTATATTCTTTGATGCAGATTTATTTAAGGATGAAGAAGTAATTTCAACAAAATAATCATTTTCATAAATACCCGATCTATGCCTATCACCAGAAACAGCAAGAATTGTTTTATTTTTCGATGCACCGGCAATTAATTTAAGCAATCTCTCCCTTTCTAAAGGAAAGTTATTCCATTTTTCATAGGGATGATTGGTAGCTAAAATTTGAATAGATGAAAGAATCACAATAACGTCTGCAGTTGAATTGTAAATCGATTGCTCCAACCACATCCATTGATCCGCACCCAGAATAGTTGCCCCAGAATCCATATTTTTTTCATAAGGTTTATTTTTGCCTTTGAGAGGAGATCGAAAGTACCTTGTGTCTAAGCCAATTATTTCTAACTCAATATCCTCAATTTGCTTAGTTTGTTTAAAATAAATACCTTCTCTGTTGCTTCTTGCATCAAGCTTAGAAATCTTCCAAAATTCTAAAAATAATTTTTGAGCCTCTTTCTTAAAAGGATAGTCTCCGCCACCATCATTAATACCAAAATCATGATCGTCCCATATAGCTAGTATTTCTTTCTTACTCATTAGCCATTTAGGCAATTTAGTTTGTTGAATTTCATATGCAACCTTCATTTTTAAGAGCTTTCCGCTTGGTGTATCACCATAGACGTTATCCCCCAGAAAAATAAACCCATCCACATTCTCTTTTTTAATGGACGACCAAATATCTTGATTAATGCGCTGGTCTAAACAAGATCCTAGTCCATATTTGTAGGCAAAAACGTCTGTCGACAAGAACAAATTTAGAAATAAAGATATAACCAGTATGCATATATAATTTTTCATCATATTATTATCTCACTGTTTATATATTTTTGACCTAAATTGAAATCCTTTATTGTTTTAGTTATTTTTGCCTCCTTGGCAAGCTGTAGCGGGGATTCTAATGACTCTAATCTAGACCTTAGTAATTTTATTAAACCAGAATATGAGTTTAAAGAATCTATGCTGAGATGTAATTTAGTCCCTGGCGAAACGCTTAATTCTGTTGAAAGATTTATACCCAAACTTGTTAATAGTTTATCGCAAACCGGAGACAGTCCAGATGAATTATATTTTTTGTTTCCAGTGATAGAAGATGAAATAGAAACTCAAACCTTTGAACTATTACTAAAACATGCAGAAGAGTCATCTTTAGATAGATTTAATCTTATGCTTGGTGACTTAAGTTTTGGTGATATTGCTGATTGTAATGTCTCCTCAGCTTTAAGCGGGTCCTTAAGATTAACAAATCAACTGATTAATCTATCCCCGGTAATTGCTGAAGTCTTAGAATGTGAATATAAAGATGGCTATAGCTACGCAACAATGAAGCTTGTCATTGAGCAATTTACTGATGCATTAATAAAAAACAATTTGACTATTGATATTCTTTACACAGAGGCTGAAAATTCAAAAGGTAACTTTCAATGGACAAATATTTTTTCATCCCTAGATTCCAGAGTTAATTTTGTAGAATCTTGGCAAGAGTTAGAGATTAGCAAGGTAATTCAAGAATTACTGCTAGAGCAATCCGCATGTAAGTCATCTCTTATTTACCGTCAATATAAGGTTTTATAGTTTAAAGATGCGACATCTCGTCCGAAACTTTCTTCACTCCATTGCTAACAGTTTCAACAAAGATAAAAGGAAGTAAACCGTGAATTATGCCCATGATTCCAAGCGCAATTAGAATCAAGGAAATCTTAATGACTCTAATTCCATGAAAAAAATAGCCTATGTCAGCTTTTTTGAGATGCTGAAAATTGAAAATCATAATTCATCTTAAACCAATTATTTAAAAATGTTTATGAAAAATTAAAAGAGGATTATTTCTCTTAAGATTAATAGCAAGATAGTGTAATATACGAACTCTTCAAATAGCGGCATTAGTATAATGGCTAGTATATCTGCCTTCCAAGCAGATGGTCCGAGTTCGAATCTCGGATGCCGCACCATCAAACATTTTATCTAAATCTTTAATTACAAGTGCTAAAATGACAATAATGATTATTAAAAGCGTTTCCTCGCCGATTGGTTTTTTTGATGCTAAATATAATGAAATTGGGCTTGTAGAACTATCCTTCATTGGTCAAAACAAATCTAAACATCCAGCAGACGATAACTTGCAAAGGAGTATTGATCTTTTCTTTTCTAAAAAAGGCTTAGAAACTCTGCCACTAATGGATCTTCGGGGAACAGATTTTCAAGCGTCAGTTTGGCATGCATTATGTGCCATACCCAGAGGATCGACATCATCTTATAAAGATATTGCAGAGCAAATTGGTTCCCCAAATGCTTCAAGGGCCGTTGGTACGGCATGTAAGTTAAATCCAATCCCTTTATTCGTTCCATGCCATAGAGTTGTTAATCAAGATCACTCAATAGGACAGTTTGCACTGGGTGCTCATAATAAAAAATATTTATTAAGCATGGAGGCTCTTAAGAATGACCATTCATAAAGCTATTATTGAAGATCTCAATATGGCATTTTCAGTCGAGCATCTATATTTAGAGAATGAAAGCTCTATGCATAATGTTCCTCCAAATTCAGAATCTCATTTTAAGTTAGTGATTGTTTCAAACGATTTCAGTGATATATCTATGGTGAAAAGACATCAAAATATATACTCTGCATTGAATCGTGTTATAAAAAAAATTCATGCATTATCTATCCAAGCATTTACTATTGAAGAATATAACAATAATCCAGTTATACTCTCATCACCGGATTGCTCTAAAAAATAATTTTATACATGCATCAACTTTTTCAATTTATTTTAAAGATGCCAGTTCTTGTAATGGCTTTTATAGTTGCTATTTTTCTTTCGGCAGCCGTTGGTCTAAAGAATTTTAAGCTTGATGCATCCTCTGATGCGCTAGTAATCGAAGGGGATGAAGCCTTTAAAGTTTACAGAGAGACCGGTGAAATATTTGGTAATTCTGATTTCTTAATTATCACTTTTACTCCAGAGACTGATTTATTTTCACCTCAATCTTTAGCAACAATTAAATGTTTAGATACTCAATTAGAGAAATTGCCTGGTGTTCAGTCTGTACTAACAATCCTTGATGCACCAATATTTTTTCAGCCAAAAGTTCCCATTGCTGATTTGATGGACAATCTTAAAACACTTGAATCTGAAGATATCGATTTTTTGGCTGCAAAAGAAGAAATTATTGATAATCCAGTTTACTCAGAGCTCATTATCAGCCCTGATGGAAGTACCACAGCAATACAGGTAACTCTTCGTGAGAATTCTGTGTATAGAGACTTGATAGCGAAGAGGTATGAATTACTTGCCTTTAACAACCTTTCATCAACTCAAAAAAATGAACTTAACAATATAAATAAACAGATCTCTCAAATAAATGATGACGAAGCAAAACAGAGGACTCATTTAATCACCCAAATTAGAGATCTTCTTAAGCAAAATAGCGATAAGGGAATTTTATTTTTAGGCGGCGCCTCAATGATTGCTACTGATATGATGAGTTTTATTAAATCAGATTTAATGATATTCGGTGCTGGTGTTGCAATAGTTTTTTGTTTGATGCTCTATCTCTTTTTTCAGAATATTTGGTTTGTCCTTTTGCCAATAGGCAATGCTTTTGTTACCACAGCTTTTACAGCCAGCGTTCTTGGATTGATGGATTGGAAAATAAGCGTCATTTCCTCTAACTTCATTGCTTTGTTGCTCATATTGACTATCTCATTGACCGTGCATGTATTAGTTAGATTTACTGAAGTTTCTCGTAATTCTAAATCGGTTGATGAGGCTATACATAAAACCCTAAATCAGATGGTTATACCTTGTTTATTCGCTGCATTGACTACTGCCATAGCTTTTCTGTCATTGATGCTGGGGGACATTAAGCCTGTTATAGAATTTGGAAAAATGATGTCAGTAGGAATGATTTTTGCCTTTATTTTTACTTTTACTTTTTTGCCCAGCGCAATGAAGCTTACGATTCAATCTACGAGCACCCATTCACTAGATTTTATAAATAAAATACCCTCAAATTTAGGGTTTCTTACTATTCATAAGGGTAAACAGATTGCCATATTTTTTGTTTTCGTTTCAATCTCTTTGATTTATGGAATTTCAAAACTTGAAGTTGAAAACAGGTTTATAGATTATTTTTCCCCTGAAACTGAGATATATCAGGGCATGTTGTTGCTTGATCAGGAATTGGGTGGAACAGCAACTTTAGACATTTTAATTGATCAGCCTGCTGAAGAAATATTTGATGATACAGATTTTGACGGTGATGAATTATTTGAAGATGACTTATTTGAAGATGATTCAAGCGATGCATCTGGCTATTGGTGGAATGCATCATCTCTTGCTAAGCTCGAAGAGATCCATGATTATTTAGATGAAATTCCAGAAATGGGAAAAGTGTTAAGCGTAGCAAGCGGCATTAAATTAGCCAGAATGATTAATGATGATAATGACTTAAATGACCTAGAGTTAGCCTTGCTTCGCTCTGTTTTGCCAGAAGATATCAAAGAAACTTTGCTTTATTCATATATAAATCAAGACGATTCAAAAGTAAGGATTTCTGCAAGAGTTCTTGAGTCTGCTCAAACATTAAATAGAAAGGAGTTGTTGGAAAAAATTAGCTTTGATCTTGCTAATAGATTTGATTTAGACAAAGACCAATTTCAAGTTACAGGCTTAGCTGTTCTATATAACAATATGCTTCAATCTCTGTTTTCATCACAAATTAAATCTTTGGGTTTAGTCTTTACTGTTATTGGATTGATGATATTGTTGCTCTTCAGATCGCTTAAAATTACTCTCATTGCAATGACGCCAAATTTGATAACTGCAGGCTCTGTTTTGGGCTTGCTAGGTGTGTTGGGGATTCCCTTAGATATTATGACAATTACCGTAGCTGCTATTAGTGTTGGAATGGCCGTAGATAATACTATTCATTATCTTTATAGATATAAAACTGAGGTCGAAAATAAAGATCTTACTAATAATCAGAGAATTTTAAATTCTCACGACTCTGTGGGTAGAGCTGTTTTTTATACAGCCACAACCATAGCTGCTGGGTTCTCTATTTTTGCTCTCTCTAGTTTTACGCCGACTGTCTTGTTTGGTTTATTTACTGCCTTTGCATTGATAATTTCTTTTTTTGCATCTTTAACCTTGCTACCATTTCTCTTAACTTTTTTTAATGCTTTTTCAAGCCAGGAGTCATAAATGTCAGGACCTTTGAGTGGAGTAAAACTTGTAGAATTTGCAGGAATTGGTCCAGGGCCATTCTGCGGAATGATTTTGGCAGATTTAGGCGCTGAAGTTATTAGAATTGACAGATCCTCTCAACATGGTCATGGAAACACAATAGATTTCCAACATAGATCTAAATCATCGCTTTCTGCAGACCTAAAGAATCCACAAACTATTAATGAAATTAAAAAGCTTCTTGCTAATGTGGATGGCTTGATTGAGGGTTTTCGGCCTGGCGTTATGGAGCGATTAGGGTTAGGTCCTGATGAATGCTTAAAGATTAATTCAAATCTAGTTTATGGCAGGATGACTGGATGGGGGCAAGAGGGACCACTGGCTAAAACAGCTGGTCATGATATTAATTACATTGCATTAACTGGCGCCCTCGAATCTATGGGCAGAAAAGGTCAGACACCTCCACCGCCTTTAAACCTTGTTGGGGACTTCGGTGGTGGCGGTATGTTCCTAGCTCTTGGTATTGTTTCTGCATTGCTTAGCATTAAACAAGGCGGCAAGGGTCAGGTTGTTGACGCTGCAATGGTTGATGGAGCTTCTGTTCTGATGTCGATGTTTTATGCTTTTAAGGCCTCTGGTTTTTGGTCAGAGGAGAGAGAATCTAATTTGCTGGATGGAGCCGCACATTTTTATGATACCTATGAGTGCGCTGACCAAAAGTTCCTTGCAGTTGGCTCAATAGAGCCTCAATTTTATTCAGTGCTATTAGAAAAATTGGAAATATCAGATCTAAAATTTCAAGATCAGCACAATAAAGAATTGTGGCCAGAACTAAAAACTATCATGAAAGAGAAAATTAAAGAAAAGACTCGTGATGAATGGGCAGACATTTTTGATGGCACTGATGCATGTGTTGCTCCAGTTTTAAATCTATCTGAGGCTCCAGCACATCATCATATGAAAGCAAGGAATTCATTTGTGGAAGTTGATGGGGTTATACAGCCTGCGCCTGCGCCTAGGTTTTCTGATACCACAACCACTATCAAGCATTCTTCAGTTAAAGCAGGTGAAAATAATGATGAAATTTGTGCTAAATATAATTTAGATAGATCTTGCTTTAACTAAAAAATTTAATAGCGTTATTGCTAGTTGCTAATTTAAGCTCCTCCAGCTCATATCCTGCAAGCTCACATATTTCATTCGCTATGTGGGGTAAATATTTAGGCTCATTAATATTTTTTTTGGGCTTAACTATTAGATTTTTTGGAATAAGGTAAGGAGAATCAGTCTCTATCATCATTTTTTCAATAGGTATATTTTTGATCGACTTACGCAAATCAATATTTCTTTTTGCATCACAAATCCACCCAGTAAGACCAATATAGGCTCCAAGCTCTAGATACTCATCTAATTCTGTTTGAGTACCAGTAAAACAGTGCACGACAAACCTTGGAAAGTTACTTATATTTTCTTTGATGATGCGAATAAAATCACTATGCGCATCTCGTTGATGAAGGTAAAGCGGGAGACTTAATTCTTTTGCAATTTCTATATGCATACCGAAAGATTTTTTTTGAATATCGGGTGGAGATATATTTCTAAAGTAATCCAATCCAGTTTCCCCAATGGCATTTGGATTAATAGATTTTAATTTTTTTAAAAGTGCATCGTAATTTATTTCAAGTATTTCTGTTGCATGATGAGGGTGTATACCTGCTGATATAAAGAATTTTTCAGGCGTATTATTTTGGATCACTTTAATGGGATCAATATCAGCCAGGCTTGCGCAAAGTAAAACAAATTTATCTACGCCTGCATGCTCTGCATTATTTAGCACTTCATCTAAATTATGTTTAAAAGAATCATGTGTAAAATTACAAGCAATGTCTATAAATCCAGCCATTTTTAATTTCTATCAATTACAATAATGATGTAATTATCTATCAATATGAACCATTTTGAACAATTTCATGCTGCTTTGCAGTTAACTAGAGTCTCAGACACGGTTTTCTCCTTTATACCTAATCCAAAGTATTTTGTTGGCAACACTCCCCATGGTGGATATCTCCTTGCATTGATGAACAAAGCCATAACATCTGTTCTGCCACATCCATGCGTAATCAATTCAAACATATATTACTTAGATAGAACTGAACCCGAGCAAGCTGAATTACATGTAGAAGTAATCCGAACATCCAGAGGAACCTCGATGGGTCAAGTTAAATTAATTCAGAATAAAAAATTAACATGTTTGCTATCAGCCTTATGTTCTGACTTTGAATACATGAAAGGTTATTCTGGTCTTTCAACCTCATTGCCCAAAATAATGGATTCTTTTCCAAAAGAAGATTTTAAGATAATGAACTATGAGAATTTTAAATTAGGCTCAACCCCTGCATTTATTCAGCAATTAGATATGTCCGTCCATCCAGATCATGCATGGTGGGACAGAGAGATCTCTAATGATATGGCCGAAGCTAGATGCTGTGCTTACCTTGAGTTGCAGGGAGGAGTGGCAGATACATTTGTACTTTCATATCTTGCAGATATATTGCCGCCGGTTGTTCAAAACAAGTATGGGCCATTGGGTTGGGTGCCGACACTTACACTAACATGCAATATTCGTCAGCTACCACAAACAAACCAATTATTTATTGATGGTCTTGCAAAAGATATAAGTAATGGATATTTTGAGCAAGATTGCAATATATGGGACATGAATGGTAATTTAGTTGCCACTAGCAGGCAGCTCGCAAAAATTTTAAAATCTGAAGAAAAAATTTCTTCATAATCAAAAGGAAATCAAATGAAATTTACTGGTACAAAAAACTATGTGTCTACTGAAGATCTCAGTATGGCTGTCAATGCAACTATAGCTCTAGAGAGACCTCTAATTATTAAAGGCGAGCCAGGAACAGGTAAAACATTGCTAGCAATCGAAGTTGCTGAATCTTTAGGCATGGAGTTAATTGAATGGCATGTTAAATCGACCACCAAAGCTTCTCAGGGGCTTTATGAATATGATGCGGTAACAAGGCTTAGAGATTCTCAGCTGGGTGATGAAAGAGTAAAAGATATTAAAAATTACATTAAGAAAGGTAAGCTATGGGAGGCTTTTGAATCAGATAAACAAGTTGTATTACTTATTGATGAAATTGATAAAGCAGATATTGAATTCCCAAACGACTTATTGCAAGAGCTGGATCGCATGGAGTTTTATTGTTATGAAACTGGAGAAACCATAAAAGCTAAAAAAAGACCCTTGATAATTATTACCTCAAATAATGAAAAAGAATTACCAGATGCCTTTTTAAGGAGATGTTTCTTTCACTATATTCAGTTTCCAGATCGGCCGACCATGGAGGGTATTGTAAAGGTGCATTATCCTAAAATTAAGAAAGCTTTAGTCAAAGATGCATTAGACTTATTCTTTGATGTCAGAAAAATTCCAGGCATGAAGAAAAAACCCTCTACCTCTGAATTAATTGATTGGTTAAAACTCCTAATGTCTGATGAGCTCCCTGATGAGATTCTAAAGAATGCTGATACTTCTAAAGCGATACCACCTTTATATGGAGCATTGCTTAAAAATGAACAGGATGTTCAGCTCCTTGAAAGACTTGCATTTATGTCTAGGAGAGAACAAGCCAAATAAATGCTAATCAATCTATTTCATACAGTTCGTTCATCCGGTGTTCCATGCACACTAAGAGAATTGCTGGACTTATTAGGCGCTCTTGAAAAAAATCTAGCCTTTGCTGATATGGAAGATTTTTATTTTCTTTCAAGAACTGTTCTTGTAAAGGATGAGAAAAATTATGACAAGTTTGATAGGGCATTTGAGATCTACTTTAAGGGCATAGAGACTCTAGAAGATATCTTTGAAGCTTTGATTCCAGAGGATTGGTTGCGAAAAGCATTTGAAAAAGAATTAGATCCCGAGGAATTAAAAAAAATCCAATCTCTAGGTGGTCTAGAAAAGCTTCTTGAGGAATTCAAAAAAAGACTCGAAGAGCAAAAAGAAAGACACGAGGGTGGAAATAAGTGGATCGGAACCAATGGAACATCACCTTTTGGAAACAATGGAAACAATCCTGAGGGGGTAAGAGTAGGCGGTGAAGGAGGCAACAAAAAAGCTGTAAAAGTGTGGGAACAAAGACAGTTTCAAAATTTAGATGATTCTGTTGAGATCGGAACCAGAAATATCAAAGTTGCCCTAAGAAGATTAAGAAAGTTTGCACGCCAAAGCACTGACCTTGAGTTAGATATGGATGGCACAATAAAATCAACGGCCAGAAATGCAGGAATTCTAGACATTAATATGATTCCTGAGAGATCCAATCATGTGAAGGTATTAATTTTCTTTGATGTTGGGGGATCTATGGACCCTTATATCAAATTGTGCGAAGAACTTTTTTCAGCTCTTAAAACTGAATTTAAGCATTTAAAATATTTTTACTTTCATAATTGTGTTTATGAATCTGTGTGGGAAGACAATAGAAGAAGAACACAAGAAAGGTTTTTAGTTCAAGATATTATTAATAAATATAGTTCTGATTATAAAGTTATCTTTGTAGGTGATGCAACAATGGCTCCATATGAAATTACCAATTCAGGAGGCAGTATTGAGCATTGGAATGAAGAACCTGGTGGCGCAACCATCAAACGTTTGTGTGAGCATTTTGATAGAGTTGCATGGTTAAACCCTGTGCCCGATGATCATTGGGACTATACTTCGTCTTTATGTATTATTAGAGAACTGATGGATAATAGAATGTTTCCATTAACATTAAAAGGATTAGAAGAGGGGATGTCAGAATTATCAAAATGAATACAATTAATACTTCACAAATCAATGGGATTAAATGGGGTCCATTCACCCTCAGAATTCCTTTCATTCATATTAAATTTAGAGCTCCAGAATTTCTTCAAGGCCTTGTAATTTCTGGTGCAACGGCATTTGCCGCCGCTCCTTTAGCTATGAAGCTTGGTTTGAGTTTTGAAGAAGCGGTAGCTTTGAGCATGGTAGCCGGAACTTTTATTTCAGCTGGTCCATTAATTTTTGGTGAGCCAATGGCCCCTGGTTGGGTTACTCCTGCAGTTCCAATCGTAATGGGCGCTCTGGCAGCAGCTGGATATTATGGGGTTCCTACCGAGGGTTCCGATGTATGTGTTGATGGGGTTTGCAGATACAATCCTGAAGCTTTTCAATTTATGGCTGCAATGTGTTTTGAATTTACAGCCTTAATTTTAATTCTTGGTTTAACTGGCTGGGGTAAATTATTGGTTGAACGTATACCAAATGGCCTTAAAGCAGGCATAATTCTGGGGGCTGCCTTAGCTGCATTTTATCAAGTGTTTTATGAAGACTTTGATGCCTATCTTATGCAGCCTGTATCTATGACGGTAGCAATTGTTTTATGTGTCATAACTACATTTTCTAATCCTTTTAAACGCATTGCTGCAAAGAATAAATTTTTTGAAGTCGTTGGCTCTTTGGGATTATTGCCAGGATTTTTAATTGCTGGTTTAGTTGCTTTCTTCTTAGGTGAAGTTACTTTTAACATTGAATGGGGTTTTAAAATTCCAGCAATCATGAGCTTGATTGAGAAAACTTCTCCACTATACATAGGATTGCCTTCATTACAGATGTATATCGATGCATTGCCGCTTGTAATTATTGGTTACATGCTCCTTTTTGGTGATCTTGTTACTGCAACAGAAGTTTTGAAGGATGCTCAAAAACATCGTGATGATGAGCAATTGCCCATTGATCTAAATAGGTCACATCTTTCTGTTGGAATTAGGAATCTATTGGCTTCATTGATTAATCCTTTCTTTCCTACTCAAGGCGCTTTGTGGACAGGGGTCCATGTTGTGGTTGCAGAGCAATGGAAAAAGGGGCATAAACATATGCCTTCAATCTTCGATGGTATTGGTTCCTATTATTTAATGGGAATTCCTTTTTTATATTTCACCCTGCCTTTTGTAACTCTCATGCAACCATTGATGGTGATGGCCCTAACTCTAACGCTTATTCTTACTGGTTTTGCTTGTGCTTATGTCGCCATGTCAATTCCAAAAAAGAATTCTGAAATGGCAACGGCTCTTCTTATTGCATTCTTTATTACATTTTATAGTGCCTGGGTTGGCCTTCTAATAGGTTTATTATTGGCAGTTTTTGTTGATGGATTTGAAGAAGAGCACGCATGAGTCAGTTTGCTCTTGAGATCAGAGATCTAAAAAAAACTTATGATTCTGATGTAGTGGCTCTAAAGGGCATAAATCTTTCTGTAAAAGAGGGAGATTTTTTTGCATTGCTAGGACCTAATGGTGCTGGAAAATCATCCACAATCGGTATCATTGCCTCATTGGTGACCAAGACAGCTGGCACTGTAAAAATCTTTGACATTGATACGGACTTAAACTTTCCTGAGGCGAAGCGTTTACTGGGAGTTGTTTCACAAGAGATAAATTTTAATAACTTTGAGAAAGTGATTGATATTGTTACTACTCAAGCAGGCTTTTACGGTATTCCATTAAAAGAATCCAAACTAAAAACTGAAATAACCCTAAAGCGTCTTGGTCTTTGGGAAAAGCGTAACGAACAAGCCAGAACATTATCTGGTGGATTTAAACGAAGATTGATGATTGCAAAAGCATTAATTCACGAACCAAGACTGTTAATACTTGATGAACCAACTGCAGGAGTTGATATAGAACTAAGACGTGAAATGTGGGATTTTTTAAAAGAGATTA
>Ga0213863_10000321_pt1 | contig 38173 bp, 30 predicted proteins | sample PICome_8_FD_160128 | JGI IMG/M metagenome (GOLD analysis project Ga0213863, IMG submission 160128) | Coastal seawater microbial communities near Pivers Island, North Carolina, United States - PICO497 | ecosystem: Environmental > Aquatic > Marine > Coastal | place: USA: North Carolina... | reverse complement strand
TTTCGGGAGATGAAGCTCCAGGATTCTATGGTGCAGCATTATACCCACAAATCGCAACTTCAGATTCATTTAAGATTGGGTTAAGAACTGAATACTTTGTAGAAGATGGAGATTTTGGAGCAATCGGAACTGGTGTAGAAGACTCGAGTGTATTTGCAACTACTTTAACAGGTAATTACACTATAGGTTCTTTAACAATCATTCCAGAATTAAGATTAGACTCTGCTTCTGAGGCAGCATTTGTAGGTGACAAAGCGTTAAGCTCTTTTGCTCTTGCTGCTGTATATTCTTTCTAAAAAAATAAACAAATTAAATACTTTTTATCATGAAAAAAATCGAAGCGATTATCAGAAAATCGAAATTCAGCACGGTGCGAGATGCGTTGCATGAAGTAGGCGTTAACTTCTTTTCATATTGGGATGTTACAGGTTTAGGAAACGAACAAGAAGGACATGTCTACAGAGGGGTTAGTTATAGTACGAGCGACATCCAAAGAAGATACATCTCAATAGTAGTCAATGATGACTTTGAAGCCATCACCATAAAAACCATCATAGATGCTGCAGGAACAGGAAATGTTGGAGATGGGAAAATTTTTGTAAGCGACATTAAGGAAGCTTACAGAATTAGAACAGGCGAAAAAGGCGGAGAAACATTAAACTAAACTTTTACAAAATTAAATTATGGAATTACTTACAATAAATAATGTATGGATGATGCTATGTACAGCACTGGTTTTCTTTATGCATTTAGGATTCGCTTTTTTAGAAATCGGATTGACAAGACAAAAAAATACGATCAATATCTTATTCAAGAATATTTTTATCATCACTGTGGGGCTCTTATTATACGCTTTGGTTGGTTTCAACCTTATGTACCCAGCTTGGGGCGCAAACGCTTCGGGTTATTTAGGTGATTTTATTTTTGGAATCTCCGCACCCTTAAAAGACGGCGCCTTAGACCTAGCCTACAATGAGGGATACACATTCTGGACTGATTTCTTATTTCAAGGAATGTTTGCAGCCACTGCAGCGACTATTGTTTCTGGAGCTGTTGCTGAAAGAATGAAAATCTTACCTTTTATGATTTTCACCATCATATATGTAGGATTGGTATACCCAATCGCTGGTTCTTGGAAATGGGGAGGCGGATTTTTAGATCAATTAGATACGCCTTTTTATGATTTTGCAGGGTCTACGTTAGTGCACTCGGTAGGAGGATGGGCAGCTGTGGTAGCCGTATGCTTACTTGGTGCTCGAATTGGAAAATTTAAAAACGGAAAAATTCAAGCCATCCCTGGTCACAATATCCCACTAGCGACCGCTGGAGTTTTAATTCTTTGGTTGGGTTGGTTCGGATTCAATGGAGGTTCTGTATTATCAGCAGATCCAGGATTAACTTCATTAACCTTAGTTACAACTTGTTTAGCTGCAGCTGCAGGAGGTGTGATTGCTTCATTAGTTTCAACTATTATGTACAAAAACTTAGATTTAACCATGTTTTTAAACGGAATCCTTGGTGGATTGGTTGGCATTACAGCAGGTGCAGATCAAATGTCGCCAACGGATGCCATTTTAATTGGTGGAATTGCCGGTGCACTCATTGTATTTGCCGTAAGTTTAATTGACAAACTTAAATTAGATGATCCTGTTGGAGCCATAGCAGTCCACTTAATTTGTGGTGTTTGGGGAACTTTAGCGGTTGGTATCTTCGGAAACCTTGCGAGTGGATCACAATTTTTGAGTCAATTATTTGGTGTTGCGGTCTATGCAATATTTTGTATCGTTACTTCCTTTATCATTATTTATACCCTAAAGAAAACCATTGGTATTCGAGTGAGTGAAAAAGAAGAATTGGAAGGATTGGATGCACATGAACATGGAATGGACGCCTATCCAGATTTTAGATTGAACGAACAATAGGTTCAAGTAAAAATAGCTTATTATAGCCTACAGGATTTCTTCCTGTAGGCTTTTTGTGCTTTTTATGAATATCACAAAATAAAATGCCATATTTGTGATTATTTCATTTTTCCCACCTTTTTTCCATCATCTCAATAAAAACAAAATCAAAACACTCAAATCATTGAATTATTTTCAATAAAAATATTAATTTTACGAAAATTATTCAAAAAAATGAAACAACAAGGCCTCTATTTACCTGAATTTGAAACCGCCAATTGTGGTGCTGGTTTTATCTGTAATCTTCAAGGAAAAAAATCGAACAAAATCATTCATAATGCTTTAGAGATTCTTGTAAAACTAGAACATAGAGGAGCTGTTAGCTCGGACGGAAGAACAGGAGATGGTGCCGGAATTTTAATTGACATACCCCACGATTTCTTCAATCGTGTCTGTAATTTCAATCTTCCAGCTCCAAAGGAGTATGCCGTTGGAATGGTTTTTTTACCAAGAAGTTCCAATCAAAGTAACTTTTGTATTGCTGCTTTTGAAGATGAAATAAAAAAACAAGGGTTGCGTATTATTGGCTGGAGAGATGTTCCAGTAGACACCTCCAGTATTGGTGAAATTGCTGCAAAATCAGAGCCTAAAATAAAACAAATTTTTGTTGACAAGAACGATCAAGAATTGACTGACTTAGTATTCAATGCCAAGTTATTTGCTGCGAGAAAAATTGCAGAACACATCATTTCAAAATCTAAATTATCGCAGAGAGATTATTTCTATTTACCAAGTTTTTCAACCACAACTCTTATTTACAAAGGACTTTTGATTCCTGAAGATATTGGGCGTTACTACAAAGATTTAAAAGAAGAAGATGTAGTCACACGATTGGCATTGGTACACCAGCGTTTCTCCACCAATACATTTCCAGCTTGGAGCTTGGCACAGCCGTTCCGATACATGTGCCACAACGGAGAAATCAATACACTACGCGGAAACGTAAATCGCATGAAGGCACGAGAGGAAATCATGAAAAGCGATTTATTTGGTGAAGACATCAAAAAAATATTCCCCATTGTAAGTGAAGGACAATCCGATTCCGCTTCCATGGATTTGGTTGTCGAACTGTTACTAATGACCGGAAGGTCTTTACCAGAGGTCATGATGATGTTAGTCCCTGAAGCGTGGGAAAAACACCAAACCATGTCGGAAGACAAGAAAGCATTCTATGAATACAACTCTTGTATTATGGAACCTTGGGACGGTCCCGCTTCCGTTCCTTTTACCGATGGAAATTACATTGGAGCGCTGTTAGATCGAAATGGATTAAGACCTTCTCGATATACCGAGACCAAGGATGGTTTTGTCATCATGTCATCTGAAATCGGTGTGGTAGAAGTAACTCCCGAAAATGTTAAAAGCCACGGTCGTTTGGAGCCTGGGAAAATGTTTTTGGTAGACATGAACGCTGGTAGAATTATTGAAGATGAAGAGATCAAAAACAAAATTGTTTCTCAAAAACCATACAAAGAATGGGTAGACACTCATACGCTACCACTCTCTGAAGTACCATACACAAACAACACTTGTCCCATAGAGGCAACAAAATACGATACTCGTTTACGTATTTTTGGATATACATTAGAAGACATTTCTACCGTAATCAATCCCATGGCAACGCAATCCAAAGAAGCCTTAGGATCTATGGGAATTGACACACCACTGGCAGTACTTTCGGACAAACCACAACTGCTGTATAACTATTTCAAGCAACTTTTTGCACAAGTCACCAACCCACCATTAGATGGAATTCGTGAAGAAATTATTACGGATATTAGTTTGGCAATTGGTGGTGATCGTAACATTTTTGACATCATTCCTGAGCAAGCCAAAAAATTACGCATTCAAAATCCGGTGATCTCCAATGACGATTTAGACAAACTTAAAAACCTAACACATCCCGACTTCAAATCGGCAGTGATTCCAATGTTGTATCCGATTTCAAAAGGAGTTAACGGATTGGAAAAAGCATTGGATGACATCTTAGTTGCCTGTGAAATGGCTATTTTTGAAGGTGCCAATATCATTATTCTTTCCGACAGAGGCGTGAACGAAGACAACGCTCCTATCCCTGCATTAATGGCGTGTTCCTATGTAAATCACGCGCTAAACAAAAGACATAAAAGATCGAAGTTTGGCATAGTAATCGAATCCGCAGAACCTAGAGAACCTCATCATTTTGCCACCTTATTTGGTTACGGTGCCAGCGCCATTAACCCCTACTTAGTCAACGAGATCATTCGAGACCAAGTGAAAACAAATGTAATCAAAGGAATAGATGCGGAAGTCGCTGTGAAAAACTACAACAAAGCGATTGGAAAAGGAATTCTTAAGATTATGAATAAAATCGGAATTTCGACACTCCACTCCTACCGTGCCTCTCAAATTTTTGAAGCCCTCGGACTGAAAAAGGCATTTGTTGGAAAATATTTTCCAAACACTCCAACTAGAATTGGCGGAATTGGACTGGTTGTTTTGGATAAGGACATTCAGAAAAGATTTCAGAAAGCGTTCAAACTAGAAGACTTTAAAGATGCACTTCCATTAGAAATTGGTGGTGAATATCGCTGGAGAAGAAATGGCGAAAAACACATGTTTAACCCAACAACGGTCTCTAAACTACAAGAAGCAGTTCGTCAAAAGAATGTGGATAGTTATCAGATCTATGCAGATGAGATTAACAACCAGAATAAAAATTTAATGACCATTAGAGGCTTGTTTGAATTCAACAACCTCGACCCGATATCTATTGAAGAAGTAGAACCTTGGACAGAAATCGTAAAACGATTCAAAACAGGAGCGATGTCTTATGGGTCTATCAGTCAAGAAGCCCATGAAAACTTGGCCATAGCAATGAACCGAATTGGCGGTAAAAGCAATTCTGGTGAAGGAGGAGAACATAAAAATCGTTTTTCAAAAGAGAAAAATGGCGACTGGAAAAACAGTGCGATTAAGCAAGTTGCTTCAGGAAGGTTTGGAGTTACTAGCAACTACTTAACCAATGCCAAAGAGATACAGATTAAAATGGCACAAGGTGCCAAACCAGGGGAGGGTGGACAATTGCCCGGAGAAAAGGTATTGCCTTGGATTGCCGAAGTTCGAAATTCGACACCTTATGTGGGGTTAATTTCTCCACCACCGCATCACGATATTTATTCGATTGAAGATCTAGCACAGCTAATCTTCGATTTAAAGAATGCCAACCGTGAAGCACGAATCAATGTAAAATTAGTCTCCAAAGTAGGCGTCGGAACCATTGCTGCAGGGGTTGCAAAAGCAAAAGCTGACGTAATTCTAATTTCTGGTTTTGATGGTGGAACTGGGGCCTCCCCACTCACCTCTTTAAAACATGCAGGTTTGCCTTGGGAATTAGGCCTGGCAGAAGCACAACAAACCTTGGTTATGAACAATCTAAGAGGGAGAGTAGCTCTAGAATGTGATGGGCAATTAAAAACAGGAAGGGATGTGGCCATTGCAGCCTTATTGGGAGCAGAAGAGTTTGGTTTTGCTACCGCACCGCTAGTTGCCTCGGGATGTATTATGATGCGTGCCTGTCATTTGAACACCTGCCCTGTTGGAATTGCAACTCAAGATCCTGAACTTCGAAAGAATTTTAAAGGGACCCCAGAACACGTGATCAACTATATGTACTTTGTTGCTGAGGAGTTAAGACAAATCATGGCGAGTCTCGGTTTTAGAACCTTGAAGGAAATGGTGGGGCAAACCCATAAAATTAATGCCAAAAAAGCCGTAGGGCATTACAAAGCAAAAGGCATTGAAATTGCTTCGATCCTTCACCAACCAGAAAGTGAAGCAACCACTACGTTGTCAAATTCAGAAAAACAAAATCACAATTTAGAAAATGTATTGGATATGCAAATTCTAAACGATGCCAAATCTGCAATTGTCAATAAAAAAACAATCAACCTATCCTATCCAATTCAGAACACAGATCGTACATTGGGTGCTATTATAAGCAATGAAATTTCCAAAATACATGGCGAAGATGGTTTACCAAAAGATACTTTATCTTTAAATTTTAAAGGATCTGCTGGACAAAGTTTTGGTGCTTTTTCTACCAAAGGAATTACTTTAAAGCTAGAAGGAGAAGCCAATGATTACTTAGGAAAAGGATTGTCAGGTGCCAAAATAATAGTAAAGAAACCCAAAGAAGCAACCTTTGTCGCTGAAGACAATGTGATTGTTGGAAACGTTTGTTTCTATGGCGCTATTAAAGGTGAAGCCTACATCAACGGAATTGCAGGAGAACGTTTTGCTGTAAGAAATTCGGGGATTACAACTGTTGTAGAGGGGGTTGGAGATCATGGTTGTGAATACATGACCGGTGGAAAAGTGGTTGTTCTAGGAAAAACAGGTCGAAATTTTGCCGCAGGAATGAGTGGTGGTATTGCCTACGTATATAATAAAAATAATGAATTCTCTGACTATTTGTGTAACTTAGAAATGATTGATCTGGACAGCTTAGTGGCTGCAGATTTTGAGGAACTGAAAGCAGATATCACCCAGCATTATGCATACACAGAAAGTACTTTGGCTGAAAAATTACTTCAAAATTGGGAAACCGAGAAATTGAACTTCATTAAAGTCTTCCCAAAAGATTATAAGAAGGCATTGGAGCGAATAGCAAGAGAAGAACGTACAGAAAAATTAACAGCTTAATAAAAAGACATGGGAAAAATAGGAGGATTTAAAGAATTCAAAAGACAGAACGAAACCAATTTAGCTGTAAAATCTCGTATCCAGAATTACAAGGAATTTACAGTGCCCTTGCCAGAAAAAGCACTAAAAAAACAAGGATCGCGCTGCATGGATTGTGGGATTCCATTTTGCCACAGTGGATGCCCATTGGGCAACTTAATTCCCGACTTCAATGACATGGTACACAAAGGAGAATGGCAAAAAGCTTCGGCTCTTTTACATGCCACCAACAACTTTCCTGAATTCACCGGAAGACTGTGTCCTGCTCCTTGCGAACAAGCTTGTGTTCTCGGAATTGTAGACAGCCCTGTAGCCATTGAAGACATTGAAAAAAGCATTGTAGAAAAGGCCTTTGCCAATGGATGGATCCAACCTATTTTACCAGAAAGTAGAACCGGAAAAACAGTGGCCGTTATTGGCTCTGGTCCTGCTGGACTTGCTGCTGCACAACAACTTAACAGAGCGGGTCATAGTGTGACTGTTTTTGAAAGAGATGATGAAATAGGTGGCTTGTTAAGATATGGAATTCCAAATTTTAAACTGGAAAAAGAAATCATTGATAGAAGAATTGTCATTCTAGAGAAAGAAGGGATAATCTTCAAAACCAATGTGAATGTCGGTGGCAATTATGATCTTAAAAATCTAGACTATTTTGATGCGATCGTTCTTTGTGGTGGAGCTACTAAAAAAAGAGCATTGCCTATTGATGGAGCAGATGCAAAAGGTGTCGTGCAAGCGATGGACTTCTTAACACAACAAACCAAGCAACTGTTCAATAAAGAAGTAAATGGTCCCCTTTTATCTGCAAAGGATAAAAATGTCATTGTAATTGGAGGTGGAGATACCGGATCTGACTGTGTGGGAACTTCCAACAGACAAGGTGCAAAATCAGTTACAAACTTCGAAATTATGGAAAAACCGCCCGAATTGAGAAGCGAGAAAACACCATGGCCATTTTGGCCTTTGCAGTTGAAAACAAGTTCTTCGCATGAAGAAGGTTGTGATCGTAACTGGCTGATTAGCACCAAAGAGTTTATTAAAAATGCTAAAAATGAATTGATTGCTGTAAAAACCGTGGAAGTATCTTGGACTTTTAAGCCAGGAGAACGCCCTGTTTTAAATGAAAAACCAGATTCTGAAAAAATTTGGCCGTGTGATATGGTCTTATTGGCTTTAGGCTTTACAGGACCTGAGACTTCATTGAGCGATCAACTAGGCTTAGAACTCGATGCAAGGAACAATTACAACGCAAAAAAATACCAAACGAATGTACCACATGTATTTACTGCTGGAGACATGAGAAGAGGACAATCTTTAATCGTTTGGGCTATTTCTGAAGGAAGAGAAGCTGCCAAAGAAATAGATACCTATTTAACTTCTGAATCGTTCTTATCCTCAAAAGGAAAAGGAGATTTACTTTCTGCGAATTAACAATACGCAACACATCCAAAAAAACCACTCAAATTGAGTGGTTTTTTTTTGTGGAGAAGATGGGACTCGAACCCACGACCTCTTGACTGCCAGTCAAGCGCTCTAGCCAACTGAGCTACATCCCCTATTATTTGGCTAAAATAGACAATAAATGTATACCCTGCGTCAATTAAATCTCCATAAAATAGCATTATTGAAACCCACCAGGTAAAGTGGCTTCATAATTTATGCAGTGGCTACCCAAAACGTTTTTGAATGTATTATTTATTTTAAGGATTGTAAACTCTTCTGAAGAGTAGCAATTTTCGCCAAGGTATCAGTTTCTTTTTTACGTTCTATGGCCAATACCGCTTCTGGTGCATTGTTTACAAAACGCTCATTGGATAACTTTTTTTGGATGCCAAAAAGAAACCCCTCTGCTCGCTTTAATTCTTTGTGTAATTTTTCCTGCTCCTCTGCTACATTGATGTTGCCCATGGCAATCGGAATATAATATTCATTCGATTTTACTCTAAAAGATGCGCCATCTACTTTTTCTGAAACTACCGCAATGCTTGCCGTGTTAGTTAATTTCTGGATGATCGCATCAAAGGCTTTGGCATTTTGTTCATTTTCAACCACAAATAATTCGATGGTATCTCGAAACGATATGTTTTTATCTTTTCGTATGGTTCTAATCCCTGAAACCACTTGGCTTGCAATATCAAAATCAGCAATAATGTTTGCATCAAAATCTTTCACAGTTGGATACTTTGCAATGATTAAAGCTTCTTCTGGAGTTCTTTCTGCAATGTATTGCCAAATTTCTTCCGATAAGAAAGGCATGAATGGGTGCAATACTTTCAAGTTATTTTCTAACACCTCAATGATTGCTGCATGTGTTTTTGCATCTATTGGCTGCTGATAGGCAGGTTTTACAATCTCCAATAACCAGGAAGAAAAATCGTCGGTAATGAGTTTATAAATCGCCATCAAAGCATCTGACAAACGGTATTTAGAGAAATGATCTTCTATTTCTGACAGTGCTTTCTGAAACTTTGCTTCGTACCAAGCCAATCCGGTGATGGCAGTTGCTGGTTGTGCTATGCTTGCATCTACTTCCCAGCCTTTGATCAATCGGAAAGCATTCCAAATTTTATTGGCAAATTGTTTTCCTTGCTGACATAAGTCTTCATCAAACATCAAATCGTTTCCGGCTGCCGCACTGAGCAGCAAGCCTACACGCACACCATCGGCACCGTATTGTTCTATCAACTTCAATGCATCTGGAGAATTCCCTAAAGATTTCGACATTTTACGACGCTGTTTGTCTCGCACCAATCCGGTGAGGTACACATTCTGAAATGGTTTTTCTGCTTTATATTCGTATCCTGCTATGACCATTCTTGCTACCCAGAAAAACAAAATATCAGGCCCGGTAACTAAATCGTTGGTTGGGTAATAGTATTTTATTTCTTTATTTTCTGGATTTCGGATTCCGTCAAAAACAGACATGGGCCATAGCCAAGAAGAAAACCAAGTATCCAAGGCATCTTCATCTTGTCTTAGGTCAGCAGCCAACAAAGCTGGGTTTTGAGTTTTCTCAATGGCCAACAACAAGGCAGCTTCTCTAGTTTCTGCTACTACAAAATCTTCCTTTCCATCTCCGTAGAAAAAAGCTGGAATTTGTTGTCCCCACCACAATTGACGGGAAATATTCCAATCGCGAATATTCTCCATCCAATGACGGTAGGTGTTTTCAAATTTCTTTGGGTATAAATTGATTTCTGAATCTTCTCCTAAAACTGCTTTTATGGCTGGTTTTACCAAGTCTTCCATCTTTAAAAACCATTGATCTGACAAACGGGGTTCAATGACCGCTTTGGTTCTCTCCGAGGTTCCAACTTTGTTGGTATGAATTTCGGTTTTTACCAAAATTCCTTTTTCAGCCAGTTCTTTTGCGATTTCTTCTCGAACCACAAAACGATCTTTTCCCTGATAATGCAATCCGAAAGCATTTAAAGAAGCATCATCGTTAAAAATATCGATAACTTCCAATTGGTGTTTTTCTCCCAAAGCTTTGTCATTTTCATCATGTGCCGGTGTTACTTTTAAGCAACCTGTACCAAATTCGATGTCTACGTAAGTGTCTTCTATAATGGGGATAACGCGCCCACACAAAGGAACTATAGCCTGCTTTCCTTTTAAATGCGTAAAACGGGGGTCTTCTGGATTGATGCAAATAGCTGTATCACCAAAAATAGTTTCTGGTCGCGTAGTTGCGATGGTTAAAGTATCGGTAGTACCTGCTACCTTATAGGTTAAATAGTATAAATTTCCTTGTCGTTCCTCATGAATGACCTCTTCATCTGACAAGGTGGTTTTTGCTTCCGGATCCCAATTAACCATTCGATACCCGCGGTAAATCAATCCTTTGTTGTAAAGGTCTACGAAGACTTTGATCACGGACTCAGACATTTCTGGATCCATGGTAAACGCGGTACGATCCCAATCACAGGAAGCACCCAATTTTTTTAATTGCTCTAATATAATTCCCCCATATTGATGTTTCCACTCAAAAGCATGGGCCATGAATTCTTCGCGGGTTAAATCGCTTTTTTCAATTCCTTGCTCTTTCAATCGTGCCACCACCTTTGCTTCGGTCGCAATAGATGCATGGTCTGTTCCAGGCACCCAACATGCATTTTTCCCCAACAATCGCGCACGTCGAACCAATACATCTTGAATGGTATTGTTTAGCATATGCCCCATGTGTAAAACCCCGGTAACATTGGGAGGTGGGATTACAATGGTATAAGGTTCTCTCTCGTCTGGTGTAGAATGAAAATAATCATGCTGTATCCAGTACTCGTACCACTTGTCTTCTACCTGGCTGGCATCATATTTAGATGGAATTGTCATACTTTGGGCTAAATTTTAAAATATAAGGGGCAAAAATACAATTATCTACTTTCAAGAGAAAATTAGTCATTGATTTTTTAAAACAAAATTTTTGTGCTAATTTTACTATATCAAACCGATATCATGAAGAATTTTCTGCTATTTTTTGTCTTCCTTTTTGTTTCATTCGCCATGCAAGCACAAGAATTTCAGTTTGAAAAAGAAACCATTGACTATGGTACAGTTGCAAAAAAATCAGCAGGTACGCGTATTTTTACATTCAAAAACATCGGTACAGCGCCCATTGTAATCAAAAGAATACAATCTACCTGTGGCTGTACAGTTCCTGAAAAACCGGAAGCGCCCATTATGCCAGGGGCAAAGGGAACAATAAAAGTTTCTTATGATACCAATAAGCTAGGAAGATTTAACAAACAAATCCTTATTTTCTCCAATGCGAAACAACCTCGAAAAGTGATTCGAGTGAAAGGGTATGTTTCTGCTGAAGTTTCTTTTGAAAAAGAAAAAAGTCTATTGTCCGATCATTAAACTCTTTTCTTTAATTTGAATTGAAATTTTAGAATATCTACACCTCTTCGGATTGTTAGGTTTATCTTTTTACCATCTTTTGTCTGGAGCTTCTTTATCAGTTGGCCAATGGATAAATCATGTACTGAATTTCCATTAATTTTCAATAAAATATCATCGGGGAGAATTCCAACGAGTGCAGCAGGTGAATTCTGCAAGACTTTGGAAATGCGATAAGAGGGCTTGAACTTAAATCGGTAACTCGCCGAAAATGTAATGGTATTGTTATTGTTTTCAAAACCATTATTTGGTCCTGAATAATTAATTACTTTTTCAGGATCTATTTCTTTTACCAATTCCTCTCCATTGTAGACGATATCCAAACCACTCATATTGTATTCAAAGCCTCCTGAAAGGGCAGCACATTTTCTGAGCATCAAATTTTTATTGGGATAGTCAATCCACAGTTTAAAACGCTTTAGAATATTGCTTCCAATACTCCCATTTCTAGTTTCAAATTTTCTTGCTTGGAGGGTAGAAATGCTATCTAGAAAAGACACTGTAGGTCGTAAAACTTCAAATGAACCCAGGGTCATTTTTGGAATTCGAGCTCTATTTCCATAGATGGTTCCACTCAAACCTTCTCCCAAAATATCATTGTAATGCCGAAGAGGGGTTTTGATCTTCTCATGGGATTCTTCAAACAACCAAAGTGCATCACTTCCGCCTGTGTCTAGTAGCATTTTTACAGAAGTCATTTCATTTCCAAGGGTATCCAATTGAACAGCCGCATCAACATAGGGTTTGTTCCGATAAAACTCAAGAGGAAATTCTTCGCATTTTTTACATTTCTTGTATTGAAAAGTCTTTGGATTGTACAGGATTATTTTTTTTGTTTTGTAATCGATTTTGGCAATAACATCTTTCAATAAACTATAACCAATAATACCGTGTATAGTGGTTCCCATTTTTCCTGAAAGCTCAAATTGGTCCTTTAAAATCAAGTAAATGGTTTCGTTGTTGCTTTTCAGCTTCCCTACTTTTAATTTGTTTTTTTGTGAAATTAAGGCATCGATTGCCTTTCCTTTTCCCAATCCTTGCAACGATATTTTTTTTACATTTTTCAGTCCCAAACTATCATTTTCAGAAAGGCTAAATAAGATTGTTTTATCTACTCCAGTATCTAAGATAAAGGACAACTTTGTATGATTTACCTCAACAGGAATTACGATAATATTGTTGATTAATTGAAACGATAGCTTTTGAGCGTTTCGATTTTCAATGGGAAACTGAAACCTAGATTGTCCAAAGGCAATAATGCAATTATTGAAGACCAAAAACAGTATGATTATTCGTTTTTTAATAAGCGCTGGTATTTTAGTGAATGTGAAAAATACAATAAGAAAAGTACATATTTTCTATGTTTTTATGTTTTAACATATTAAACAAACTGAATTTCGTTATTTTATAAAAATATTTCGCAAATTTGTACTCCTTAATACCATAACAAAAATTATGCCTACGATTTCTCAGAAAGGAAATAAAATGCCAGAATCACCAATCAGAAAATTGGTGCCGTATGCAGAAGACGCCAAAAAAAGAGGGGTCAACGTGTTTCATTTAAATATTGGGCAACCTGATATTAAGACGCCCCAAGTAGCATTGGATGCTGTAAAAAACAATACTCTTGAGACATTGGCTTATGCGCGTTCGGAAGGCTCCGAAATCTATAGAACCAAATTAGCAAACTATTATGTAGCACATAATATTTCGGTAGCAGCAGACGATATTGTGGTTACAACAGGTGGTTCTGAAGCCTTACTTTTCACCATTGGGAGTATTACAGATCCGGGAGATGAAATTATAATTCCAGAACCTTTTTATGCAAATTACAACGGTTTTTCTACTGCATCTGGTGTCACTGTAGTACCTGTAATTTCAAAAATTGAAGATAATTTTGCTTTGCCAAAAATTGAAGATTTCGAGAAGTTAATTACAAAAAAAACAAAAGCAATCTTAATCTGTAATCCAGGGAATCCAACAGGGTACCTTTATGCTAAAGAAGAAATAGAAAAATTAAAGCAAATCGTTCTAAAACATGACTTGTATTTAATTGCCGATGAAGTGTATAGAGAGTTTGCCTATGATGGACTGCAACACACTTCTGTTCTCTCTTTAGAAGGATTGGAGGCCAATGCAATAGTAATCGACTCGGTATCGAAACGATATAGCATGTGTGGTGCAAGAATAGGCTGCATTGTTTCAAAAAACAAACAATTCATTGCCACTGCGATCAAATTTGCACAAGCAAGACTTAGCCCGCCCACCTATGCATTAATGGCTAGTGAAGCCGCTTTGGATACGCCAAAAAGTTATTTTGACGAGGTAATTGAAGAGTATGTAGAAAGAAGAAATACCTTAATAGAGGAATTGGAAAAAATTGAGGGTGTAAAAGTAGCTACTCCAAAAGGAGCATTTTATTGTGTTGCTGAATTGCCTGTATCAGATGCAGATCATTTTGCACAGTGGATCTTAGAAGCCTTTCACCACAACATGGAAACTTTAATGGTAGCCCCTGCAAGTGGATTCTACTCGACACCCGGAGAAGGGAAAAATCAAGTTAGAATCGCCTATGTTTTGAATAAGAAAGATTTAATTCGTTCGGTCGAAATATTAAAAGAAGCCTTAAAACAATATCCAAATTAATTGGTCATTAAAAAGAACATATCATTAAAAGCATACAACACTTTTGGCATTGATGTAAAAGCCAGCCGCTTTGTTTCGATTGCTTCTTTGTATGAATTGAAACAACTTTTAAATTCAGAAAAAGACTTTTTTCTAATTTCTGGTGGTAGCAATCTGCTTTTAACAAGAGACATTGAAAGGCTTGTGGTTCATATTAACATTCAAGGAATTTCTATAGATCACGAGGAAGAAAACACTGTTGATCTAACTGTAAATGCAGGCGAAAACTGGCATGAGTTTGTCCTTTGGTGTATTAGTGAGAATTACGGTGGCCTCGAAAACTTATCCTTAATTCCCGGAAATGTTGGCACCAGCCCTATTCAAAATATTGGTGCATATGGGGTAGAGGTAAAAGACTGCATTACAAAGGTGGAAGCCTTGGAGATTGCAACCAATAAACTGGTTTCTTTTTCAAACGAAGCTTGTAATTTTGGTTATCGAAATTCGATTTTTAAAAATGAGGTAAAAGGAAAATACATCTTGACTTCTGTCTCTTTTAGGCTAACTACTAAAAATCATCAATTAACAACCTCTTATGGTGCTATTGAAAATGAATTAGCGGTTCAGAAAATTAAAATCCCAACATTAAAAAATATTTCTGATGCCATCATTCGCATTCGAAAATCCAAATTACCCGATCCTAAAGAAATTGGCAATAGTGGCAGTTTCTTTAAAAATCCTGTAATTTCTAAAAAACAGTTTCTAAGACTCCAAAAAGAAAATCCATCGATCCCAAACTATCCCGTTTCTGAGACCGAAATCAAAGTTCCAGCAGGATGGTTGGTAGAGCAAAGTGGCTTTAAAGGAAAACGTTTTGGTGATGCTGGCGTGCATGAAAAACAAGCCTTAGTACTTGTAAATTATGGAAGTGCAACGGGTATTGAGATTTTTCAACTTGCTGAAAAAATCCAGCAAACAGTATTTAAAAAATTTGAAATTGCTTTAGAAATTGAAGTGAATGTTGTTGCTTCCTGAGTTTAGAACTCTTTCTTTAAGATTTCTATATGACGTCTAAGTCGTAAAATATCGACTCCTAAAGTACCATTGTAAACTCCTCGAATTCGTCCTTTTGCATCGACCAAAATGAAATTTTCTGTGTGTATAAATTCACTTTTATTTTTTGTCTCATTAAAATCTCCGTCTGCAAAATATGAAGTTCTTGCGATGTTGTAAATATGATCTCTATCGCCTGTAATTAAATGCCATTTTCCATCTATTGCTCCTTTTTCCAAAGCATATTCTTTTATTTTCGCAACAGAATCTACTCGAGGCATTACGGTATGTGACAATAATAAAACAGAAGCATCCTCTTTATAAAATTCTTGAATAGTAGCCATATTATTGGCTAGGATAGGACAAATACTTGGACAGGTTGTAAAGAAAAAATCTGCAATATAAATTTTACCTTCAAAAGTTTTATTTGTGATGAGATGCCCGTTTTGATTTGTAAACTCAAACGAATCAATCCTATGAATTTTAGAATATTTCGTATCCTTTTTTGAAATCCATTCTGGAGTAAATGCTGCTGAATTGTAAAAGGGAAGTGTTGTTGACTTATCGATTGGAACCTCTTTTTTACAAGATAAAAAAGTTGACAACAGAACTAATGATACTACTTTTTTAATCATTTTAATTCGTTTTTATGAACCACGCTCACACATTTTTTAAGTCCAATTAAACCGTGTCTATCATTGTTTACCGTGAAGAAGTTAGCCGTAATTTTACCAGAAAGATTCCACATTCTTTGATGTCCGTCTTCTACCCCATCAACAAAATTAAAATGCTGGGCCAAAGTCCCATCTGTATGCCACTCCTTGACACTACCGTCATAGCGCCCATTTGAATTAAAATGGTATTCAAACATTTGATTTCCGTTTGCATACCAACCACGATGTACCTGAGATTTCAAGCCCTTGGTATAAAAACGCTCAAACCATTTTTTCCCGTTTGCATACCAACCTCTGTAAAAACCTTGTCGCTTGCCTTGACCGTATTCAGAAGCTGTTTTTAGACTCCCTCCAACGTAAAACTCGTTGACTAGTCCAGAATAGGCCTTCCCTTTGAAGCGTAAAACACCATTGATCAATTTAAATTCAACTGCCTTCCGATCTTTTTCTACATTCGGAATAACAAGGATATTCTTAGAAGCAGAAATTTTCATTTCCTGTTCTTTGGATTGGCATGAAATAAAGATTGTAATACTTATGAAGAAGTAAATTATTTTCCTCACGCTTATCTGGTTATAGATCCTGCGGTTCCAAAGAAACCGTTTCCATTTAAATAAGGATCTTCATTTGTAACATGATAATGGTAAATGCCATCCGGAAAATCTGGAGTTGCAGACGTATGCCCATGATAGTCGTCTAAATCTGCATTGGTAATTGTTGTCCCGTTCTCCAAAGGTCCATAGACTGGAAATCCATCTGAAAGCAATCCTAAAAAGGCGTCAGCGCCATACGTTTCTGTTAAATAGAGGGGCTCAACATGATAGTGATAGGTTGTATTTGCTGGGTGGCCCAACCATTGATCGAAAGAATTAATTTCTCCCGTTAGTGGAGCGCCACCCGCTGCATATTGATTAAAAAAAACAACCCCATTTCTGGAAATCCCGATCGGTCCCATAGGAGTTGCACTTTTATTCAACGCTTCCGCAGGGTTTAAAGTCATTGTAAAAGTTATCTGCTGTTCTCCAATAACACCTGGATTTTGATTCCAATTTGGATTGGTCCCGTTGTATGCTTCATACAATGGGCTAGATGTATCCCAATATGGACTGGTATGATTTGGCAAATCTGTTGTTGTAAAAGTTACTGTAGTACCGCTTACCGAATAAGAAACGGCAGCGACATTGTCAAACATGGAGAGCAACCTACTTATATCATAAGCGGTTTCTACAATTTCGGAGGGCGCTTCCTGAGTATCTGAACTACACCCATAGAAAGCAGGTAAAGCAACTAGTGCTACGAACAAGCAATTAATAAATTGTTTCATTTTTATCATTTTTAAATTGACGTCTAAAATTTCACATATACACTAGTAAAATAACAATGAAATTATTTTATCTTGGAGGTCTTCGCCCGTCTCTTGGTGGATGATTGCGATGTATTGGGCGTCGCATACCACCCTCATTTGGGGGTCTTCTCCTACCCGTATGCAATGCCGTCATAATAATTTTATCAAAGGACTTCAATTGCGCTTCATTACAAATATTTCGAACTTTTTGAAAGAAACGAAATACCTCAGCTTCTTTTTTGGCAGTAATGATACCAATGGTTGTCGAAATAGAATCCGACTTGAAATTTTTCTCTGAAATCCTACGAAATAAAATGTTTTTATTTTTCATGATTTGATCATCAAAAGCATTCATTTCAGTACTGTGCATTTGCTCTAAAATACTGAATTGCTCCTTTTGAACTTCTGAAAATTGTAATTGTTCGGTTAAAAAATTTCTTTGACTGTTTTTTTGAGGCCTTTTTTCATGGGGTTTTTTGAGCAACATAAAAATTAGAACGCCATTTAAAACGATCAATACCATAAAAAATAAGGGGAGTAATTTTGATTTCATCTGTTTAATTTAAAATAGAATTCGAACTAGTTTGCAAAGCGTACTCTTGTGCAAATAAAGCTATAGCTGTGGCTTCTTTTGAACCGGAAAAGGCATAGAAAATAGTCCCAATATTTAAAACCAAAACAAGACCGAGTGTTGCCCATTGAAATTGCGGTGTCAACCAAGAAAATGAAAGCGGTTTTTGGGGTGCTTCTTTTATGAATTCTTGCATTAGCTTATGCTTAAAAAAAGGACTCACTTTTACGGGTGCTATTTGAGTTAGTAACTCAAGAGTTTGTGTAGTTTTGTGCTTACTTATTTCGTTCATTTGATTGGATATCTACTAAATTGATATGATTCTTTAGATGCATATTGTGTGAATAACTTGCGCTATGGATGGTTTTTATAAAAATTTGCTAATTTTTTCTGTAAATTTTTCTTTGCTCGAAAGAGAACAGATTCTACTGATGACAAACTTTTCCCTGTGATTTCAACAATTTCTTGATAACGCTTCCCGTCAATTTTAGCCAATGTAAAAATTACTTTTTGCTGCGCTGGCAATGTATCTATTGCCTTAAAAATAAGCGCTGTTTTTTCTTTATTTTCTAGGAGGATTCCTGGATGGTTAATTTCTACAAAATAAGGAGTCATTGGAATGGGAAGGTCATCTCCTGATAGTGTTTGCATGAAAGCAAAACGTTTTTTAGTCTTCTTTTTTCGAATAAACTCCAAACATTTATTCGTGGTAATTTTATAAATCCAAGTAGATAGTTTCGCATTGGATTTAAATTTAGAAATTGATTTAAAAACTTCTAAGAAAACTTCTTGCGCCACATCTTCTGCATCTTCTTTATTGGGGATAAAGGAAATGCAGGTGCCAAAAATTTTTTGTTGATAAGCATCGATTAATTGACCGAAAGCAACTTGATTTCCAGCTACTAATTTCTTTATGAATTCTTTTTCGTCCAATATTTAGTTTTCTCAACTGGGAAATTACATAAAAAAAGCAGGAATTAAAAGTTAAAACAATAGATTTACTATCTTTGCAATAGAATCAAATACTATGAAATTACTACTGTTTACTTTAGCACTATTGGGAGTGGGAGTTGCTGGAATTGCCATTAAAATTTGGGCCAAAAAAGATGGTGAATTTGCTGGAACTTGTGCCAGCCAAAACCCGATGTTAAACAAAACGGGAGAATCTTGTGGTTTTTGTGGTAAAACACCAGATCAGTTTGAAAACTGCGCCGAACCTCAACACAATTAGCTTTCATTTCTTCCACTAAATACTTGATTCTTTTTCTGCAAAATACTAAAAAGACGAAACCCCTTGGGGCCTCATTTCTAGAAACCAGGATCGTATTATTTCAATTTCGTATCTTTATAACGAATTTGATTTCAAAACTCAATCCTTGAAAATAGAGAACACACAATTGGAAAGCAGCATTTCAAAAGCAAAAAAAGGAAATCAGACTGCTTTTAAATATTTATTAGATACTTTTTGGTCCGACGTTTATAATTATCAATTAAAACGAACCAAAAGTGAAAATGATGCTGAAGACATTACGATACAGACGTTTTCAAAAGCCTTTGACAAAATCCAAACTTTTGATCAGAAATACGTATTCAAGACTTGGATCATTTCGATTTCTAAAAATATTCATATCGATTTGTTCCGAAAAAAAAGGAGTTCAATTCAAATTGAAAATACGCATGCACAAGAAGAAAAAATTTATTTAGTAGTAGATGACAATCCTACACCTGAGGATAAAATCATTCGAGAACAAAATTTAGCAAAACTTCTTAGAGATATCAAGCTCTTAAAGCCAAAGTACCAGGAGGTAATTCAGTTACGCTATTTCCAAGAATTGAGTTATAAAGAAATTGCTTCCGAAATCAACGAACCCATAAGCAATGTAAAAGTGAAACTTTTACGTGCAAAAAAATTACTTGCAGCCATTATCAAAAAAACTTAATGTGAAAAAAACATTCCTCCAAACTTTAGGCCCTGGTTTATTATTTGCAGGAGCTGCTATTGGTGTTTCTCATTTGGTGCAAGCTACCAAAGCTGGAGCGGAATTTGGTTTTGGTTTGTTATGGGCTTTACTACTTGTTCATCTGTTTAAATATCCTTTTTTTCAATTTGGACCCCGTTATGCTGCAGCTACAGGCGAAACCTTATTGGAAGGCTATCAAAAATTAGGCAAAGGAGTACTCATGGCCTATTACATTCTCAATTTTGCAACAATGTTTACCATCCAAGCAGCCGTCACCATCGTTACGGCAGGTTTGGCATCCCAACTTTTTGGCATTACAGAGGATTTGACGATTTGGTCTGCGATGCTCCTTTTGATAAGTGCTACATTGCTAATAATTGGGCGTTACAAACTGCTAGATAACCTAATGAAATACATCATCATCACGCTCACATTAAGTACTATCGTGGCAGTTACCGTTGCTTTTTTTAGCACAAAAAATGCTTTTGACATTACACAAGTAGTTCCTTCGGGGACAGGAGAAATCACGTTTCTTATTGCATTTTTTGGATGGATGCCAGCACCCTTAGATATTGCAGTTTGGCACTCCATTTGGTCCATTGAAAAAAACAAAAACACAGGACTAAAGACAACACCCAAAGCAGCTATTTTTGATTTTAACATTGGGTATCTTGGGACGCTCTTCTTGGGGATTTGTTTTGTAATGTTAGGTGCATTGGTCATGCATCATTCTGGAGAAATTTTCTCAGAAAAAGGTGGTGAATTTGCGTCGCAACTAATTCATTTGTACACCAAAAACCTGGGTGAATTCTTTTATCTCTTTATAGCCATTGCCGCATTTACGACCATGTTTAGTACAACACTAACAACCTTCGACGCTTCTCCGAGAGCTATGGAGCAAACTACCCAACTCTTGTTTTCCAATAAAACAAAGCTCAACTATTGGTTTTGGATTGCATGTCTATTTTTAGGAACCTGCTTGATCTTAAAATATGGGAGGGACAATATGGGTTTCTTGGTAAAAATAGCTACGGTTTTATCGTTTTTAACAGCACCGTTTTATGCCATTTTAAATTATACATTAATTACTGGAAAACATACTCCAAAAGAACACCAACCCAATATTTATGTAAAGATTTTAAGCCTTGTTGGAATTCTCTTTTTAGTTGCGTTCAGTATTTGGTTTTTATCAAGTATTTAAAACTTTCCTTTGTATCTTTGCAAAACAAATTCGTTAGAAAATGGAGACAGTACCTGAAATGCTTCAAGAAAGAGTAAAAAAACCAAAATGGTTACGTGTAAAATTACCCGTTGGTAAGAAATATACCGAACTAAGAGGTTTGGTAGACAAATACAAATTAAATACTATTTGTACCAGTGGAAGCTGTCCAAATATGGGAGAATGTTGGGGAGAAGGAACTGCGACTTTCATGATTCTAGGAAATATTTGTACCCGTTCTTGTGGTTTCTGTGGTGTAAAAACTGGAAGGCCCGAAACGGTAGAATGGGATGAACCAGAAAAAGTAGCCCGTTCTATAAAAATCATGGGCATAAAACATGCTGTAATTACCTCTGTAGATAGAGATGATTTGAAAGATGGTGGATCCATTATTTGGGCAGAAACAGTAGATGCTATTCGTAGAACAAATCCAACCACAACCTTAGAAACATTGATTCCAGATTTTCAAGGAAACACCAAACAATTAGATCGAATCATTGGGGTGCATCCAGAAGTAGTTTCTCATAATATGGAAACCGTAAGAAGACTCACCCGAGAGGTTCGAATTCAAGCAAAATATGATCGTAGTTTAGAAGTTTTAAGGTACCTAAAAGAAAAAGGCATGCGAACCAAAACTGGATTGATGCTTGGTTTAGGGGAAACGGAAGCAGAAGTAATAGAAACCATGAAAGATCTCCAAGCTGTGGGATTGGATGTGTTAACAATAGGTCAGTATTTACAACCAACAAAAAAACACTTACCTCTGAAAGCGTTTATAACACCAGAACAATTTAAAAAATACGAAACCTTAGGATTGGAAATGGGCTTTATGTATGTAGAGAGTGGGCCATTAGTTCGCTCATCATACAAAGCACATAAACACGCTAAATAAACCGCTTTCCTGGGGTGGTAAAAATACAACTTTATAAAAATGGCACTCAATTGAGTGCCGTTTTTTTTTTGAGGATCCGTTCAATAAACTATTTTTTTTACTCTAAAAACATACTTTGGTACAAAGGTTGATATGATAATAGTAAGAGACCTCATAAACCTCTTAAAGTTATAAATTGTTTGAATTATTTGAGTAAAAAACCATCTCTATTGAGATGGTTTTTTTTATCTGAAAAGAAAGGTAACATCTGATTATTTTAAGGTATTGGAATTCAATAAAAAAACAGCATTGGCCATAAAAAGCTTTCCGTTTTCCCAAAAAGATCGAAATAACGGATTGTCTACCATATACACAATGCTACCCTTACCAAAAGATTCTTCACCAAGCATCAGTGATTTTGGGACGTTTTTAATGGCTTCACTTCCAGCATAACCCGAAACATTTTTTGTCATTTGATCAAAATAGCCCACATTAATACCTTTCGCTAAATATTGGTATGAAGTACTGCTTAGTTTTAATGAAAAATAATTGGAATCATATCCAAATCCAAGAGGATGTGTCGAATCAATCTTACTTGTAAAAATACTTCCAGTAATTAAATTTGCAACGCTTTTACGTTCTCGATCTGCAAAAGGAGTAAGATTATCCACCTCATCTTTTTCAGCTGATTTTTTTACTTTCAAGGAAAACCCGTCTTTGTCCGCAAAACTACGCAATGCATTTCCTATAGCAATGAGTGTGCCTCCATTGCGCATCCATTTTTTTAATTTTGTCATCATTGATGTATTCAAAACATCCCGATACGACCCGCTTGGAAGTACAATAACATCATAGGAATGCAACGTGGTATCGCTAAAATCTTCTGCATTGATATTTGTAATTGGATAGTTCAATTGAGTTTCAAAAAAATGCCAAACTTCACCAAAACTCAAAGAAGAAGTTGCTTTCCCTGAGAGCACAGCAATCTTTTGTTGATGAATTGGCTTCACGAAAGCGGATCCAAAGTCTACCCCTGAGTCAGAAAAACCAGTTGCAACGGCCGTTAGAGAACGTTGATGCTGATTTGCAATTGCAATTAGTTTTGCATCAAATTCAGGATTCCGATTGTCATTTCTTAAAACAATTAACGAGCCTCTTTCAAAAGAGTTCCCTTCTATAGAAAAAGCTTTTTCGCTAAATCGAGGCACCATGTTATTTTGCAGCAGCGCACCTAAAAAGGTAGCGTCCTCGAGGCTGTTCCACTTAGAAACATATGCGTAAGCACGCTTCACAATTGAATTGTTGATATTCGTTTCTTTACTTGCATTGGATGAAGGTAATTTCGTTCTTGAAGCAATCGCCTCAAATCCATATGCATATGGCAAAGACCAAGCAGTAATGTCATAGGTCAAAGAATCCATCAATTTTGCTTTCGGTTCAAACAAAACTTTGACCATTTTGCCTTTGGGTTGATCTGTATGAATCATGAGATCCGAAGAAGTCACCTCCATTTTACCTTCCTCCTGAGTCGAATAAAGATAGCCTTTTGCAATGCCTTTCTTAGCCGATTGATAATAAATTTGGTGTTTGTCCAACAATTTTTTTAAACGATTTAATTGATCTTTATTTTTGTTTTTCAACACATAACTTTTATACTTTAAATCCGAATTGTCAAAAAACTTTGCAAACTCAGCATTTAATTGAATCGCAGTATTAGAGGAAATTTCTACAGTAGACAAACCAGTTGTCGTATGATGCATCACTCGGTCTTTGAGGGTCAAAACCTCGCCTTCATTGGTTTGAATTCCCAATCCTGCACGTCCATGTCCCGCTTGTTCATAGGTCATTCCAATAGCTCCCATATAAGTTGGATAGGTGTCTCCATAACTTGGATATAGCAAATCAAAATTCTCTCTGGTAAAATACAACCACCCTTCTTTGTCAAAGTATTTTGCGTGATTTTTTCCAATTTGAATTTGGAAATTACGTTGCCAATCAGAAATTACTTCATGAAAAGGTTCAGCAGCAGGGGCAAAATAATATGGATTGTTGATTCCTTGTTCGTGAAAATCTACATGAATGTGAGGCAACCATTTATTATAAATAGCAATTCTTTGTGAAGATTCTACTTGAGTAGCCCATGCCCAATCTCTATTTAAATCAAACAAATAGTGGTTTGGCCTTCCAGAAGGCCAGGGTTCCAAGTGTTCCTTTGCATTTTGATCTATCGAATACGGAGTACTTTTTACCTGATTGAACCAATTCACATACCGATCACGTCCATCTGGATTGATACAGGGATCCATGATTACTATGGTATTTTCTAACCAATCTTTTTTATTGGTAATCAATTCATACAATGTAAGCATCGCCGCTTCGGTACTTGAAGCTTCGTTACCATGTACATTATAACTCAACCATACGATTGCTTTGGTATTTCCATTACCGCCTTTGATAATTCCAGTTTGAGAAAGGTTATCTTTTCGGATCTTCTCTAAATTAGCTATGTTCTCTTTGGAAGAAATATAACTCACATAAAGCGGTCTATGTTCATTTGTTTCCCCATATTTTTCCATTTTCACGATAGCTACTGTATTGCTTACATATTTGAAATAATCAACAACTTGATGATGACGAGTAAAACGATCCCCAAGTTCATAGCCTAAAAATTCTGAGGGAGATTGAATGGATTGCGAAAAGGCATTTCCAAGGATAAAAAGCGTAAGAAGAGAAAGTAATTTAATGTTCATGTAAATTTGTATTGGATACTCAAATGTAAGCATTATATCTTTTCAGAAGTGAAACAAAAGGGCGATTGACAAACAATTAATGGTTCAATTCATTAATCACTTCGTACAACCATCAAAATAGTGTATTTTTATCAAAAATTAAGAGCCATAGCGTTTGGATAATAAAACTCATACAGGCTACAAACAACGATTCTCAAATTACCCGCATGAAAGTAGTAGAACTTCCTTTCGAGAAAACAGGCTTTTTCTCTAAAACAATGCTTGATTATCTTGCAAAGAAAGAAAGTATAGCGCCTTTTTATCACAATTGCCCCAATCTAGTAGGGTTTAAAAATCAGTTTGAAGAAAAAGAAAAATGGTGCAATCTTGAAACTAGAAACGTTTTATCAAAATCATTAGAAAAACAATATCAGGGTTTTGATCTTTCAGAAGCTACCCAAAAAAACATTGCGCTACTTCAACAAAAAAATACTTTTACGGTAACTACGGGACATCAATTAAACCTATTTACAGGTCCACTCTACTTTCTGTACAAAATACTTTCTGCCATCAATTTGGCAGAAGAAATTTCAGCAAAATTTCCGACCAAAAATATTGTCCCTGTCTACTGGATGGCTACTGAGGACCACGACTTTGAAGAAATCAATTACTTTAATTTTCAAGAAAAAAAAGTACAATGGAATGCCGCATCTGGAGGAGCAGTTGGACGAATTTCAACAAAAGGTTTGGAACATGTATTTGAAGAATTCTCCTCCCATTTAGGAAGTTCAAAAAATGCAGAAAAACTCAAGGAATTATTTTCAGAAGGTTATTTAAAACACGAAAATTTAGCCCTTGCCACACGGTATATCGCTAATGAATTATTCAAAGAATATGGATTGGTGATTGTTGATGGCGATGATCTTGCATTAAAAAAATTACTAGCGCCCTTTGTAAAAGATGAATTGAAAAATGAAACTTCATTTCGTGCGGTTTCTGAAACGATTGCAGCCTTGGAAAAAAATTATAAAGTGCAGGTTAATCCGAGAGCGATTAATTTGTTTTATTTACATGAAAATTCTCGGGAGCGTATCCTTCTTAAAAATGGAGTGTATCAGATAAACAATACCGACATTACATTTTCAAAAGAAGAAATCCTAAAGGAAGTAGATAAAAACCCGATGGCTTTTTCGCCCAATGTGATTATGCGCCCGCTCTATCAAGAGATTGTTTTGCCAAATCTATGTTATATTGGTGGTGGTGGAGAAATTGCCTATTGGTTGGAGTTAAAAAATTATTTTGACAAGGCTAGAGTCACTTTTCCAATTTTATTATTGAGGAATTCGGTTCAGATTATCTCCGAAAAACAACAAAAGAAATTAGCATCCCTTAAGATTTCGCATCAAGAGCTGTTTTTAAAACAACAAGAGCTTTTGTCAAAAAAAGTGTTAGAAAACACCGAGATTGATATCGATTTTAATTGCAAAATTAATGATTTAAAAAAACATTTTTTAGAACTAAAGGAAGTCGCCAAGAAAACGGACGTCTCCTTTGTAGGTGCTGTAAATGCTCAAGAAAAAAAGCAAATTAAAGGCCTAGAGAATCTTCAAAAAAGATTGTTACGAGCTGAAAAAAGAAGACAAAAAGAATTGGTAGATCGCATTACAACATTGCAAAATCAACTTCTCCCCAACCAAAGTTTAGAAGAACGACAACGGAACTTCTCTGACTATTATTTAGCCTATGGTCCTGCTTTTTTAGATACTTTAAAAGCGGCACTCAAACCACTCGCTCACCAATTTACAATTATAGAACTATCATGAGCCAAAAAGACAAAGGACTCCATCCAAATAATAAATTCAATGCCCCATATGATTTTGAGGATTTAATGCTTAAAAATCCAGCATTAAAAAAGTTTGTTGCTCAGAATAAATACGGGAGTATTAGCATCGATTTTTCAAATCCGATGGCTGTAAAGGAACTCAACAAAGCATTGCTTTTCACCTTTGATAAAATAACGCTTTGGAATTTTCCAGATCAAAACCTATGTCCACCTATTCCGGGTCGCTTAGATTATATTCATCATCTAGCAGACTTGCTTTCCCCCGAACTAGAAAAAGAAAAAAACATTACAATATTAGATATTGGAACAGGGGCAACTTGTATTTATCCATTATTGGGCGTTGCAGCTTACAATTGGAATTTTGTTGGTGTCGACATTGACTTGGATTCTTTGGATACTGCACAAGACATTGTTGATGATAATGAGTTAGACGCACATATAAAGTTACGCCAACAATTTGACGAAAATCAGATTTTAAAAGGCATTTTGGGAGATGATGATTCCTTTGATGCAGTCATGTGTAATCCGCCCTTTTATAAATCGGCAGAAGAAGCACAAGGTGCTAACAAAAGAAAAAACAGAAACTTAGGAAATAGTGCCGTTCGAAATTTCTCTGGAAACAATAATGAATTATGGTATGTAGGTGGTGAAAAAGCTTTTTTACACAACTACCTGTATGAAAGTTCTTTGTACAAAACCAAAAGTAGTTGGTTCACAAGTTTGGTATCAAAAAAAGAAAATGTAGAAAGCATGGAAAAATCTTCCAAAAAATTAGGCGCAACTGCATTTAAAGTCATTCCAATGCGTCAAGGAAATAAAGTAACTCGAATCGTTTGCTGGAAGTTTTAAAAAATTATTTTTTTTTTGAGAGCAGAGATAAAAAAACCGAAGCGCAATGCTTCGGTTTTTATTTTTTACTAAGATTCCTTTCGGTAGGGAATAGTGTACTTTATAAGTGGATCACTTCATCATAAGCATCTGCAACTGCTTCCATTACTGCTTCACTCATGGTTGGGTGTGGATGAATTGTTTTTAGGACTTCATGCCCCGTAGTTTCTAATTTACGTCCTAAAACAGCCTCCGCAATCATATCTGTAACCCCAGCACCAATCATATGGCATCCCAACCATTCGCCATATTTTGCATCAAAAATTACTTTTACAAACCCTTCAGTGGTTCCAGCAGCAGTTGCTTTTCCAGAGGCAGAAAAAGGAAATTTACCTACTTTTAAATCGTAGCCCGCTTCTCTAGCTTTCGCTTCGGTCATTCCAACGGAAGCAATTTCAGGAGTCGCATAGGTACAACCCGGAACGTTTCCATAGTCAATGGGCTCCGTGTGCAATCCTGCTAGTTTCTCTACACAGGTAATTCCTTCGGCAGAAGCAACATGTGCCAATGCTTGACCAGGAACCACATCACCAATAGCATAATAACCCGGGATATTTGTTTGGTAAAAATCGTTTACTAAAATTTTATCTCGGTCTACAACAATACCCACATCTTCCAATCCAATATTTTCAATGTTCGATTTAATTCCTACAGCCGAAAGCAAAATATCTGCTTGTAAGGTTTCCTCTCCTTTCTTTGTTTTTACGGTTGCCACCACTCCTTCACCAGAAGTATCTACAGATTCTACAGAAGAATTCGTCATTACCTTAATACCCGCTTTTTTGATAGAACGTTCAAATTGTTTTGAAACATCTATATCTTCTACAGGCACTACATTGGGCATGTATTCTACAATAGTAACCTCCGTACCCATAGCGTTATAAAAATGTGCAAACTCAACACCAATTGCTCCAGAACCAACAACAATCATCGATTTGGGTTGACTTGGTAACGTCATCGCTTTTCGATATCCTATTACCTTTACACCATCTTGAGGTAGGTTTGGTAATTCTCGCGAACGAGCACCTGTTGCAATAATAATATTGTCCGCGGAATATTCCGTTACGGTACCGTTTTCAGCAGTAACGTCCACTTTTTTACCCGTTTTTATTTTTCCAAAACCATTGATAATATCGATTTTGTTTTTCTTCATTAAAAAGGCGACCCCTTTACTCATTCCGTCTGCAACACCACGACTTCTTTTAATCACTGCATCAAAATCCTTGTCGATGGCTTCCGCTTTTAAACCGTAGTCATCAACATGCTTTAAATAATCATACACTTGAGCAGATTTCAACAATGCTTTTGTTGGAATACATCCCCAGTTTAAGCAAATTCCTCCCAAAGATTCTTTCTCTACGATAGCAACTTTAAAGCCTAATTGAGAAGCTCTAATTCCAGTTACATATCCTCCAGGTCCACTTCCGATAATAATGATGTCGTATTTCATAATTGTGTATATTTTGTTTTTTTGGGCGTTTTCACAGGCTTTCCGTTGTGTCTTTTTATAAAAATAAAAAGGATGTCACTGCAATCCTTAACGCGGGCTAATTTACTACCTTTTATTATTTTCTAAAACTAAATCTTTTAATTTATACAGTCCTCGTTAAAAGACTTTAAAATACAGAAGCTTCGCTTTTACATTCGCTCTGGAACTCGAATTCCAAGTAATGAAAATGCTTGTTTTATTGTATCCGCAACTTTTTTTGACAATTGTACCCTAAATATTTTTTTATTTTGATCTTCCTCTCCTAAAATAGGTACATTCTGATAAAAAGAATTGAATTCCTTGACCAAATCATAGGTGAAATTGGCAATCACAGCAGGGGAATAATTTGCAGCTGCTTGCTGAATCGTTTCTGGAAACAATGCCAATTGTTTTAACAATTCTTTCTCCTTAACGTGCAGTTCAATTGCGACAGGGCTCGCAAAATCAAAATTTGCTTTTCTAACAATGGATTGAATTCTTGCGTAGGTATACTGTATAAAAGGCCCCGTATTTCCTTGAAAATCCACCGAAGATTTTGGATCGAATAAAATGCGCTTTTTAGGATCCACTTTTAAAATAAAATATTTCAAAGCCCCCAAACCAATGGTTTGGTATAATTCCGCTTTCTCAGCATCAGAATACCCATCCAATTTCCCCAATTCTTCAGAAATTTCTTTGGCGGTCGTTGTCATTTCAACCATTAAATCATCTGCATCTACAACTGTTCCTTCACGTGATTTCATTTTTCCAGAAGGCAAATCGACCATTCCATAACTCAAATGAAACAAGCTTTCTGCCCAAGAATACCCTAGTTTTTTAAGAATCAAAAACAACACTTTAAAATGGTAATCTTGTTCATTTCCAACGGTGTACACCATACCACCAACATCCGGTAAATCTTTGGTTCGTTGAATGGCCGTTCCAAGATCTTGTGTCATATAGACAGCAGTTCCATCGGAACGCAATACCAATTTTTCATCCAAACCGTCATCCGTTAAATCACACCAAACAGAACCATCTTCTTTTTGATAGAAAACTTCAGATTTCAAACCTTCGTCAATACTATCTTTTCCCAATAAATACGTGTCGCTCTCAAAGTATAACGTATCAAAGTCAACCCCTAAATTTTTATATGTTACGTCAAAACCATCGTAAACCCATGAGTTCATTGTTTTCCAGAGCGCAACAACCTGCGGGTCACCTGCTTCCCATTGCAATAACATTTGTTGTGCCTCAAGAATCAAGGGAGCTTGTTTTTTTGCTTCTTCCTCTGTTTTTCCTTCTAAAACTAATTGCGCAATTTCTTTCTTATATTCTTGATCGAACTTCACATAATAATTCCCAACCAGTTTATCTCCTTTCAAACCTGAAGTTGCTGGTGTTTCACCATTTCCAAATTTTTTCCAAGCCAACATTGATTTACAGATATGAATCCCTCGATCATTGATGATTTGAGTTTTATAGACTTTTTTTCCCGAGGCCTTTATGATTTCTGCAACCGAATAGCCTAAAAGGTTATTTCGAACATGGCCTAAATGCAAAGGTTTGTTTGTGTTTGGCGAGGAGTACTCTACCAAAACAGCCGCTTCATTCTCTTTTGCTGAGATAAAACCATAGGTAGTATTCGGATATATTCTATGGAAGAAATTTACATAAAACGCATCTTCAATAACCAAGTTTAAAAACCCCTTTACAACATTGTAACTAGTAATCTGAGTGAGATTTTCAACAAGGTACTTTCCCAGGGCTTCACCAAGCTGGACAGGATTTCCTTTTTTATATCGCAACATCGGGAAAACAACAACTGTAATATCGCCTTCAAATTCCTTACGAGTAGCTTGAAATTCAACCGTAGGGATTTCAGTATGATAAAGCGCTAAAAATCCTTCCTTTACTTTGGATTCGATGGTATTTTGAATGTTCATTAAATGCAATTAATTGAATTGCGAAATTAAACATTTTTATTTGTTTTTTTCAATGATTTTTGGTCAAGAATAATTGTATTTTTGTGATTCAACTTGACTTCCAAAACACGAGCTACTATTTGGCCCGTATTGCGATAATTTGAAATATACCACACATGCAAAAGCGCTTAGAAGAACTCCCTAAATTAGCAGAAGAGGCTAAAAAAGAAAACAAAAAATATTTTGTCAACTTACGCAAGAGAACTCCTAAGAATTTGGATTACTTAATGCAAGAATTGCATGATAAAGAGTTTCAAAAAACAGATTGTTTGACCTGTGGGAATTGTTGTAAAACTACTTCCCCTATTTTTACAGATACCGATACAGCACGAATTTCTAAACATTTAAAAATGAAAGTTATAGACTTTCAAAATAAATACTTAGAACGAGATACGGATGATTTTATGGTCTTAAAAACAGCACCTTGCTCCTTTTTTGACACCTCCGACAATACTTGTTTAATCTACAATGTAAGACCAAAAGCCTGTGCAGAATACCCACATACCAATCGAAAAAAGTTTATACAAATCACCGATTTAACCATTGAAAACACAACCATTTGTCCTGCTGTTTACAATATTGTAGAAGCATTAAAAATAAAAATCCCTTACACATACAATACCAAAAAGACACGCAGATAATGCAACTTCTTTTTAAAAACAATTTAATTCTAAGACGATACCCGTAAAAACCACACCCTTAATTTATTTTTCTTAATTTAGTAGAAAAATAAATCAATTTGGAAACATTACTCGGATATTTTGAGACCATACCCTCCTCACATAGAAGTCTCTTTTTGGTGGGCGGAATTACATTTTTCTGGCTTTTAGAAAGCGGAATCCCACTCTTTGAATTCAATTACAAGAAATGGAAACACGCAGGGCCCAACTTATTTTTTACAGGAACAACCATCCTTATCAATTTTACATTGGCTTTTTTACTGCTAAACACCGCAGACTGGGTTCAAGTGAATAATTTTGGTATTATAAACTGGTTGCCAGAAATGCCGGTTTGGTTGTATGCGAGTTTGGGCGTGTTATTATTAGATTTCTTTGGGGCCTATTTAGCACATTTCACAGAACACAAAGTGAAACCATTATGGATGGTACATTTAGTGCATCATTCAGATCATAAAGTAGACATAACAACTTCAAACAGACACCATCCACTAGAGAGTATCATTCGTTTTACTTTCACATTATTTGGTGTTTTTATCGTAGGAGCCCCTATAGCAATTGTATTTATCTATCAATCTTTATCGTTGATTACCAGTCAATTTATTCATGCTAATATTAAAATTTCTCGAAAATTAGATAAATTGCTAAGCTATGTAATTATTTCACCCGATATGCACAAAGTACACCATCACCACAAGTTGCCTTATACAGATGCAAACTATGGAAACATTTTTTCAATCTGGGATCGTATTTTTGGAACTTACATTGAATTGGATCGGGATAAAATTGTTTATGGCGTGGACACCTTTCCAGACGAAGTTAAAAACTCCTCCTTAATAGAATTATTAAAACAACCATTTCAAGGGTATCGCAAGCCAACAGGGGTGGAGGAAATTTAGTCTTTTAACTAGGAAGTCGTTTTTTACTGAAATTTTATCAACGCTTCTTAGCTAATCCCAAAAGTGATTTTGCAAACAAGCTCATTGCCCAGTTGTATTTGTAGTCAAAAAAAGCTTACTCATAGATTAAATACTTTTCTCTTACGCGTTTAAAAGTAGTTAAATCTCGTTTCCATGTTTTTCGGATCGCTTCCTCAGACATGCCTTGCGCTATTTGTTGTTGTAATCTTGTATTTCCAGCGTGAATTGTGAACGTTTTTCCAAAAAATTTTTCTGTTTTAGGCGTTTTTTGATAAGCATCTATAAGCCATTCTAAATTTAACGACTGTAACTTTTTGGTGGAACTTACATCGACACCATAGCATATTTCTTCACTATGCTTTGGATATTTAGAACCGAAATTTGGTTTTGGAGTATAACTAAATTTACTCTCAGGAAAGAAGGGCGCTCCATATCTTTGAAATTGAAACGCTGTGCCGCGACCAGCATTTATTGTCGTTCCTTCAAAAAAACCTAAACTTGGATATAGATTTATAGACGTATCATTTGGTAAATTAGGGGAAGGTCTTATCGCTAAATTGATTACTGAATGATGTGAATAATTTTCTAAAGGAATCACTGTTAAATTACATTGAATGCCATTTTTTAACCACTTTTCTCCATTAATCATTTGTCCATACTCGCCAATTGTCATCCCATAAACAACAGGAACTGGGTGTTTTCCTACAAAACTTGAATATTTCATTTCTAAAACAGGACCATCTATATAATGTCCATTGGGATTGGGTCTGTCAAAAATAAATACTTGAATGCCCAGTTCTGCACAAGCTTCCATCACATAATGCAATGAAGAAATATAGGTATAAAAACGAACACCCACATCCTGAACATCAAAAATAACAATGTCGATTCCGTCCAACTGTTTTGCAGAGGGTTTTTTATTTTTACCATATAAAGAAATAATCGGCAGCCCTGTTTTTACATCAAATCCATCTTTAACATATTCGGAAGCATCTGCATTCCCTCGAAAGCCATGTTCTGGAGAAAATACTTTTTTAATAGTAACATCTCGTGATAAAAGACTATCTACTAAGTGCGAAAATGAAGGGGCAACAGGTCTTCCATTGCGCGTTTGCCTTTTTGCAATCACAGAAGTTTGATTTCCAACAACAGCAACGTTTTTTCCTTTCAATAAATTCAAATACAACGAAGTGCGTGATGCGCCTGTTTTTAGAGTTTGATTTTCTTGATCTGTGTTTTTTGAAACCACTTTTGGGTTTTGCGCACATGAAATCAGCTGAAAATTGAGGGCTAAAAGCAAGAATAAATATGTACTTTTGAAAGGTTTAAAATGAAACATCAAATTGAATTACGAGTTATTTATCGCCAAACGCATCATTGCTGGCAAAGAGTATAAAAATAGTATTTCATCTCCAATAATAAAAATTGCAATCACTGCAATTGCATTGGGGATTGTTATTATGCTTATTGCTGTTACTACTAGTGCGGGCTTGCAAACAAAAATCCGCGATAAAATGGCAGGATTCAAAGGACATGTTCAGATTGTCAATTATGACAACAACAACTCCGAAGTCTCTGCAGTCCCTATTGACAAAAATCAAGATTTTTACCCCAAATTTAAAACCATTACGGGTATTAAAAATGTACAAGTATTTGCCTCTAAAGGTGGGATCTTACGAACTGAAAATGACTTTGAAGGCATTATTTTCAAAGGAGTTTCAAAAGATTTTAATTGGTCTTTTTTCAAAAAATATCTCGTAGCGGGTCGTATTCCGGACCTAACCTTACCACGAACAAAAGAAATTTTACTCTCCAAAACAGTAATGAGTCGTTTGCAATTGCAACTAAATGACACCATTTTATCAACCTTTCCAAAAAACAATACCAATAAAATACCTTCCAATAGGAAATATACCATTGTTGGTATTTACAATACAGGCTTTGCACAGTTTGATAACAGTGTAATGATTGGTGACCTTCGAGAAGTACAACGATTGAATAAATGGACGAGTAATCAAGTAGGTGGATTTGAGGTTTTAATAGATAATTTTGACAACATCGAAGAAAAAGGAAATGAAATTTACAATCAAATTGGCGCACAACTCAACAGCAAAACAATTGTAGAAAGTTATCCAAACATCTTTGATTGGATTCAACTATTTGACAACAATGTTTCATTTATCATCGCTATTATGATCCTCATTGCAAGCATTAATATGATTACCGCATTGTTAGTTTTAATTCTGGAACGTGTGCAAATGATTGGTATTCTCAAAGCCTTGGGGAGTAATAGTTGGTCCATCAGAAAAGTGTTTCTTTACAACGCCTCCTATCTAATATTAAAAGGTCTTTTTTGGGGAAATACAATTGGTTTTACAATTTTACTATTTCAAAAATACACAGGAATCATCACCCTAGATCCAGCGACCTATTATGTGAGTGAAGTACCCGTTTATATGAATTTTACAAACATTCTACTCCTAAATTTAGGAACGTTGGTTTTATGTTTTACAATGCTATTGATCCCTTCGTATATAATTACAAAAATCAACCCTGCGAAATCAATTAAATTTGGCTAACCGATGTTTGGGTTAGCAATTGAATGCTAGGATAAGCACTACTCCTTTTTCTTTAAAGAAATAAGTAATGAAAACGCAAACATGAGAGGAAACAGCCAAAAAAAATTATCTTTGATCCAGTAAAAAAACGGAATGAAATACGCTAAAAACATATTAGAGACGATTGGAAATACACCATTAGTAAAATTGAATGTCCTTACTAAAGAACTCCCTTGTTTGGTGCTCTCTAAGTATGAAACATTCAATCCAGGCAACTCTGTAAAAGACAGAATGGCTTTGCAAATGATAGAAGATGCAGAAGCAGATGGTCGCCTACAGCCAGGGGGTACAATTATTGAAGGAACCTCTGGAAATACTGGAATGGGTTTGGCATTGGCAGCAATTGTAAAAGGGTACAAGTGTATTTTTGTGATGGCAGACAAACAATCCAAAGAAAAAATAGATATTTTAAGAGCCGTAGGAGCAGAAGTGGTCGTATGTCCGACAGATGTAGCACCAGACGATCCCAGATCATATTACGCTGTTTCTAAACGTTTGGGTGAAGAAACACCAAACGCATGGTATGTAAATCAATACGACAACCCAAGCAATTGCAAGGCACACTTTTTAAGTACAGGTCCCGAGATCTGGGAACAAACTGCCGGAAAAATCACTCATTTTGTAGTGGGCGTTGGAACCGGAGGAACCATATCTGGTGTAGGGAGTTACTTAAAAATGAAAAATCCAAATGTAAAAATTTGGGGGGTAGATACCTATGGATCTGTATTTAAAAAATACCACGAAACAGGAATCTTTGATGAAAATGAAATCTATCCCTACGTAACGGAAGGAATTGGTGAAGATATATTACCCAAGAATGTAAACTTTGGAGTCATTGACGGGTTTACCAAGGTAACCGATAAAGATGCTGCTGTATACACACAGCGACTTTCTAAGGAAGAAGGAATGTTTCTAGGAAATTCTGCTGGAGCAGCAATAAAAGGTGTTTTACAATTAAAAGAACATTTTACAAAAGAAGATGTTGTTGTTGTATTATTTCATGATCATGGAAGCAGGTATGTTGGGAAAATGTTTAATGACGACTGGATGCGTGATAAGGGATACATCGAATAAAACAAAATTATAGCTCCTAAGACAAAAACTGAAAATTTGAGAAAAATAAAAAATTAGATAATTCGTCTTAAAGAGTAAGACACCTTATGCTCTTACAGGAGTACCATATAAATCATAATCACCCGCTTCATGTACTTTAATATCAATGAACTCTCCAATTTTAACATAGTGTTCTCTGGCATCTACCAATACGTCATTGTCTACATCCGGTGAATCAGATTCAGTTCTTCCATAAAAATATTCCCCATCTTTTCGATCGAACAAACATCTAAAAGTTTTACCTACTTTTTCTTGATTCAACTCCCAAGAAATTTGAGATTGAACTTCCATAATTTCATTAACCCTTTGAAATTTTACTTCCGCAGGAACATCATCTTCTAGTACATAAGCTCCCGTGTTTTCTTCATGAGAATACTCAAAGGCCCCCAAACGATCAAAACGCATTTCTTCTACCCAATCTTTTAGTTCTTGAAACATAGCTTCAGTCTCACCAGGAAATCCAACAATCAAGGTCGTTCTAATTGCCATTTCTGGAACTAGGGCTCTAAACTTATGAATTAGAGCAGTTGTTTTCTCATGGGTTGTTCCACGTTTCATCGACTTTAAAAGTTCTGTATTTATATGTTGTAAGGGAATGTCTAGATAATTACATACTTTGGGTTCACGTTTCATGACCTCTAAAACATCCAAAGGAAATCCAGTTGGAAATGCATAATGCATTCGAATCCATTCAATACCTTCCACCTTCACCAATGCTTCCAACAAATCAGCCAATGCACGTTTTTTGTAAATATCAAGACCATAATAAGTAAGGTCTTGCGCAATTAACATCACTTCCTTAATTCCTTTTTCAGCTAATTTAGTGGCTTCAACAACAATATCTTCAATAGGGGTCGATCTATGCTTCCCTCTCATAAGTGGAATTGCACAAAAAGAGCAAGGACGATCACAACCCTCTGCAATTTTTAAATAGGCATAATGCTTTGGAGTCGTGGTCAAACGTTCACCAATTAATTCATGCTTGTAATCTGCCTCTAACACTTTCAACAAATTTGGTAGATCATGTGTACCAAAGTATTGATCTACATTTGGAATTTCCTTTTGTAAATCTGGTTTGTATCGTTCACTCAAGCAACCAGAAACAAAAACTTTATCAATTTCACCTGCTTCTTTTCTTTTCGCATAATGCAAGATCGTATCGATACTCTCTTCTTTTGCTTTGCCAATAAAACCACAAGTATTAATAACAACGATATTCCCTGCTTCATTTTCATCTTCATGAACAACATCCTTACCGTTGGCTTTCAATTGCCCCATTAAAACTTCAGAATCATATATGTTTTTAGAACATCCTAAGGTAACGACGTTTATTTTATTTTTTTTGATGGTTTTTGTACGCATAAAAATCTAGGTTATTATGTTGCAAATATAGGAAGAAACAAGCGCTTATTTATTTCATCGAGGGTTAAAAAAAAACCTCATATCGTTAGATATGAGGTTTAAAGGACTGATAAAAATCAGTATAAAGAAAGGCGGCGACCTACTCTCCCACATAAATGCAGTACCATCGGCGCAATTGGGCTTAACTTCTCTGTTCGGGATGGGAAGAGGTGAGCCCCAATGCAATAGCCACCCTAAATTGGTTGTCATTGTCACAGCGCATACTTAATGCATAAATAGCACTGCTTGAATACGAGATTCGACAAGGACGAATAAGTTAACATACGGGTAAAATAAGATCGTTTTTCAATTAAAAAGAGTGTGCTCCCGCCCGAAGGCGGGAAGCGTACATAAGTCTATGGGTTATTAGTACTACTTGGCTATGACATTACTGCCTTTACACCTATAGCCTATCAACGTGGTCATCTCCCACGACCCTTTAAAGAAATCTCATCTTGTGGTGGGTTTCGCGCTTATATGCTTTCAGCGCTTATCCCTTCCCGACGTAGCTACTCTGCCATGCTCCTGGCGGAACAACAGATACACTAGAGGTCAGTTCAACTCGGTCCTCTCGTACTAGAGTCAAATCCACTCAAATTTCTAACGCCCACAGCAGATAGAGACCGAACT
>Ga0213863_10000315_pt1 | contig 38433 bp, 31 predicted proteins | sample PICome_8_FD_160128 | JGI IMG/M metagenome (GOLD analysis project Ga0213863, IMG submission 160128) | Coastal seawater microbial communities near Pivers Island, North Carolina, United States - PICO497 | ecosystem: Environmental > Aquatic > Marine > Coastal | place: USA: North Carolina... | reverse complement strand
AGGATTACTTTGAGGCTTGTATCATATACAATGCGAACTTAATCGGCTAATATAATTGCTTTATTGTCATTAAATTCAAGGGTCCCTGAACTGATTGCTAAGGTAAGTACTTTTTCATCATCTTGATGTACTTGCATCTTTCCTTTTAATTGAGAGTGAACTATTTGCTCTTGCGAATGCACATGCACCTTAACGGTCCCTTCTTTAAGGATGGACACAACAGGAGCATGATTGTTGAGCATTTGAAATTCTCCATGAATCCCAGGAACAAATATAGAATCTACTTCTGATGAAAATAAGATTGCTTCTGGTGTTACAATTTCTAAAAACATATTTTAGTCTTTGGGCTTTAAGCTTTAGGCTTTAGGCAATTATTATGCTTCTGCTAACATTTTCTCTCCTGCGTCTATTGCATCTTGAATAGACCCTCTTAAGTTAAATGCTGCTTCAGGATATTTATCTAATTCACCGTCCATAATCATGTTGAATCCTTTAATAGTATCTTTGATGTCTACTAAAACACCTGGGATCCCTGTAAATTGTTCTGCAACATGGAAAGGTTGAGATAAGAAACGTTGTACACGTCTTGCTCTGTGTACTACTAATTTATCTTCTTCAGATAATTCTTCCATTCCTAAAATGGCAATGATATCTTGTAATTCTTTGTATCGTTGTAATAATTCTTTTACTGCTGTAGCTGTATTGTAGTGTTCATCACCTAAAACTTCAGCAGATAAAATTCTTGAAGTAGAATCTAATGGATCTACTGCAGGATAAATCCCTAATTCGGCAATTTTACGAGACAATACGGTTGTTGCATCTAAGTGTGCAAAAGTTGTTGCGGGTGCTGGATCTGTTAAATCATCTGCAGGTACATAAACTGCTTGCACAGAAGTAATAGAACCTTTTTTCGTTGAAGTAATACGTTCTTGCATAGCCCCCATCTCTGTTGCTAATGTTGGTTGGTATCCAACAGCCGATGGCATACGTCCTAATAAGGCAGAAACCTCAGAACCTGCTTGTGTAAAACGGAAAATATTATCTACGAAGAAAAGGACATCTTTCCCTTGCGCTTCTCCAGCTCCATCTCTAAAGTATTCTGCAATTGTTAAACCAGACAATGCAACTCGTGCACGTGCTCCAGGAGGTTCGTTCATTTGTCCAAATACGAAAGTTGCTTTAGAGTCTTTCATCCCGGCTTTATCTACTTTCGATAAATCCCATCCTCCTGCTTCCATAGAATGCATAAAATCATCACCATATTTGATAATTCCAGATTCTAACATCTCTCTTAGCAAATCATTCCCTTCACGAGTTCTTTCCCCAACTCCTGCAAAAACGGATAAACCACCGTGCCCTTTTGCAATGTTGTTAATTAACTCTTGAATCAATACTGTTTTACCAACTCCTGCTCCACCAAACAATCCAATTTTACCTCCTTTTGCATACGGTTCAATTAAATCAATTACTTTAATTCCTGTAAAAAGAACTTCTGTAGAAACTGATAGGTCTTCAAATTTTGGTGCAGCTCTGTGAATAGACAATCCATCATTTCCTTTTTTAGGTAAATCTCCCAGACCATCAATGGCATTTCCTGTAACGTTAAATAAACGACCGTAAATGTCACCACCTACTGGCATTTGAATTGGGGTTCCAGTTGCCGTCACTTCTTGTCCTCTTTTTAAACCATCGGTAGCGTCCATAGATATTGTACGAACAGTATCTTCTCCTACATGCTGTTGAACTTCTAAAACCAAGATAGATCCATCTGCTTTTTGAATTTCAAGTGAATCATAAATTTTAGGTAAATCAGCATTTTCTGTATTGAACTCAACGTCAATTACTGGACCAATAATTTGAGAAATTTTTCCTATTGTTGTAGACATTATTTTATCTAATTAAATGAATTAAATCTGTAAAGTTAAATAACTTCACTTTCAGGGTGCAAAGGTAATTTATTTCCATGAAATTCAAAAGAATTTTACGCTAATAAATTTCACTTTAGTGCGTAAAAAAACCTCATCAAAAAATTGATGAGGTTTAGAGTTTTAAAGAAAAAGGAAGTTTATTTGTTTGTAGTTTTGATCTCTACTCTTCTGTTCAAACTTCTTCCATCTTTATACATATTGTCTGCGATTGGGCTTGATTCTCCAAATCCTTTAGCTTCTAAACGCGCTGCATCAACTCCTTTTTCAACAAAATAAGCTTTTACAGCTGCAGCTCTTTTATCAGATATTTTTTGATTTACTTTTACAGTACCAATGCTATCTGTATGTCCAGCAATTAAAAAAGTTGCTTTTGGGTATTTGTTCATGATTGCAACAATGGCATCTAATTGATCTGCAACTCCTGATTGAAAAGAAGCATTGTCAAATTCAAATAAGATTGTTTTAGCACTCATGTTAATTGCAGCTTCTGCCTCTTCAGTAATAATTGGCAATGGACATCCATTGTTAGAAGCAGGTCCTACTTCGTTATCACAGTTATCATCTTTGTCCAATACACCGTCTCCGTCTGTATCTGGCCAAGGACATCCACCGTTTGCAGCAGGTCCAGCTGTTGTAGCACATTTGTCATCTTTATCTAAAACAGTATCTCCATCAGTATCAGGACATCCGTTGTTCGCTTTTGTTCCTTTTGCGTCTACACACATGTCATCTTTGTCAGCAATACCATCACCGTCTGAATCTGGACATCCATTCATGGCTGCAGAACCTGCAACATTTGGACATGCATCATCAGAATCTTTGATACCATCGTTATCTGCATCTGGACATCCGTTAAATGCTACCAATCCAGCTTCTTCTGGACATGCATCTTTTTTGTCGTAAACACCGTCTCCGTCTGTATCTTTTCCTCCAAATCTAAAAACTAGACCAACTGAAGATTGCCAGTGCTCTGCTATTTCATCAGAAAAACCTTTTCTATAACCTGTTTGGAAATTCACCCCTAAGTTTTCAGTAATCCAAGAATTGAAACCAGCACCTGTATTTAACATTCCTTCTGAAAAATCTCCTGCATTTACATAACCTCCTCCTAAATATACATAAGGATCAAACCATTGTGTAGTTTCTCCTACTAAGTTATTAAGGTCGTATTTTACATTTAAATCTGCTGACCAAAATAAGTCGCTATCAACTGGGGCATTATTCACACCAACGTCGATGCTGTTAATGGTTCCAGACAATTGTAAAGAGAAACCTTTCTCTAAATAAGATTCTCCAGAAATTCTAGATACTGAAGGTAAAAAATTCCAACTAGTGTTGTTTACTGGATAGTCGCTAAAGTCTACAACGTTTACTCCAAATCCTACAACGTATGGATTGTTTTCATCTTGTGCGCTTACGTTGCTAACAGTTCCTAACGTAAACAAAGCTATCACAGCTAATTTTAATAATTTCATTATCAAGTTTTTAAATTAAATTTCATTTTATTTTCCACAAAAGTAAGTGGATAAATTTTATTTACAAAGATAAATCTGACAAAATTTGAGATGAACGCCTGTTTCTAGTGCCCTTAAGTGCTTTTAATTGCTTTATTTTCCTCCAAATCTGTAGACCAATCCTAAAGAAGGTTGCCAGTGCTCTGCAACCTCATCAGAAAATCCTTTTCTGTAGCTTAACTGTGTGTTAAGACCAATGTTTTCAGTAAACCATGTATTGAAACCTGTCCCTAAGTTGAGCATTCCTTCTGAAGCATCTCCAACATTTACATAACTTCCTCCTATAAACACATAAGGATCAAACCATTGGGTTGTTTCTCCTACTAAGTTGTTTAAATCATATTTTACACTCAAGTCTGCTGACCAGTATAAAGCTTTTTCCATTGAATCTCCATCAACACCATCTTTTGTGAGATTGTTTACCGTAATCGCTGATTGTAAGGTAAAACCTTTCTCTAGGTATTTGTCATAGGACACTCTAGATAAAGACCCTAAAAAGTTCCAGTTTTGAGTAGATCCTGGATAATCACTTAAATCAATAACATTGACTCCAAAGCCTAATGCAATAGGGTTATTCTCATCTTGCGCATTTGCATTACTTACGATTCCTAATGTAAACAAAGCTATTACAGCTAGTTTTAATAATTTCATTCTAAAATTTTTAAGTTAAAGGTTAGTTTTTAATAGTCCTAAAATAAGCGGATATATTTTATCTACAAAGAAAAAGAAGAAAAAATTTTGATAGTACACTATTTTTCAACCTCCTAAATAACCTTAAATTCTTTACCAACTTTGATAAAAGCGGCAATTGCTTTGTCTAAATGTGCTTGGGTATGGGCAGCAGATAATTGTACTCGAATCCTTGCCTTATCCTTTGGGACAACGGGAAAGAAGAAGCCAATAACATAAATTCCTTCTTCGAGCAATCTGTTTGCCATTTTTTGAGCCAATTTGGCGTCGTACAACATTACGGGAACTATGGCGGCCTCTGCCCCAACAAGATCAAATCCTGCTTTTTCCATTTTTGTTCTAAAATAATTGGTATTCCATTCCAATTGATCTCGCAAGGTGGTGTCATCGAAAATCATATCAAAAACTTTCAAAGCACCTCCAACTAAGGCAGGTGCGAGAGAATTTGAGAACAAATACGGTCTTGAGCGTTGGCGCAGTATTTCAATAATTTCTTTTTTGCCTGTGGTATATCCTCCCATTGCACCACCCAGAGCTTTCCCTAAAGTACCGGTAACAAGATCTACCCGGTCCATTACATTTTTAAGTTCTACAGTACCACGGCCCGTCTTTCCAATAAAACCTGTAGCATGACATTCATCTACCATGACCATCGCATCATACTTGTCTGCCAAATCACAAATTTCATCCAATTTCGCGACAATTCCATCCATAGAAAAAACACCGTCAGTAACAATAATCTTAAAACGATGTGCTTCTTTATTAGCTGCAATTAGTTGTTTTTCAAGGGAGTCCATATCGTTATTATCATAACGATAACGAGCTGCTTTGCACAAACGAACTCCGTCTATAATGGAAGCATGGTTTAAACTGTCGGAAATAATCGCATCTTCTTTTGTTAACAAGGGCTCAAATACCCCACCGTTTGCATCAAAAGCAGCAGCATACATAATGGTATCTTCTGTGGTATAAAATTCCGCAATTTTAGCTTCTAATTGTTTGTGAATATCTTGTGTTCCACAAATAAAGCGCACCGATGACATTCCAAAACCGTAAGCATCCATAGCCTCTTTTGCTGCCTGTATAACTTCGGGATTGTTTGACAGGCCTAAATAATTATTGGCGCAAAAATTAAGTACTTCTTCTCCTGAGCTTATTTGAATGTGGGCGTCTTGTGAAGAGGTAATAATTCTTTCCGATTTATACAATCCAGCATCTTTGATGTCTTGAAGTTCTTTTTTTAAGGTATCCTTAATTTTATTGTACATTTCTTATCAATTTGAGAAATGCAAAGTTACAAAGTTTATTTTTTTGAAGATACCTCAATAACCGCTATTTCATCATGCAAATACACTAAAAGTTTTTGAATCACTTTAAAATGCATTTTTTTTAATACCTGCTCGTACTTTAATAATTGTTGATGATCTCTTTTTGAAGGTTTGCCCGTCTTGTAATCAATAATAGTGACTTCATTTTTTGCAGTGAGCACCAATCTATCTGGAATGATAATTTGATTATCAACGTCCACAATTTCTCGTTCATTGAAAACAGTTACCCCTTCCCCAAAAAAGGAAACTAGCTTTTGATGGGTTGCTATTTTAAAAATTGTTTTTTCAATTTCTACAGCTTCATTTTTTGAAATAAACCCATGCTGTATGTATTGTTTTACAACCTTTTCAATATCATTTTGTGTGATGACCTTCGACATCATTTCGTGAATTAAATTTCCAAAATCAATCGCTTTTCCTTGAGCAGTATCCCAAAGTTTCGAGGAGTTTGCCAACATCAAAATATTGTGTTCGTCTAAAGAAGTGGAAATAAATTCTTGTTGAATTTCTATTGCTTGCTGCTTCTTTTTACTGGAACTTGCCTTCTTTTTTTCACCAAAACTGTATTCAAAAACACCTTCTTTCCAGAGATTTCTCGCTTTTAAGTAGTGTATAAAAACCCCTGAATAAAAATTGGTGTTTTCTGCGCCGTCGCTTTTAATATTATGAGCTGTTATAATATACAATTGTTCTACAGACCTAGTTAAAGCAACGTACAATAAATTAAAATTATCTAATTCTTGTGCCTCTCTACGGGCATTAAATATTTGCAACCCTCTGTCGTTTATATAGCCAAGTGATTTGCTGTAATCTAGATATAACTCTGGGAATCCATCAAAAATTTCCGGCAATTGATCGAACCAAGCCTTGGGGTTTATTTGTTGATAAATATTCAAATCGTACGGAAAAATAACCACAGGGAACTCGAGGCCCTTCGACTTATGAATGGTCATTACCTGCACTGCATTCTTAGCTTCGGGGGCAACAATACTTAGGGTCTCTTTTTTATGCTCCCAGAAATCCAAAAATTCCTGAATGCTTGTTCCTTTTCTTTGTTGCTCCAAAACAAGATCTAAGAAAAATTGAACATAGGCATCTGATGTTTTGATTAACGAAAAACTTCGGATAACTTCTTCTACTTTTTCATACAATGGCTTTTGGTAGAATTTAGAAAGATCAAAAAAGATTCCAAGGGAATTTAACTCGCTAAAAAACTGCGGTTGCTCCAAACGGATGAAATTGCTTATGAACTGATGCTTTTCTTGTTGAATTTTTAAATGAGTATGCAAAAAATACAGACAATCTAATAGCGCTTCTTTGTCATTTGGATGCTGAATGGTTTGCAAAAATCGAATACAAAAATTAACTTTTGAACTCGAAGACAACAGCAAGGTTTCTGATGAAACAATGGCGATGTCGTTCTCAGATAGATAGTTTGCAACTGCAACACCATGCGCTTTTTTTCTTACTAAAATACAAACATCACTCAACGAAAATTTGGAGTCTAGTTGTTGAATGGTCTCGAAAACCTTCTTTGGATACTTCAAGGCTTCCTCCTCTTTCTCTTCTTCTTTTTTAAGAAAAGAAAGAGACACATACCCTCCTTTTTTAGTGTTTGCCAATTGTTTGTTTCCATCAATAAACAGTTTTTTGTAGCCATCATTTTGAAGGAATTGAGTCGCATGCTGAAAGAATCGATTGTTAAAATCGATTACTTCAGAATAACTTCTATAATTGGTTGCTAGTTCTTTGATTTCTTTCGATACATGAAATGGATGTTTTGATGTATCTCCGGAAGTACCGAGGTCAATAAACTGTTCTGCTTTCCCTCCCCGCCATCTATAAATGGCCTGCTTTCCATCGCCAACCAACAACAAATTACTATGCTCTTGCGCCAAAGCATTTGCAATTAATGGCATTAGGTTTTGCCATTGTAATACAGAGGTGTCTTGCATTTCGTCAATAAAATAATGTAGGTATTTTTGACCAATTCTTTCATAAATAAAAGGCGCTGGCTGCTCCTTTATATGATCTGAAATCAACTGATTAAACTCTGCATTTAAACGAATGTTGTTTTCTTCTTTAATATGGGTGAGTTCTAAATTAATATGATTTAGAACAGCGAGTGGAGTCAGGCTTTTTAGGGCCAGCTTATTTAATAAAAACTGTTTAAAGAGTTCTTTTGTTTTCTCAAAACTAGCAACAATCTGAGGAACAACCTCCTCGATCAATGCTATTTTCTCTTGGGTTGTTTTTTTGGTGTAATATTGGTGATTGTCTATTGCTTTTTCAATGACTTCACTTCTTTTAATAAAATCAAAATTGAATTGCTTTTGGGCAACATCTGTAAAAAATTTTGGAACCGTCCCACGAGTAAAATCTTTGGCAGCTATCCCTTTCTTTTCAAATACAGAAAGTAGGTGCTCCCCTACTTCAGAAACCTGTTTTTTTAATGCTTTTTGTTGCTTGTCTAACTTGTTTTTAAGTGCTCTGAAATCTGCAATCGTTTTATTAGCGAGCCCTCTAAAATGAGGAGTGTCCTCTTCGCTCAATAAAATTTTAGCAAAATCATTTAACTCTCGTGAAATATCCCAGGATTTATCATCATCTGTTTTTTCTAAGGTAAAATCGATTAACAATTGCGTTAAATTCGCATCAGTCCCAATCTTAGAAATTAAAACATCTACGGCTTCATTCAATAAAGAAACTGCATCCATCTCTACTTCAAAATTCAAAGACAAGCCCAAGTCAAACGCGAAGTTTTTAATAATTTTATGGGTAAAACTATCAATGGTTGTTATTGAAAAAGCTGCGTAATTCTGTAAAATTACTCCTAAAATTTTCTTGCTTCTTTCTTTGATAGTGGCTTTATCAATAGCGATTTCTTTTTGAATATCGCAAAATAAATCATTTTCTTCTCCTTCAGAAAAAGCTTCCAAATTAGACAAAACTCGCGCTTTCATTTCTGCAGCAGCTTTGTTTGTAAAGGTAATTGCCAAAACTTTTTGAAACTGAAAAATATCTTTTGAGTTTAATAAAACTTTCAGGTATTCTTTGACGAGTGTATATGTTTTTCCGCTTCCAGCAGAGGCATTATAAACTTGAAACGTTGAAGGTGGGTGCACAATTTATTATTAGCGATGAATTGTACGAATTTAAGTAAAATTTATCGTGATTTCACGAATCTATACTCAAAATAAATTCCACAAATAAGGACAAAGACAACATTGTTTTTAAGTAAAAAACAGCGTTGTAGTCAAAAACGATGGGCTTTCTAATTTGATTAGGAATCGTGTCCAGTGCTAAAAAAAAGAATTTCTTTCTATCCCAGTCCAACGTCCAAACACATCATCACAATAAACCCACCTATAAATCCAAGTGTTGCAATGTCTGTATACTTATCGCGTTGTGTTTCCGGAATTACTTCTTCTACCACTACAAAAATCATTGCGCCAGCTGCAAATGCCAATGCATAAGGTAAAATTGGGGTAAAGAACGCAACAGCCAGTGCTCCTAAAACTGCAGCCACAGGCTCTACCACGGCAGACAATTGTCCAAACCAAAAACTTTTTAGTCTACTTGCTCCTTGTCTTCGTAAAGGCATTGCAACTGCAAACCCTTCTGGAAAATTTTGAATTCCAATACCAATTGCCAAAGAAATTGCTGCAATAATCATTTCTGTTTGCTCTGCACCAACCAAAGTAGATGCGGCGCCAAATAAAACACCAACTGCCAATCCCTCTGGTATGTTGTGCAAGGTAATTGCCAAAACCAATAGGGTGGTTTTGTGCCATTCTGTTTTTACCCCTTCAGCTTCACTTTCTTTAAAATTGATATGGAGATGTGGTAAGATTTTATCCATTCCAAACAAGGCCAAAGCACCCAATGCAAAACCGATTGCCGAGGGCAATACCTTCACAAAACCTTCTCCCGGACTATTCTCTATCGCTGGCGCCAACAAACTCCAAAAACTTGCAGCCACCATAACACCTCCTGTAAAACCAAGCATCCCGTCTAAAACGGCTCTGTTCATTTTTTTAAAGAAGAACACCAAAGCAGCCCCTAAGGCGGTTAATCCCCATGTAAAAAGGGAGGCATATAATGCCGCTAATATGGGGTGTTCTTTTGCAAATGCAACTAATTGATCGAAAGTACTCATGCTCTTTTCTTATTGTATTTATGACCCAGGGAGGATCTTGATGTATAAATTATTGGCTATCTTATTTGAAATTGAAAATTCTCTATTGGAAATTTGTAGCTGCATAGAACCGTCAAAAGGCTCTTTCCCTACGACTTTTATTTCATAGCCTAAAGCAATTTTTTGTTTGTCTAAAAACTGTAAAAAATCTGAGGAAGAGTCGTTCACACCAACACATATTCCGCTTTGACCAAGACCTAAAGTAGCTAGTAGTTTTTTTTCTAAAAGATCATAGTTTCCTTCTTTATCTGGAATTGGATCACCGTGTGGATCCTGTTTTGGAAATCCTAAGAACGCATCCAATTCATTGGTTAATTTGGGCGATTTAATGTGCTCTAACTGCTCTGCAACTTCATGAACTTCGTCCCATGAAAAGTTTAATTTTTCTACTAAAAAAACTTCCCACAATCGGTGTTTTCTTACAATGCTTGCGGCTATTTTTCTTCCATAAGAAGTCAATAATACCCCTTGATACTTTTTGTAATGAATCACTTTTTTTTCAGAAAGTTTCTGCACCATATCGGTGACAGAAGAAGGTTTTGTGGCCATTTTTTTTGCGATAGCATTTGTAGAAATTCCTGTAGATGAAATTTCACTTAAATGAAAAATGGCTTTTAGATAATTTTCTTCTGTTTGCGTATACACGGAACAAAAGTAATGAAGTTACTGGTAATAAAAAATAATTTTTAGATACGCCTAAAAATTGACTTCAAAATAAGCTCAAATAAAAATACTTGCCTTTTAAATATTAGTTATCGCCCCCAAATTCTTGAAACCAAAGATCTTGGCACAAAGCTATAAACAATCCCTACAGAAAAATATTTGTGTGATTTTTGCAAATACGTTTTATCCGATGAATACCGGAGCATGGCTTGAAAATTAACCCCATATTGTTGAGAAAACCAGAGCGTATTTCCGGCACCAAAATTTATAGTAGGGGAAGTTATTAATGCGTTAATAGAACTTACGCCCAACAACAAGTAAGGAACTGCATTATCATCTGATCGGTTAAAATCATACCGAATCGTGGCATCTAATGTCAAATACTCATTAAGCTGTGGATCAATAATCTGACCTGCAGCTACTGCAGCATTCAATGAAAATCCACCCGCCAAATGTCGAGAAACATCGAGTCTTGGGAATTGATGCACAAATTGATAGCCTAAAAGTTTTGATTGCTCCGGTGTATATTTCGCGAGTGCATAACTTACTCCGGCAGTCCATTTGCTGTCTTCACTTTGCGCACAGAAAGAAAATGTAAACATGAATACAACTATTGTAAACAGCAAGTTTTTGTTTCTCATCATTGAATTTGTTATTGATTGGTAGTATTTCGTTAAGGAATACAACTTAAAGATTGTAAATATATTCTATTTGAATAGAAAATAAAATTGAAAATGGTTTTTTATCATTATAGAGCTTACATTTGTATAAAAATATAGTTCGTTGAGTAAACAGAACATTGTAGATCAGTATCAAAAGTCTGCGAATATTTCGCAGATCATTAAAGCGTTTGAACAAGACAAAACTTCTCTTCAATTGAGAAATTTAGTGGGCTCTTCATTTTCTTTTGTGATCGCTGAAACTTTTAAAAAAACAGACAGGCCCTACCTTTTAATTTTTGACAATAAAGAAGAAGCTGCATATCACCTAAATGATTTGGAGCAACTTTTAGGAGATAAGAATGTGCTTTTTTATCCTAGTTCGTATCGAAGACCCTACCAAATTGAAGAAACCGATAATGCAAACGTACTGTTACGTTCGGAGGTTTTAAATCGAATTAATTCCAGAAAAAAACCAGCAATAATTATTACCTATCCAACGGCATTATTTGAAAAAGTAGTCACAAAAAAAGAATTAGAAAAAAACACCCTAAAGGTTACTGTTGGAGAAAATTTATCTTTAGATTTTGCAAACGAAATGCTATTTGAATACAAATTTAAACGTGTCGATTTTGTTACTGAACCGGGCGATTTCTCTGTAAGAGGAGGAATTATTGATGTCTTTTCTTTTTCAAACGACGAACCGTATCGAATTGAATTTTTTGGAGACGAGATAGACAGTATTCGAACTTTTGACGTTGCCACGCAATTGTCTAAAGAAAAGCTCACCAAAATAGCAATCATTCCAAACATTGAGAACAAAACCCTACAAGAAAGTAGAGAGAGTTTTTTAAAATACATTCCAGGAAAGACAGCTGTTTTTTTAAAAAATAAAGAATTACTTACGGGAAGGCTAGATGTATTTTATACAAAAGCCGAGGAAGCTTTCAACAACTTATCCAAAGAAATAAAACACGCAAAACCAATCGATTTATTTTGTAATGGTGCCTTTATAACAAAACAATTGCGCGACTTCTCTTTGGTGAATTTCGGAAACGAAAAAAACCTCGACAAATTAGACCATGACAACAATAATGAGATCGCATTTGATACGCTTCCACAGCCTTCATTTAACAAGCAGTTTCCTTTATTGATAGAAAACTTAAACGAATACCATAAGGCCGGTTTTACCAATTATATCTTTTGTGCCAACGAGCAACAAGCCAATCGATTTCATGATATTTTTGACGATGCTACATCTGAAGTCCATTACGAAACTATTGTTTTTCCGTTGTATCAAGGCTTTGTTGACGTTCATACAAAACTCGTTTGCTACACCGATCATCAAATTTTTGAGCGGTACCATAAATTTAAATTAAAAAATGGATATGCAAAGAAGCAAGCCATCACTCTGCAAGAATTAAATAAATTAGAAATCGGAGATTATGTAACCCATATGGACCATGGAATTGGAAAGTTTGGAGGCCTACAAAAAATTGATGTAGATGGCAAAAAACAAGAAGCCATAAAACTGGTCTATGGAGATAGAGATATTTTATATGTAAGTATTCACTCACTACACAAAATTTCAAAATTTAATGGCAAAGACGGAAAACCGCCAAAAGTTTATAAATTAGGTTCTGGGGCTTGGAAAAAAATCAAGCAAAAAACAAAAGCAAGAGTCAAACACATTGCCTTTAATTTGATTCAATTATACGCAAAAAGAAAACTTCAAAAGGGCGTTGCTTATGGGCCTGATACCCACATGCAACATGAATTGGAAGGAAGTTTTATGTATGAAGACACCCCCGATCAATTTTCTGCAACACAGGACATAAAAAAAGACATGGAAAAGGAACAACCCATGGATCGTTTGATTTGTGGTGATGTTGGTTTCGGAAAGACAGAAGTAGCAGTTAGAGCTGCCTTTAAAGCAGTAGATAACGGAAAACAAGTCGCCGTTTTGGTCCCTACGACCATTTTGGCTTTTCAACATTTTAAAACCTTTTCTGAACGATTAAAAGGCTTCCCAATAAAAATAGATTATTTGAATCGATTTCGAACTGCGAAGCAAAAAACAGCAGTTATAGAAGGCGTTCAGCGTGGCGAAGTTGATATCATTATTGGCACACATCAATTGACAAACAAACGAATTGCGTTTAAAGATTTAGGATTGTTAATAATCGATGAGGAACAAAAATTTGGCGTCGCGGTTAAAGACAAACTCAAAACGATAAAAGAAAATGTAGATACCTTGACATTGACTGCAACGCCTATCCCTAGAACTTTGCAATTTAGTTTGATGGCAGCGAGGGATTTGTCAGTAATAAAAACACCACCACCAAACAGACATCCTATAGATACCAATGTAATTCGTTTTAACGAAGAAGCTATTCGAGATGCTATTTCTTACGAAATCTCTCGAGGAGGACAGGTATTCTTTATTCATAATCGAATAGAAAACATTAAGGAGGTTGCAGGACTGCTTCAGCGCTTGGTTCCATCGGCAACCATTAAAGTTGGTCATGGGCAAATGGATGGCAAAAAACTAGAAGAATTAATGCTCGGGTTTATGAACAATGAATTTGATGTTTTGGTATCTACAACGATTATAGAAAGTGGTTTGGATGTACCAAATACGAATACTATTTTCATAAATAATGCCAATAATTTTGGCCTGTCTGACTTGCACCAAATGCGGGGTAGAGTTGGGCGTTCAAACAAGAAAGCCTTCTGCTACTTTATTACCCCTCCCTATCATTTGATGACAGATGATGCAAGAAAACGAATTGAAGCGTTGGTATTGTTTTCTGATTTAGGAAGCGGAATTAACATTGCAATGAAAGATTTAGAAATTCGTGGTGCTGGAGATTTATTAGGTGGTGAACAAAGTGGTTTTATCAATGACATTGGGTTTGACACCTATCAAAAAATTCTGAAAGAAGCCATCGAAGAGCTAAAAGAAAACGAATTTAAAGAGTTGTACCCAAACGATCTTTCCAAGCCAAAAGAATTTGTAAAAGAAGTGCAAATTGACACTGATTTTGAAATTTTATTTCCGGATGATTACGTGAATTCAATTACAGAGAGATTGAGCTTGTACAACAAGTTAGGAAGCCTTGAAACTGAAGAAGCATTGGCCATTTTTGAAACAGAAATCGTAGATCGTTTTGGAAAAATACCTAATGAAGTGAGTGACCTTTTGAATTCTGTGAGAATAAAATGGTTCGCAAAAGCCTTAGGTTTGGAGAAAATTATTTTAAAAAAGAAAAGAATGCTTGGCTATTTTGTTGCAAATCAACAGAGTGATTTTTATCAAACCGAAGCCTTCACGAAAATAATAAAATACGTGCAGCAAAATGGTAAAAGTTGTGTTATGAAAGAAAAAGAAACTAAAAATGGATTGCGTTTGCTAATCACTTTTATAAAAATTGACTCTGTAAAAACAGCTTTGAGCATTTTACAAAAAATATAAGTCTTGCAAAATTCTAACCTCAAAAACATTTCCAGCTTATTATTAGCAACCCTATTTATAAGTACCTCTGGGGTCTTAGGCAAGTACATTGCACTTCCTACTGAAATCATTATATGGTTTCGGGCATCGCTGGCCATGGTCTTTTTATATGTTTACTGTACCTACAAAAAAATCAATCTTCACATCCACGCAAAAAAAGAATACCTCCCTTTTTTTATAAGTGGTGTATTTATGGCAGTGCACTGGATAACTTATTTTTATGCTTTAAAACTTTCCAACGTTGCGCTAGGTATCTTGTCGCTGTATACTTTCCCCATGCTAACGGCATTGTTAGAACCCTTGTTTCTAAAAGTAAAATTTAACCCCATACACCTTGTTTTAGGGCTTCTTATTCTAGGAGGGCTTTCTTTTTTAGTGCCTGATTTTAATTTGAAAAACTCCCAAGTTAAAGGAATTTTATTTGGTGTGTTTTCGGCACTTTGCTATGCCATTCGAATCCTGATCTTAAAAAAACATGTTGCCAATTATAACGGAACCATGCTCATGTTTTATCAAACGGTTATTATTACAATTTTACTCTTACCAACGCTGTTTTTTATGGATCTTAGCGGACTGCAAAGTCAGCTTCCTTTTTTGATCTTATTGGCACTCGTAACCACTGCCATTGGGCATAGCCTGATGTTGCATTCCTTAAAGTCTTTCTCGGCTACTACTACAACCATTATTAGTAGTTTGCAACCTATTTTTGGCATTGGTTTGGCCGTCCTGTTTTTAAATGAAATCCCAAATTACAATACGTATATTGGAGGTGGATTGATTTTATTGACGGTTGTTATTGAAAGTGTCAGGAATAAAAAATAGCTTTTCTTTAAAACAACTCTTTGTTGCTAATGTCCAGATAGTTTCGCTTTACAAAATCGAGAATGGTTTCTAAGACCTCTCCCATATTTTCACAATCTTTAAACTTCACATCTCCTACATATTTTATCAAATGCTTTTTTAATAATTGAACATTTTCTGAAAAAGAAATGGTATCCTGCTGCATACATTTAATCAACCTTGCCGTTCTTCTTGGTGCAGCAATCATTCTTTTTGCCATAAAAGAACGTTCTTCTACTTTATACTGCTGAATGGAATTGTTGTCTAATTTTTTACTCACCATTTCTACGATCTTGAAGTTCTCTTTCATAAACTGAAGGTTATAGACTTTTAAGTTTCCTTCAAAAGATTGTTGGTCAAAATCGATGGCTCTAATCTTATAAATAATTTGATCAAAATCATGTGTGGGAATAATCACATAATTGTACGAACGCATATCACCCAGCAAACGCACAAGGCAACGTTCTTTAAACTTTATAAACTCTTTGGCAATTTGAGATTTTTCAGCTTCTGTACATTTTGGTAAGAAATCTTTTATAAAATCGTCTCCTGGAATTCCGGCGATATGTTCTTCAATTAAAGTGTCTTTATAGACCAAAAAATTCATATTGTGGGGAGACAAAATATGCTCTAACTCTAGGCCATACACGCGGGATGCATCAGCTTTTTTTACATAAAAATAGGTGTAGTTATCATTTAAAATATTTCGAATTTTTATACGAAATGGCTTCGAATTTCCAAAAGTACAATAATCAATAGCATCCACATTTAAGTAAGGAATGGTTGCGTCATTCCCATCGGAATGCAACATTGTATATATTTTTTTTAAACTCTTATCGATCTCTTTTCGATCAAATTCTGAATAATAGGTTCGAATCCAAAGAGTGTCATCATCACTCTTATCATACACTGTAACTGAGCCTTGAAAACGCAATAAGTCATCATAAAAAATAGGGATCTTTATGGTCCTATTGTACTTCAATAAATACTTTCCTAACATTTCGTTTATAGGAAATGTTGGCTTTTTCTTAGACATCAATTTTTTCTCTACGGGCATTTTTCTATTGATTTTTCTCAAAAATAAGGATAATTAAATCAGTTCAAACAACTTCCCCGGCAAAGGTTTTAAAACACCTTTCATTTCCAATTGCAACAAAAGTGGTGAAAGTTGAAATACTGGAATATTAGATGCGAAAGAAATAGCATCGATATCTTGTTGACCTTTCAAATGTAAAAGGTCATAAACTTTTTGTTCCTTTTCATTCAAATCAAAAAACAATTGTTTTTGGGTTAATATCGGTTTTTCTTGCAAATCCCAATTCAACATTTTTACAATGTCTGAAGCATTAGTAAGGACGGCTGCTTTGTTGTTTTTTATCAAATCATTGCATCCTTTGCTATAAATATCTGAAGCTCTTCCGGGCAATGCAAAGACATCTCTATTGTAAGAGTTGGCAATATCCGCCGTTACCAAAGACCCTCCTTTTTCTGCCGATTCTATAATAATTGTTGCTTTTGATATGCCTGCAACGATTCGATTTCTTTTTAAAAAATTTTCTCGTTGTGGTGGGTCATCGTGCCAGAATTCGGTAAGAAACCCCCCATTTTCATTGACTTGATGAATGTATTTTTTATGTATTTTAGGATAGGTGTGTTCAAAACCATGTGCTAAAACAGCCACCGTTTGTAAATTGTTTTTTATGGCAGCTTTGTGAGCACAAATATCAACGCCGTAGGCAAAACCACTTACAATAACAGGATTGTAAATTGACAAGTCTTTGAGGAGTTGATTGCAAAAATCTCTGCCATAAGAACTCATATTTCTTGTTCCAACAATTGATATGATTTTATCATTCGAAATATCAATACTCCCATCTTTAAAAATAAGAATTGGAGCATCAATACAATGTAGCAGGTTTCTTGGATAATCAGCCTGAAGAAAATAAGAATATTGAAGCTTATTCTTTTGAATATAATGTAATTCTTGTGTTGCTTTTAAAATATTGCTCGTGTCAAACAAGTGCCTTAAAACATGGTCTCCTATACCGTTAATTTTTCCTAGCGTAGTTTTTTTTTCCTTAAAAATTTGTGCAACATCTCCAACCTGGACAATGAGTTTTTTTGCCAGAATATCACCAACAGCTTTGCTTCTTTGCAACCGTAAGATTGCCAATAATTTTCTCTTCTTCCAAAAGGCAACAATTTGATAACCAAGGCATAAAAAAATTGTTAATAATTTTTACCCCCGCATTGCTTACAACTTTACAAATTTTATATCTTTGTAACTATGGCAATAGAAAAGTATATTAATGATTTATTATATAGATACGATTGTGTAATTGTTCCAAATTTTGGTGGTTTTATTACCAACAAAATTGGCGCAAAAATCAATCCTTTTTCACATACTTTTCACCCACCAACAAAGCAAATCGCATTCAATGCGCACTTAAAACAAAATGATGGCTTAATGGTTAATTATATTGCCTCGGTAGAGAATATTTCCTTTGAAAAAGCCCTTGCAAAAATAAATACTAGTGTTGCTTCTTGGAATGAATCTTTAAAAAATGATGCGCTTGTTTTTGAAAATATTGGAGAACTTGCTTTCAATGACAAAAAACAGTTAATTTTTGAACCTCAAAAAGAGCATAATTTCTTAACAAATTCTTTCGGTTTATCCGCGGTTACATCGGCAGCAATAAAGCATACAGCGCCTTCTGCAGCGAATAAATCTGTCATTCCGCTATTTGCTAAATATGCAGCAACAGCGGTAGTGCTTTTATCGCTTGGTTTTATTGCCTACAACGGATATCAAGTAAGAACGCAAGAAAAAATATATGCCTCTCAAAAAGAAGCAATCGACAAAAAAATACAAGCGGCTACATTTGTCATTTCAAATCCGCTACCCACCATTTCCTTACCAATAACCAAGGAATCTCCAAAATCTTTTCACGTAGTCGCTGGAGCTTTTCAATTCCCAGAAAATGCAGAAAGGAAATTGAAACAACTGAAGAAGGAAGGGTATAATGCGTCCATTTTAGGCTTGAATAAATGGGGACTCACCCAAGTTGCTTTTGATAGTTTTTATTCGCGTGAAGATGCGCTTGCTACGCTCACAACAATAAAGAAAGGTGTCTCTAAAGATGCTTGGATTTTGGCTAAAAAATTCTAAAACCGCAGCGTTGCTTTTCTTTCAATATTCTCTTTCGTTTGCAAACGATTCTTACCTTTGTAAAAAATATTTATGAATTCAAAAACACCGAAAGCCTCGTTAACAATACTAACCGATTTGGTTTTACCTGGAGAAACGAACTACTTAGACAATCTTTTTGGTGGCGAGTTATTGGCACGAATGGATCGTGCTTGCAGTATTGCAGCAAGACGTCATTCTAGAAGAATTGTGGTTACAGCCTCAGTAAATCATGTTGCCTTTAACAAGTCTGTCCCCGTCGGGAGTGTAGTTACTGTGGAAGCAAAAGTATCGCGTGCTTTCAAATCTTCCATGGAAATTTTTGCAGATGTTTGGATTGAAGACAGGCAATCTGGAGAAAAAACAAAAGTGAACGAGGGAATCTACACCTTTGTAGCTGTTGATGAGCTTGGAAAACCTGTAGCAATTGAACAAATAACTCCGGAAACCGACTTGGAAAAAGAACGATTTGAAGGTGCTTTAAGAAGAAAGCAATTGAGTTTAATTCTGGCCGGAAAACTGAACCCTGCTGACGCAACAGAATTAAAAGCTTTATTTGTAAAAACAGGTCAAAAATAAATCCGATTCACAAAAAAATAATGCGCCAATAACTTATCGTTTGAGCATCCATGAAGCTGGATTTAAGCGCGTCGTATTTTTAAACAATAAAAAGATAAGGGTCGTTTTACCAGTTACTTTATCGGTGTATACTTTCCCTAACTCTTGACCAACGGTCACTTTATCGCCCATTTTAACCAATGAGTTTTCCAAATTATTATAGGCCGTAATATAGTTTCCATGCTGGATTAAAACATTTTTTTTCCGTTCAGTCGTCAATTGAATAGCCAGGACGGTACCTCCAAAAATGGCAGATGCATAGGCTCCTTTTTTGGTTGCCAAGTGCAAACCAGAGCTATTAATTGTAATTCCACTAAATGTAGGGTGAGGTTGTTTCCCAAAACGTCTAATAACCAAACTTTCTCTTAAAGGCCAGGGAAGCTTTCCTTTGTTCGATTCAAATTTTGCCGCTAAAGCTTTTGCTTCTGGGCTAAGAATAAATTCATTTTTTTTAGTTTTATTTGAATTTCCTTTAGCCCTTTTATTTGCACGCGCAATGGCCGCTTTAATTAATTTGTCTATTTTTTGTGCAATCTTTTTTTCTTCACGAATCGATTTTCGAAGTTCGCTCTTGTATTTTTTTTCTTTCTTTTTAATTTCAGAAACAAGTTTTTCTTGACTTTCTTTATCTTGTTCGATCTTACTTTTCTGTTCGTTTTCTGTTAAAATTAATGTGTCTTTTTTCTGTTTTTGTAGCTTTAAAGAAGCTACAAATTGCTTTACAAGATCTGTTTGTACGGTGATTTCTTCTCCTTGTTTTTTTCGAAATGTAGCATACTGCTTCATGTATTCTAAACGCTTATAGGCTTGTCTAAAATTACGCGAAGACAATAAAAACATGGCTCGGCTTTGTTGTGATTTGCTCTTGTATGATTTAAAAATCATCGATGCATAATCCTCTTTCAAGACCGATAGGCGTTTATTAAGTTCTGCTATTTTATCTTCATTGGAAACAATTTCAGCGGATAGGAGTTTGACTTCTAAATGAATTGTTTCAATCAATTTCTCGCGAACATCAATTTTTTGATTGAGTGCACTTAAATCTTCTAACGCATTTTTTTGATCTTTTTTTACCTCAAAGAGCAACTTATTTACCTTTTTAATTTTTAGGTTCAATTTCTTTCGTTGTGTTTCTAGCTGCTTTCGAGTTTGACCAGAAATGCATACTGTACTTAATATGAAAAGTAAAAATGAAAAGTAAAACCGTTGTCTGATCATTATAAATTAAGGCGTTTATAATTTGTTGGAATCTTGAAAGAAGTATTTACTGCTGTGTTTAATTTAATGGACTTAAACGTTGCGTCTATCTGTGTAAATTGCTTTTTTTGCTGAGCGCTAATACTAATTTTTGTGGGGATAACTTCGGATTGAATGATCTTGTAGTTCGAGTATAAAATAGCTAATTGTTGTTGTTTAATTGAATTTACAATCTGTTGTTTGTCTAGTTTAAAATGGGATGGGCTAACTGAATAAAAGGCCTGAAACAAATCTGATTGATCTTTTGGTGATAACACATAGGCATTGTCTTTTATTTCAAGTTGTTGTTTTTGCTTTTTTACATTCTGCATTGCTTGCCCTAAAAGTATATTTTGCAACTGTTCAAAATTAACCGTAGTACCAAAAAGCTGGGCTAACCTTGAAAAATCTCCTTCATAATAATTTTTGAAAAAAGGAGAATAGTATTGTACGCTTGTCGGCGTTATCTTTACTTTTAAAATAGTAATGAATTTTGACACTTTTAACCAGAGAACTTCGTCTTTTACAAGCCGGAGCGCAACAGTAACATTTTCTTTTGCTTTGCCGTTGTCAAACTTCACTTTTAGTTTTGCTGCAATCGTCTTTTTATCAAAATTAACGGCAACATGCTTTCTGGCAACTTTTCTCGCAGACATTTTTTTAGCAATTGCATTGGCATCAATGACGCTTTTATTCGTGCCGCAGGATGTAAAAAATAGCAAAAGAACACATATTCTAAAAAGGTATTTCATCTGCTTTAGTCTTTATTTAATTTCTTTAAATACTTTTTCTCTTCTTGTGGGTTTTCCAAACCTTTATAAGATTTTGCAATTTCTCTAAAAAATGCTTGTTCCATTTCATCTTCGATAACAAAGTCAATACCCCTTTTCAATACAGACAACGCATTTTTATATGCTTTCTGATGGTTCAATATTTTTCCTTGCACCAAATATACGTAGGGTTGGGCAGGAAACCATAGAATTCCTTGTTTGCTATACTTTAATAAAACGGCTTCATTTTTAGAATTTTTCAATAATCGTTCCAAAGAAAGATAGGTTTTGTCAAAATCAAATTTAGCTTGAAAAGAATCTAGTTTTATGGGTTCTTCTTCTTTTTTAACTCTTAATTTTCTTTTTTCTAATGCCGTTTTTAAGTTTCGAAAATACACGGAAGATCCATTTTCTTCTGCAATTAAATTTACAGTTTCAAGTGCTTTTTCTGGTTGATTATTTCTAAGATACAGCTTTGTTAACATTTCTTTTAGCCGAACATTTTTAGGTTTTTGTGCAATCAACCTATTTTGTATTTCAATGGCTTCAGCATAGCGATTACTCCTTTGTAAAACCGCAACCAAATGCTGCAGCATCCAATGGTTTTTTGGGTCTTTTTCCAAAGCTCTATCAATGTATTCTTTGGCCAATTGAATTTGATGTAGTGCAAAATAATTCTTAGAAAACTCAAAGAAAACAGCGGCATCATTTGGGAGTATTTGATGACAACTTTCTAAATTCTCGATTGCTTTTTGATAGTTACGAATCGATTTCTCTGCCAATGCTTTAAAAAAATATTGTTGGAATTTTAACTCTTTTTCTTCGGTTAAATCTTTTGGCAACGCAATACTATCTTGTGCATAAGAAGGCATTGAAAAGAGTATAAAAAATAAAGCATAAAAAACTAACGCACTTGTAAAGAAAGACTTTACAACTTTTTTTTCGTTATTCTTTATGCTAAAATTCATTTATAATAATTCCGTATAGTCCCCAATACTTACCGAAGTGTGATCTCCATTGTATTTGGCATGATTTCCAATCATTGCCAACTCTAAATTGGCATTTTTTATAGAAACATTGGATTGGATTAGTGAGTTTTTAATCGTTGAATTTGTAACTACACTGTTTGCTCCAATAGAAACGTAGGGTCCTATTTTTGTGTTTTTTAAGAGCACATTTTCACCAATAAAACAGGGTTGAATAATTTCTGAATTATCAAGAACAACATCTTTAGCTACAAGGTTATTCCCTGCTTGCTGCTCAAAACCTAATACTTGTTTGTTGGTATCAACAGTAGGATCTTTTTTACCACAATCCATCCAAGCATCTACTTTTCCTGGAATAAATTTTGCGCCTTCTCTTTTTAAAGTTTCTAAGACATTGGTCAATTGATATTCATTGTTCTCTTTTAAATCGTTGTCCACTAAATATTCAACTTCCTTTCTAACACGGTCTCCGTCTTTAAAATAATAAATACCGATAATCGCTAAATCTGAAACAAAATCTTTTGGTTTTTCTATGAAGTCGGTAATAAAACCATGCTCCACTTTTACAACACCAAAAGCACTTGGATCTTTCACTTGCTTTACCCATATAGCACCATCTGCACTGGCATCTAATTTAAAATCTGCTTTAAATAAAGTATCTGCATAAGCAACTACACAGGGACCACTTAAAGAATCTTTAGCACAATAAAGGGCATGTGCAGTTCCTAAGGCTTCCTCTTGAATGTATACCGATCCTTTGGTTCCTAATGCTGCTGCTATTTTTAATAAGGTTTCTTTCGTATTTGCTGGAAACCCTTTTGCTGCGGGTCCAATGATGAAAGCTATTTCATCGATTTCTTGTGCAACAACAGCCGTAATATCTTCCACCAACCGTTGTACAATTGGTTTTCCTGCAATAATTGTTAAAGGTTTAGGAATTGTGAGCGTATGAGGTCTTAAACGTGACCCTATTCCGGCCATTGGTACAATTATTTTCATAAAAAATTCTTTTCTAATTTTGAAAGGCAATATACCACTTATTGAGAGATTAAAAAAGATTAAATCCCTCGAGGAATTGCGGCAATAAGTGTTTTCGTATACGTTGTTTTTGGAGCTTTGTATATAACATCTGCATCTCCAATTTCTTCAATTTCTCCTTGGTTCATGACCACCAATTGATCTGACATGTATTTGACCACAGAAAGGTCGTGGGAAATAAAAATATAGGTAAAATTGAATGTTGTCTTTAATGCATTCAATAAATTTAAAACTTGTGCTTGTACAGAAACATCCAAAGCCGAAACCGATTCATCACAAATGATTAGCTTAGGTTGTAAAGCAATTGTTCTTGCAATACCGATGCGCTGTCTTTGTCCTCCCGAAAATTCGTGTGGATATCTGTTAAAATGATCCGCTTCTAAGCCCACTTTTTTCAGCAGTTCTAAAACATAACTTGTTCTTTCTTTCTTGTTGGATAAGATTCCATGAACTTGCATCGGTTCTAAAATTGCATTCCCAACCGTGATTCTTGGATTCAGTGATGAAAAAGGATCTTGAAATATAATCTGAATGTCTTTTCTAAGTTTTTTCAATCCTGTTTTTGACAGTTGAGTAATGTCCTTTCCTTCGAAAAGAACTTGCCCAGCGGTTGCTTTTTCTAAATGCAAAAGAGTTCTTCCTAAAGTTGTTTTACCACAACCAGATTCACCCACCAAACCCAATGTTTCTCCCTCGAAAATCTGAAATGAAATATTGTTTACAGCTTTTACTACTTCGTCTTTCTGAAACCATGAGCCTTTGGTGATAAACTCTTTTTTTAGATTGCGAATTTCTAACAAGGGAGATTTCTGATATATTTTTTCATGAAAACGAGCTCTTTCTTCTTTTGTATAAACACTCCCATCAAAAGTTTCTTCAATAAAATCTGATACCGTTGGTAATGTATGAAGCCTTCGCTCTAAATTTGGTTTCGAATTAATTAGTGCTTTGGTGTAATTTTTTTGGGGGTTTAAAAAAACTTCTTTTGTGCTTCCTTGCTCCACGATGTTTCCGTTGTACATGACAACAATCCGATCTGCTATTTCAGAAACCAAGGCTAAATCATGAGTTATAAAAAGAATACTCATTCCATATTCTTGTTGCAATTCTTTTAACAATAAAATAATTTCCTTTTGAACGGTAACATCTAAAGCTGTTGTTGGCTCATCAGCAATCAAGATTTCTGGCTTGCAGGCGATTGCCATAGCAATCATTACCCGTTGTTTTTGCCCTCCACTTATTTGATGTGGATAGGCATTAAAAATACGGGAAGCTCGGGGTAATTTTACTTTTTCAAAAAGCGCAATTACAGTAGCATAAATTTCATTTTTAGAAAGTTGTGTATGCTGTTGTAAAATTTCTGCAACCTGAAATCCACAGGTTAACGTAGGATTTAAAGAACTCATAGGTTCTTGAAAAATCATGGCAATTTTACGCCCTCTTATTTTCTGAAATGCTTTTTTGGAATAGGTGTTTATATTTTCTTCATTGTAGAAAATAGCACCATTAACTTTTGCTATTCCTTTTGGCAATAACCCTAAAAGCGCCAAAGATGTGATCGATTTTCCACTTCCTGATTCCCCTACCATGCCTAAAATTTCATTTTGGTGTAATGAAAAAGAAATGTCATGAACAGCTGCTTCAAATTTTTTGTTTTGAAGAAAAGAAATTGAAAGGTTCTTAATAGTGAGCATTTATAAATTTTGAAATACTAAAATAAGCTTTTAATTGTACTCTTTATCTGAGAGCGCAGAAACTTTTTTTTAAGAAAACAAACCCAAAGGTACAATGGGTACAAAAAAGTCAATTAATCCTTTTAAACCCGAGTTAACGTTCGGGTTTTTTGTTTCTTTGTAATTCCTAAAAATCAACCTTTTGAATTACTTAACAGTAGAAAATATCTCTAAGTCCTACGGAGAACGTGTTTTGTTTGATGACATTTCTTTCGGAATAAACAAAGATCAAAAAATAGCTTTTGTAGCTAAAAATGGAAGTGGAAAAACTTCTATTTTGAATATCATTGCGGGTTTGGACACTTCCGATACAGGGCAGGTTGTAAGTAGAAAAGGAATTTCCATCGCTTATTTGGCTCAAAATATGGATTTGGATCCAGCGCTTACGATCGAGGAGACTATTTTTGCAACTGACAATACGGTATTAAATGTTGTAAAACAATATGAAGCAGCTTTGGAGAATCCGGAAAATGCGGATGCATTTCAAACTGCATTTGATTTGATGGAGCAATACAACGCATGGGATTTTGAAACCCAATACCGCCAAATTTTATCAAAATTAAAATTAGACGATCTAACATTAAAAGTAGGAGCCCTCTCTGGAGGACAAAAAAAACGGCTTTCTTTGGCTATTGTTTTAATTAACAAACCCGACCTGTTAATTCTAGATGAACCCACAAATCATTTGGATTTAGAAATGATTGAATGGCTGGAGGCTTTCTTTGCAAAAGAAAAAATAACGCTATTTATGGTAACCCACGATCGGTATTTCTTGGAGCGGGTTTGTAATGAAATTATCGAATTGGACGAGGGGAAGATCTATAAATACAAAGGGAATTATTCCTACTACCTTCAAAATAAAGAGGAACGCTTGGCATTGGAAGCGACCAATTTGGGGAAAGCCAAAAGTTTATTCAAAAAAGAATTGGACTGGATGCGTAAGCAACCCAAAGCAAGAACAACAAAATCGAAATCAAGAATTGATGATTTTTATACAATCAAAGAAAAAGCACACCAAAGAAGACAAGATCATCAAATTCAGTTAGAAATTCATATGGAACGTTTGGGAAGTAAAATCTTAGAGCTTCACAAATTGAAAAAATCCTATGGTGACAAAAAGATTTTAGAGGGGTTTGATTATGTCTTTAAACGCGGAGAACGTGTTGGAATTATTGGTAAAAACGGAACTGGAAAGTCTTCTTTTTTAAACATTATCACGCAAACTGCTCCGCTTGATGGAGGAAAAGTGACAGTCGGTGAAACGGTGAAATTTGGATATTACACACAAACTGGAATTGAAGTAAAGCCTGGGCAAAAAGTGATTGAAGTAATCAAAGAATTTGGTGAATTTATTCCACTAACCAAAGGACGTAAAATATCTGCTTCGCAGTTGTTAGAACGTTTTTTGTTTGATAAGAAAAAACAATACGATTTTGTTGAAAGACTTTCGGGAGGAGAACAAAAGAGATTGTACTTGTGTGCTGTATTAATTCAAAATCCTAACTTTTTAATCTTAGATGAACCTACCAATGATTTGGATGTGGTTACTTTAAACGTCTTGGAAAACTTCTTATTGGATTACCCTGGGAATTTACTGGTAGTTTCTCATGATCGCTATTTTATGGACAAAATTGTGGATGCGCTCTTTGTTTTCAGAGGCGAGGGTATTGTTGAGAATTTCCCTGGGAATTATTCGGACTTTAGGGCCTACGAGGGTTCTATTCCCAAAATTGTGGAAAAGGAAAAATCACCAGAGAAAGTGGTGAAAAAAAAGAAAAAGACAGTAGCTTTAAGCTTTGATGAAAAAAGAGAATTCGGTGGTTTAGAAGCAGAAATCGAAAGACTTCAAAGAGGCAAAGCAACAATTGAATCGGAATTTTTAAATGTTGAAATCCCGACGGAGGAAATTGCAGCAAAGTCATTAGAATTGGAAACAATCATCAAAAAATTAGAGCAAAAAGAAGAACGGTGGCTAGAGCTTTCTCTGAAATTAGAGGGTTAAAAAACAGTTGTATTTTTCAACTATACACAGGTAATGTCTGCAGCATTCAACAAGGCTTCGTTATTGAACCTTAAGAGTACTTGTGCGACTGCAATGGTGTCTTTTTCACAATATTTTACAATGCGATCCAAGTTTTTTTCCTGATAATAAACTTGGGCCACTTCACTACCGTCTATGTCCTCTTTTGGCGATGGAATTCCTAAAATTGAGGTTAACAGTTTTAAAGAAGTATAGTGTTTATAGTCTCCAAATTTCCATAATTCTAAGGTGTCTAAATGTGGTACCTCCCAGGGTTTTTTTCCGAATAAATTTAGTTTTTGAGGCAATTCAATCCTATGAACAATCATTCTTCTTGCTATATATGGAAAATCAAACTCCTTCCCATTATGCGCACACAACACGTTGTTTTGCTGACTGAAATGGGTGTTTAACAACGCTTTAAAGTCGGTAAGTATTTTCTCTTCATCATCTCCAAAAAAGGAGGTAATTCTTAATTTTTTCGATTGAGTAACTTCTGTAAAATATCCTACGGATATACAAACAATTTTTCCAAACTCTGCCCAAATCCCTGCACGATCATAAAAGGCTTCAGGTGTAAATTTTTCTTTTCTTTGGTACTGGGTTTTCTTTGCAATGAGTGCTTGTTGTTCTTTCGATACTTGCGACCAATGTTCAAATTCGGGGACTGTTTCTATATCTAAGAATAAAATGTGCTTAAGATTGGTATTCAAATTCATACTATTTTTGTTTTCAAGATACAAAAAAAGCATTGTAAATAATCGAAACGGTCCTATTGATTGGTGGCAAAAAAGAACTATATTTTCATTAAAAAAATTGTTATAATGTTAAATGATTGTAAAGTATGATTTATTGTCCTTTAATTATCCTTATTTTTGAGACTAGATAGAAATTAGTTTATGAATAAAAGTGATATTAAAATTCTTCTTGTTGATGATGAACCGGATATTTTAGAAATCGTTGGTTACAACCTCAGAAACGAAGGATATCAGGTGTTTACTGCAGCGAATGGCATAGAAGCAGTAAAATCAGCGAAAAAAAACATTCCTCAACTCATCTTGTTAGACATTATGATGCCAGAGATGGACGGTATTGAAGCTTGTGAAAAAATTCGTAAAATCAAGTCTTTAGACAATGTTATTATCTCTTTTTTAACCGCAAGAGGAGAAGATTATTCTCAAGTTGCAGGTTTTGATGCTGGTGCAGATGATTATATTACAAAACCGATAAAACCAAAAGTTTTAGTTAGTAAGATCAAATCTTTGTTACGAAGATTAAAGTCAGAAACAGAAACTTCCTTTTCAATCGGAGATATTGTGATTGACCGAGATGCCTATGTTGTTTACAAGTCGGATAACAAGATTTCGTTGCCAAGAAAAGAATTTGAATTATTTTCTTTGTTGACTTCAAAACCTGGGAAAGTATTTAAAAGAGAAATAATTCTTGACACTGTTTGGGGAAATGAAGTTGTCGTTGGCGGTAGAACAATCGATGTTCACATACGAAAACTCCGTGAAAAAATTGGTGACCATCATTTTAAAACAGTAAAAGGAGTAGGCTATAAATTTGTTTTAGAAGAAGATTTTTAAGAAACGGCTTCATGAAACTTAAAAAAACATACACGTATGCGTTGGTTTCTTCGCTATATTCAACATTGCTTGCTATTCTAATTTCGGGGCTGAGTTATTTTTTTATGATGCCTTATTTTGGTAGTTTTTCAGTGCTTATTGCTGTGATTTTGTTTTTTATACTGTCCTTTTTTATCATGCAATACCGGGCAGAATATTTTATCTACAGAAAAATTAAGACCATTTACAAAGAATTTTCGAATATAGATACCGATGCCTTTCAAAGAAAGTCTGTGACAACAGATATTGAATCTCTTTCTCGAAGTGTTCAAAAATTCGTAAAAGGAAAACAACTAGAAATTGAGACATTAACAGAAATCGATTCTTTCAGACGTGATTTTTTAGGAAATTTAGCACACGAACTAAAAACACCCCTTTTTACTGTACAAGGATATATTCTGACTTTAATTGAAGGCGCCGCAAAGGACAAAGAAATTCGAACAAAGTATCTTCAAAGAGCAAATAAAGGAGTTGAAAGACTGGTTGCCGTGATGAAAGATTTAGACATGATTGCCAAGTTAGAAACGGATGGTCTACAATTGAATATCAAAAATTTCAACATTTTAGAATTGATTCAAAATGTATTTGATTTACTGGAAATGAAAGCAAAAAAGAGAAACATCGCGTTGCTCTTTGATCGTATTTATGAAGCTCCAGTCTTTGTGAAAGGGGATGTTGAAAAAATAGAACAAGTGCTCATCAATCTCATTGTAAACTCCATAAAATATGGGAAACCAAACGGGGCTACTATTGTGAGTATTGATGTCTATAATGATCAAAAATTGCAACTAAAAGTAACCGATAATGGCGAAGGAATTCAACAAGAACACCTGCCACGTTTGTTTGAGCGTTTTTACCGAGTAGACCAGAGTCGATCTCGTGAACAGGGAGGATCTGGATTGGGATTGTCTATTGTGAAACATATTATAGAGGCACACAATGAACAGATAGCAATGAAAAGTGAATTTGGGAAAGGCTCTGAATTTTGGTTCACCCTAGAAAAGGCAACATAACACGGTTTTACATTAAATCAAACCCAATATCTTTCCTGTAATTCATATCCTCAAACTGAATCTTTGCGATGGTTGCATAGGTTTTTGCCAAAGCTTCTTCCATAGAATCTCCAAGGGAGGTTACCGCCATTACACGGCCTCCGTTTGAAACTACTTTGCCGTTCTCTGTCTTGGTTCCAGCATGGAAAACAAGGGAATCTTTTGAATTTTCAAAACCTGTAATTCTGTTCCCTTTTTGATAAACTTCTGGATATCCTCCGGCAACTAACATGACGGTTGTTGCTGTTTTGGGATTTACTGAAAAGGATTTTTCATGTAAGGTTTGCGTGGCAACTCCTTCAAATAAATCATACAAATCGGATTCAATTCTTGGCAAAACTGCTTCTGTTTCTGGATCGCCCATTCGAACATTGTATTCTACTACCGATGGATTTCCGGCATCGTTCATCAATCCAATGAAGATAAAACCTCGATAATCAATCCCGTCTTTTTTCAAACCTGCAATGGTTGGCTTCACGACCAAGCTTTCTACTTTATCTAAAAAAGCTTTGTCTGCAAAGGGTACCGGAGATATCGCTCCCATTCCCCCTGTATTTAAACCAACATCGCCTTCTCCTATTCTTTTGTAATCTTTTGCAGAAGGTAAAATTTTATAACTATTTCCGTCTGTTAAGACAAAAACAGACAATTCAATACCTTTTAAAAATTCTTCAATAACCACCGTTGCCGATGCAGTTCCAAACTTTTCATTGGAAACCATTTCTTCTAGTTCTGATTTTGCTTCATCTAAATCATTTAAAATGAGAACCCCTTTTCCACCGGCCAATCCGTCTGCTTTTAGAACATAAGGGGGAGATAGGGTTTCTAAGAATGTCATCCCCTCTTTTAGGGATTCCTTTGTAAAAGATTGATAGCCTGCAGTAGGAATCCCATGTTTTTGCATGAACTGTTTTGAGAAATCTTTACTTCCTTCTAACAACGCTCCGTCTTTTTTGGGACCAATTACGGGAATCGATTTCAAATCTGCATCTGCTAAAAAAAAGTCGTGCACACCTTGAACCAAAGGAGCTTCTGGGCCAACAACAACCATTTGAATATCGTTTTTTAACACTGTTTTTTTCAGGGATTCGAAATTGGTAGGATTGATATTTATATTGATCGCAATTTTTTCGGTACCTGCATTACCAGGCGCTACAAAAAGTTGTGTGATTTTTTTACTCTCAGCAAGTTTTAATGCAAAAGCATGCTCTCTACCTCCGGCTCCTAAAATAAGAATGTTCATTTGTTATTGTGTTGTTGTGGATGCAAATATATTTTAAATTCTTTTGATTAAGGCTTTGACAGGAAAGACATTTTTTATTTTAGAATACTTTTTATTAGGAAACTCCCCACTTTAAAAAATATTTGATTGCAGAGAAGGTATGGTACCAAAATAATTTCAAATTTTTAGCACTCCCTTTTTGATAATGATGTACAATTGCTACTTCAGGGAAGTAAAGCTTCTTTTTCCCTAATTTGTCAATTTCTCTACACAGATCGGCATCTTCCATATAAAGAAAATAGCGCGCGTCAAATCCTTTTAAATCTTTGAAATCAGTTGTTTTAAAAAGCATAAAACATCCATGAATAAAATCGGGATAAAAGGGTTTTGTTAAATCTTGATTTCTATATTCATTTTTTAAAATCGCTTTGGGAACCAGCTTTATTCTTCGATTAATTAAATCAAGGAAAGTAGGGTGTTTTCGGCAAACATATTGTTTTTCGAGATTGGGATACATGACTTTGGGTGTTGCAAAAGCAACATCGTGCTCCTTTTCTAACTGGGAAATTAAAATTGGTATTGTAGTCGCTGTAAATTCGATATCTGGATTTAGTAATAAATGATATTTAGAATTTAATTTATCCAATACAAAATTGTGCCCTTTGCCAAACCCAATGTTTTTCCCTGGAAAAAAATATTCGATTTCTTCGTCATTAAAAAAGTTCTGAAAACTTCTTGTTGCAGAATTATCGACCAAAAACAATTTTTTCTTAAGGGGTATTTTTAAAAAAGAGGCGATGGTTTTTTTGAGTATCTCCGGGTCTTCGTGATACAAAACAATCGTGGCTGTTAATTGATATTTAAAGCTCATTAGTATGCTTTTTCTTCACCTTGAAATACGTTTAATATTGTCTTAAATATTATTTTAATATCAAGAAAAAAAGACCAGTTTTCTATGTAAAAAATATCAAAACGAATTCGGTTCTTAATGTCTGTCTTTTTCTTTATCTCTCCTCGATAACCCGAGACTTGAGCCAAACCAGTGATTCCTGGCTTTACAATGTGTCTTTTTAAATAGTTTTCTACATCTCTCTGGTACTCTATTGATAGGCTTTCTAAATGAGGTCTAGGCCCTACAACACTCATCTCTCCCTTCAAAACATTTAAAAACTGTGGGAGTTCATCCACACTTGTTTTTCTCATAAAAGCCCCCATTTTGGTTACTCTAGCGTCGTTCTTTGTTACATGAGATTTTTCGGATTGCTCATTTATTTTCATGGATCTAAATTTATAACAGGTAAATTCCGAACCATTTATTCCCTCTCTTTTTTGTCTGAATAATAATGGCCCTTTTGACTCTAATTTCACCAAAACAAAAAGAATTGGCCATAACCAAGACAAAACGAAAAGGCACACAAAAAAAGAAAAAACGATATCAAATATTCTTTTAATATAAAAATTTTCCGCAAACTCAAAAGGCAATCTCTTAACACTTAAAACCATTAATGCATCATCATAATATTGTACACTTTGGTTTTTACTGTAAAGCTCGCTAGCATTTGGAATCAATTTTAAGAGAATTCCTTTTTCGTTAGCAAATTTGTTTACTTTTTTAACTTGTTCGTTGGTCAACTGAGTTAAAGAACAATAAATTTCGTCAATATGATTTTCTTCTGCGTATTGAAAGACCTGCAAAAAATTTCCTAGAAATAGCGGATCATTGTGCTTATTCTCGGAAAAAAAACCTAAAAACTTATACCCAAGATTGGCTTTACTTTTAAAAACTTGGATTACCTCTTTGGTCGAAGTGTCATCACCGAGCACAACGGTTGTTCGGTAATTATTTCCTGTTGCTCTGTATTTTTTTAAAGAATACTGAACTGTAAATTTGAAAAAAGTAATCGTAGCTAAGATGGAAGCAAGAATTAAAAACTGGTTGTTAACAACTGTTCCTTCTCTAAAAGCACCGAAATAGGCAAAATAACCCAGGATAAAAACAAAAAATTGCTTCGCCAATAAACTTGAAATTCTTAAGTTTTTTGTAAAACGATAGACCGTATAAAAACCTGTTATATATGAGGAAATAAGCCAAAAAAGAGTAATAAAAGTAAGGAAATAAGCATTTAAAAACGCTGTGTCAGATACAAAATAAATAACCCCATATATTAAAAGTAAATCGATTAATATTTGGATTGGTTTTATAAAATGAGAATATCTTTTTTTCATTAATTTAAGCTAATACTTCAGCGACATTTTCTTGGAATTTTGATTTAAAATTATCAATAGAAAAGCCTAAAGCATGTTTTCTTATTGTATGGTAATCGAACACTGATTGTTCAAAAAGATCGATTGCTTCTCTTAGAGAATCAACGGTTTGATCATTGTAAATAATTCCTGTTTTCTTATCCAAAACAGTGTCCATTGCACCTCCATCACCATAGGCTATAACGGGTGTTCCACAAACCTGAGGCTCTAATAAGGCAATTCCAAAATCTTCTTTTCCACAGAAAATGAATGCCTTTGCTTTTTTTAAAAAATCTTTATATTTTTCTGGAAATAGAAACCCTTTAAACTCAATATTACTGTTTGCTTTTTGCCTTAACGATTCCATTAAAGAGCCATCACCAATGATTATTAATTTCTTACCATTTTTATTAAATGCATCTATTAAAAGATCATACCTTTTGTAGGGTTCCAACCTTCCCACTGAAATATAAAAATCTTCTTTATTTGCATTAAAGTCAAAATCATCAATATTTACTGGAGGATTTATTGTTGTAATTTTTCTATTATATTTTAATTTCGCCCATTTTGAAACAAAGTTTGATACAGAAAAAATTGCAGTAGGTTTTTTAGACATCTTAACATCAAACCTTCTCAAATATGGAATAAAGATAGACCCTAACTTTTTAATTCCTTTGAAATATAACTCTTTTTCTTCCCAAACATATTTGAGATTTCTTGCAACTAAATATGAAATATGCTTCGAGTTATTTGTATTATAACTTACCCCTTTGACGACAGAATGGGTAACACTTATAATCAGTGCGTTCTCTTCTTTTATTTGTAACTGTTTTAAAAATAACGGAAATAAAGGCAATGCAATTCTAAATTTACTCCCAAAAAGAGACAACCTAGTAGATTTGATGAAAACGGGCGTATCTCCAAAAATTTTTTTTATTTTTTCTGAAGGCATAATGTTTGTGAGCACGTACAGTTTATCAAATTTATAAACTTGATGTAAATATTTAACAACTTGCTCAGAACCAGCGTAAGCATCCAGCCAGTCCATAACCAAAATCGTTTTATCTAATTTCATCTTCTTTATTGTGAGCTCGAATTACACCGTAAAATAAAGGTATGAAAATTCCGAATAAATAGGCTCCTAATTGTCTAAAAAATACATTTTCAACCAATAAAAACCCAACGAGACCAATCAACATGAAAAATGCACTAAAATTGTTTCTAAATGAATAAAAAACCCATAACAACGGAAGGATGAACAATACAATTCCAATGAATCCTCCACTTAAAAAAATATCTAAAAACTGATTGTGTGTGTTAAATTTTGTTTCTAAATAATACTTTCTTTTAGAACTATTGATAATACTAGACTGATAACATTCGTTTAAATTTAATTGAATATCTGCTCGATTTTTATACCCTGTAAAAAAATGAAAGCTGGTATCTTCTAGCTGATTCCTACTGCATTCCCATATTACAAACCTAGGTTCTTGATTTTTTAAAACCTTAACTGTGCCCTCAAATGAATCCTTAATATGAAATCTGTTCTTGATATTTTGATTTAAAAACAGGACACTTAACAATATTGTGGTCAAAAATAAAAAACCCATAAATAACTTAATTTTTGAGAATTTAAGCTCTAAAAATAGTTGAATAGCAATAAAAGAAAACGACAAAAACAGGGCTAATCTTGCAACAATCATAAACAGGAAAAGGCCGGCACATAGTATCAGAAACCGGTATATATATTTGTGAGTACTCTCTTGTGTCTTCTTAATTAAAAAATGTAATAAAACAATTGTTAAGAAGCAAATAAACCCAAAGTAAGGCCTCTCTATTAAAATTAAATTATCAACCTCTGAAGTATTTCCAAAAGGGAGCTGGTTGTATGCTAAATAAAAGATGAAAATTTTTATACTAGAAATAAGAACTGCTAAAAAAACACCGAAAACAAACCCTTTAATAACTAGAAAGATATTTTTAACTTGAAACAATAAAATACTGACAATTAAAATTGTAAAAAGGTGCTTGTAAATATCGAAATTATTGATGAAAGAATTTACCAAAAAAGCTTTCAATATCAGATATGAGCTAAATAAAACTAAGAGGTTTGAATAGGTATTCGTTCCTAATTTTTTCTTGTTTTTAAAAAAACTGAAAATTAAAATAACGGCTAAAATTATATTTGGAATTGCCATTGAAAAAGGCAATGAAAACAATAATAATGCAACCGCAATATCAAAAAAATACTCAATTTTTTTTGGATTCAATTTTTTACTATTTTTTTTATTTTAATGAGGATTGATAATGGTGTTATGTAAAGAAGTAAACTTCTCAACAGGCCATAGATAGGATATAAACCAAAATAAAAGTTATTTAGTATTATTTTAATACGATTTTTTGCTTGTTTTTTCCTCATTAATGTAGAAATGCCTTTTGGATTAATTTCACATTGGACCAGTACCTTGTTAATATTAGCAACTTTAAAAGAATTCATGACATTAAAAAAAAAGGCATAATCTTCTGCAGCTTGATATGCTGTTGGGTACAAATTAATTTTAGGGAAAATACTATTTCGAAACATAATAGAAGGATGAATATGCATAGCGTTTACATACATTTTTTTTCTAATGAGTTCGTCTTTTTCTGGAACCTTTACTGTATAAAGATATGCACCATTTGTATCTACAAAATTAACATTACTTCCAACTAGAGAAATCGAAGTTGCTTCTTCTAAAAAATCTTTTTGTAATTGAAAGCGATCTCCTAGACAAACATCTCCACAATCGAGTCTCGCTGTATAAGTGTATTTGTTCTTAATAATGTACGCTAGACCTTTATTAAGTGCAATTTCTATACCACTGTTTTGTTGCAGATAAATGAAAAAAATGTTTCCTGTGGCTTGAAAAGCCTTTTTTACTTGTATTTCATCAAACTTATTGTTACTCCCATCATCTACAATGAGCACATCTAAATTTTCATTACAGCCAATAGAGGCCAGAGAGACTAAAAGCCCTTTGGGGTTATCATAATGAGGAATTAAAAGAACAAGCTTATTCATTCTCGATTGATTTTTTTTGTGTTTGTTGAATTAATAACGCAAAGCAGATCCAAAATCCATAAACTCTAAAGCTATCAAATTGAAGCCAATTAACAGAAAACCCAATAAAAGAAATTAATAATACTATTGGAATGACTTTATCAAAACCTTCTTTAGTTTTAATTAACTTCTGACATTGATAAAATACAATAAATAAAAGCCCTAAAAAAATTAGCATCCCAACAATGCCTGTTTCTGCTAACAATCGGGTATAAATATTAAACCCTGGCGGAAAAGATGTATCATTGTCGTTTAAGTAAAAAAGATCAAACTCATAATTATTTTTAGTTACCCACGCTGGATATTTATCTTTTGCATGAAATCCCTGCTGTCCAAAACCAACACCAAAAAATGGGTTTTCGGCAAAAATTAGTAAGGAAGTATATTGAATGCCAAATCTCGATCTGTTGGAAATACTTTTTCCTAAATTTTTCTTGAAATTGAGCGTTTCAATCTTGTCCTCAATAACGTCTACAATTTTTTCTCCTTTAAATATAAAAACCAACAGAAGCAAGGTAAAAGATAAGACCAAAAAATTTTGAATAATTTTATTAAACTTTTTAGAGGAGAAAAAAGCAATCCAAATAAATACTAAAAATTGTAATAATATAACAATCAGTGCTGTCCGAGAACCTGAGAAAAAAGTTAAAATAAAAACAAAAAGAGACGGTAGGTATTTGAGTTTTCTTTTTGAAGTTAATATGTAACTAAACATCCAGGCTGCAATTGTAATCAAATAAATTGCTAAGAAAGGAGGCTCATAAGATACCGATGAAATTCTCCCAAACTTAAAATCAAAACTTGTCTCTGTAAAAGGAAAGTAGTCAAATAACAAGAACACACTCTTTAAAGAATGTACATTAAAAACCACGATTAAAATTTCAAAAAAGGAATATATAATTACAAAATAGAAAGAGTAAAGGAAAGCCTTCCTAAGCTTGAAAAATATTTTTTTAGGGGAAAAGTTTCTAAAAATATTGTACGCAGTAATACATAATATTAATGCTAACGAGAGCGCTACCGCCTGTCTTAGAAAACGACTTATGCCAGACGTTTGTTTCATATAATTCTCTATAACGGAAGGGGCATTCAATAAAGTACAGAAGAAAAGCCAAACAACGAAGAGTGTTAAAAATTGAATAAAAACATTTTTTATCGGTAGCATAATTTTGTTCTTTAAGCCTACATCGACAAAAAAGAGTAAAAAAGAAATAAGAAAGAACACAATCGCACCATCTTTTCGATATTCTCCAAGAAAAGAAACCCCTTGATATGAATTAAATGGAATAAAAAATACCCCAATTAGAAAAAACAAAGTGTATGTCTGTTTTAAATTAACCCTCATACTTATTTAATTTTAAAAGATAATACGAGAAGAACGCTGCCCCAAAATTAATTACAAATTGAGAAAGAAAAGTAGAGAATGCAGCGATGATCATTCCGTATTTTGCAATGAAAAAATAATTAATAAATATGTTCAATAAAATTGCGACAACACCTAAAAAAAACAAATATTTATACTTTCTGTAAGCAATTAAAAAGGAAAAAGGAAGGGAGATATATGTAATAAATGAGCCCAAAATTAAAATATTTGTAATCCAAAAGGAATCACTGTAAATGGTATAAACTAAGTGCACCAATATCCAATTAAAAAGAATAGATAATACAAGCATCACAAGGGAAAGGCTCGCTATTTTTTTAAAATTTCCTCTTATAAAATTTAAATAATTATGTTCTTTGGCAATTTCAATTTGTTTAATGTTTAATATTGTAAAAATTGGAACGACTAACATTAACGAAATACTATATATTTTTACTGAAAAAGAATACATTCCCAAATCTTCTTCTGTCAAAAATGACTCAACAAAATACGAATCTATAAAAGTGATAAGTGGAATAATGGCTGTATAAAAAATTAGAAATTTTGAATTCAACAACAACGTTTTTAACTTTTGAATTTGAAGGCTAAATTCTATTTCAGCTTTTTTCAGGAATAGGATCGCTAATAAAATCATCGCTATACTAGAAATCAAGTAATTGAACTCCAATAATTCGAGAGCCTCATTATAGTTGAAACCATAAAAGTAAATAATGGTTGTTATTAAAATACAACATTGCCTTACGACATCTACTATTCCGTAATTATAATAGCGGTCTTTAACATTTAAATACGACTTCAAAGAAGCTGAAATAGCATAAGTGATACTAAACAAGGTGAACAATACTATCGGGATATTTAATATAAAGGCATCTAATAATAAATAA